>ERZ1740065.588-NODE-588-length-19998-cov-12.005666_pt1 | contig 19998 bp, 30 predicted proteins | sample MGYA00581738_ERZ1740065 | MGnify/ENA primary metagenome ERZ1740065 (study PRJEB43018, sample SAMN04849749) | marine metagenome | isolation source: floating plastic debris | place: Pacific Ocean | collected 2008-09-01 | study: EMG produced TPA metagenomics...
CCTCTTTTTATCTCTCTCTTTTTCTCTTTCTCTCTTTTTTTATCTTTCTCTCTCTCTCTCTCTCTCTCTTTCTCTCTCTCTGTCTCTCTCTCTCCCTCCCTCCCTCTCTCTCTCTCTCTCTTCGTTGTTGGTGGTCCCATTATTGTCTTTTCTCCTGTAGCTAATCCGCGGTCAGGCCTACTGCAGCCGTCGATCATAGCCCTGTATGTCACCTATCTCACCTGGTCAGCCATCACCAATGACGCAGGTAGATTCATCTTACTCTCTGGGCCGTGAGGCTGCTCATCCATGATGGTAGCAATGAAACTTCATCGCTGTACTTACTTTCAGAGTGCAACCCGTCTCTGACCGAGATATTCATCGAAATAAAGGGAGGCTCGTACAACGGAACATCAGCCAAGACTAACTCCACTGGTGCCTGGGGCTCACAGGTCGACGCTCTCAGTATCGCCACCCTATTCGTCTGGTTCGTGGCCATCATTTACGCCAGGTATGACATATTTACCCTTTCCCCATCAAACAAACGCCAGGCGTGTGAAATCTTATTATGTAGAGTCTTGTCGTTTTTTTATTTAGTGTCAGGAACAGCTCACACAGCAACGTCAAGCGACTGACGATGAAGTCGAATGAGCGGGTGATACTCAGCGAGGATACTGATGAAGAGAAGGGAGACACTGAGGATGAGGACTCCTGGGGCCAAAAGGTTTATGACAACGAGAAGGACAGCGTGGCGTACAGCTATTCCTTCTTCTACCTCATGTTCTTCCTGGCGTCGTTCTATGTGATGATGACACTTACCAACTGGTACAAGTGAGGATATAATAGTATATACTATATAATTTATGTTACTAACCCATGATATCACACAGAATTGAGTTGAAGCGGTTCTGTATTGTGAGCTGTGTATACGTTGATACAGGCCAGCAGTGGATGCCAAGGGTATAATGGCTCTGACAACCAGTGTGCCAGCCATGTGGGTGAAGATAGCCTCCAGCTGGGTCTGCATTCTCATATACTTCTGGACCCTGATAGCCCCTCTCGTCCTCGTCAACAGAGAGTTCGACTAGAAGGCTCCTCCCTCGGCGTGGTTGGCTCTAACTCTCAACACTCCTTTATTGTCCTATCATGAAATCCATATCTATTTTCGTATTTAAAGGTTTGAAGAAGACTCAATACATAACTTTTGAAGTCCTATGCTTTACGCTGTGATAATATATATGTTCCACCTGTGACACAGTTTCCCTCACCTATACCTCCATGGATGTAAACTGAATCGCTAGTCATAAAACATGCATGTCCTGAGCGGCCAATATTGGCCTTCCCCAATGATTTCCAGCTGAGCAGATTTTGCTCGTCAATCATGTACATCTCTGACACTGGCTCTTTGCTGCGACCATCAAACGTTTCTCCGCCATATATAAAGATGCTCGGACCGAGTGCAACTGTGGAGTGGTTCTTCCTTCCTCCAGGGGGTTTTTGAAGGGTGCTGCTGCGACTGGCAGACAGCATGCTGTGCGCAGCACATTGCTCTACTCTCCTTCCAGTAGAGAGTTTGTGCAATTCAACCACTTTGTCATCACGGCCACCAATAATGATCAACTTATTTTTTAAAATGACGGACGTGTGCCCTGATCGTGACGCAACGGAAATTGCCATGTCTTCGTACGTGAACTTCATGTTCTTAGCATCACCTGAAGTGTATAAGGATAGTATGTAACCAGCACAGGCAGCAGCCTTTGTCCGTCAGTTATATTAGCTTACCCTTCACGATGAATGCATTACCACTTCTCCTCTGTGTACGTAAACTCCCCTCCCGACCAACTATCACGAGTTCACCACTCTCTAGGCAGCACGCTGTATGAGAGCTAAGCCCTGCTCCAGGGGGAAAACCTGCTGTCGTAACTGGAATCCATTCTTCACTGGCGGTGTTGAACTTGAAAACATCAGAACTTCGCTCCTTACCATTCCACCCTCCTGAAAACGATGACAACTGCTCAATGTCCACTAGCTGTCGAGTTGCAGTGCTAGCAGAATAAAAATCACCTATGAATATCAAGCAGACATCTGAGCACGGTACACAGGCGTGGTGGCTCAGGGCTGGGCTCCCAGGTTTTTGGATTTCAAGCCAAACCATGGTATCCAAGTCCAACTTCTATAAACTCGAAAGTGGTGCTGTACTTCGATGTCGGGTAACACCACCATGCAAGTAGAAGCTATTGCCCATCAAATATCCAGCACCAAAAGCTACAGATGGACCATTAGTAACCAGTAGCCACTCCAAGGTGTTGGTCATTTTACATGTATGTCATGTCATTGTCATATGTCGTTCGGAAGCACATCAGAATTTCTTGCCATTATCAGGCTGTATCAATATAAGAAAGAATACAGGTGATAGTGAAGCCGAACATAGTACAACAATCCAAGTACTTGGCAGTTTTATGTTACACAAAAACTGTTGTCGGATCGAAGAGGGAGCAAAGCAGTTTTCCTCCGTTGCTTCGGCAGATACACAGAAAGCTGGCAGCGATCGTTGCGATGAACGCAACTTGGATACTGCGGTCTTGCGTTGACCTATATAACGTCGTCGATGTCATTCGTTCATTTTAACCAATAGTTCGTCATATCTATTTGGCGCTTTGGTTTGTTGAAGGACCGATTGCAGCGCTTTATTTACTTTTCCCCTCTCTCATCCTTGGGCCTTTTCTCCCATATGTATAGTATGTCCGATTGAGCTCCATAAGTTGCTTTGAAGGTACGTCAACTAGTAGTAGTAACCTTCTTTGAAATCAATTCAAACAGCGTACTGTACGCTCGAATTTTTCAAATTGAAGTTTTGCACATGTAGACCCTGACCGTCATTCGCTATCATATGCATATCCTCACACCTAGAGCATAGTCCTTATACTGATGGACCTTTCTATGCTCTGCTTCGATCGTATGTGTAGGTGTATCATCGAGAAAGTAGTTACCTGTATGAATTCGTATGCTGATCTTCTGTTGCTACGGATAGGTCACTCAATAGAGCCTACTCGTTTTCTGATCAAGATTGGCCATTCTCATCAATTACATCATGGATACACCATGCATGAAGCGCCTGGGCTCCCTTCGATCGAGTGTAATGCAGGTGATGGAAGGATACGATAAATCATCCTGTACAAAAGCTCAATTGAAGGTGAGCTCATTCGTTTGACTCGATACTGTTACGATAATGAAGGCATAGTTTCGCACAGCAAGTGAGTGTATCACGATATATTCATCTCAGAATTTTCATCAATACTCAGTAAGCTCCCTCCCTCGTCTCCCTCCTGCATCTCAAGTATTGTAATGTGTCAATGACAACCAATCTAATCCAATAATAGAATCTTACAGATGATGACATCACAAGCAGGTCATGGTTGTAGCCATAGATTTATCGACTCTCATGAAAATGAATGCAATTATTCACTGCAAACTCCACCTTGCAGTCAGTGTCTCTGCTCAACAAGTGCCATACGGGTTCAGTAATGACTGAATGTCTAAAAATGGTTGGGATTGGAGTAGCAAGTAGATGAGATCATATGTATTTAAGCTAGTTGGCACCGAGAATCTGTGCTTCAGTCAAGCACTGACAAGCTCATGCCAACGTTCTCAGTCGATCTCTTACCTTTCGGGTTTTAGAAATTCGTGTCCAAGATGGCAGAGGAGCTGCAGGTCTTGCAGCGGGAGATGGTGGGTTACGAGGCCGAAATCAGAGAGTCCATCTTTGTTGAGGCGTTGGCCGAGCCATCAGAGGACAATGACCCTGCACACGAGTCCTCACTTCATCAAGTAAGTAAGAGTTCATTCCATAGCGAGTTGTAATGATTCGCTTGCTCTGCTTGAGGGGGGACAGCTAACTTATCCATGGAGTTGGAATTGTCAGCCAACCTATGAATATGATGGATGACCGCTAGGTTCTATGTATGATAACTGTTTCACTAAAGCCAATAGACGAGTTACCAGTTACATTTGGCTCCTATTCAGAATTGGGAGTTGTCCTCTTTTAGAGGGCCAATATTTATATAAGTTACAATGTAACTTGGCTCTATAGCTGCAATCTTAACGGAGGCTATTATGGCTACACATGTGTACCCTAACTATGTTACACTATATACATCCCTCTTCATGTGGCCCAAGTTAGGAATAAATTATGCCAGTGCTTCTCTTATAAATGAGGGGGAACCCCTAAGGGCAAGGACGTAATGCCTATGAGGCGGGTGATTGGTCAATCTCGTGGGATGCCCATCTGGTCTCCTGAAGTTAGCTCAGCAGTGCTTACTTGCACTGTAGCCTGTACCAGGCTTGCGGTCGGCAATAGGGCGGGACAGGGAGAGAGAAAGGAGAAAGAGCCTGTCAAGAAATCCTGTTTCAGCACAATTATCTCCACCTGTAATTTCATATGCAATCAAAGAGACGATAATTTTTTGCTTGCGCCGCCTTATTCTAACTTGCGCTGCCTTATTCTAGCTTGCGCCAATACAATCTTCCATCTCTAAATTAATTGTGAAACACGTCAAACTAAGATGGAACGATGTTAATAATCTGGGAAAAATTCTACGGTAAACGCCGGCATCAACTATAAAAGCATAAGAGCAGTCAATCAGCATAGCTCTTACTATTAAAGGTTTCCTTCATTTTCACCTATTCTCATTGGTCAGAGCTAGTAGAAAGCTGTATCATCATTCGTCAATTCTGTTGGACTACAAGATGGGAGGAGTTTCATCACAATCCGGTAAACAGAACCAGAGCTATGGCTATATTGGTGGGAGCAAAGGGCTAGTGACTGAGCAGGCTGAGCCGACGGCCATTAATAGTAAGAGCTATGCTGATTGGCTGCTCTTATGCTTTTATAGTCGATGCCTGCGTTTACTGTAGAATTTTTCCCAGATTATTAACATCGTTCCATCTTAGCTTGACGTGTTTCACAATTAATTTAGAAATGGAAGATTGTATTGGTGTAATGAGTAAGAGGCAGTTGTGGAATCTGTCTGCGTTCAGACTAATAAATGCCTTGAATGAAAAATCATCGTACTGTAAACCCAAATATTTTAGTGGACAGAATATTATAGCGTTTTGCTCAAATCAGCATTACTTTTGATAATGACACCTGGAATTTTTTAGCAATTTCCTTCGAGGTTATATAGAACATAAAGAGCTATAAAAATATAGCATCCGACAGTGTTTTCTTTGAGTCACTATTATAGCTATTATTGTAAGGTCCCTAAACTATTTGGGTTTACAGTACTTCCCTGAATGTGATAGATATCTGGTTGAGTCTGTCAATGTTCGCAACGTATGTAGAGCATGATGTTTTATAGAAGTGAATTTGATAGGGACAGAAATGTTATCGTCTTCTTCAAATTCATCAAGAAATCAAAATCATAGCAATCTAACTCTAGCATCAAAAAATGAGAAGACAACTCCTCAATAAGCTATAATGGGTGTAATTTCTATAGCGTAATCCAATGATGGCAATGATTAATTGGTCGATATTTTCACTACAGTCAGACCATCGCTATCAAATTGGGTTGTAAAGTGTATCAGTCGATAATAATTATAACTCGGTACTAATAACAGTAACAATGATGGTGATGATGGTAATAGTAACAGTAGAGCACCTAAGCCGCGCTCTGTTGCTTCTACCGAGTAGGAGTAGACTCGCAGTAACTGTGATGCGTTTTGTGGCAGGCTGCATGTTTCAATATGAAGCTGAGCGATTGGAGGGATACGCCGTTGTGTCGGCTCGCTCAGGCGCGACAGAAGAAGATGGCAGAGGCGAATCGCTACTCAATTACAATGAACTGGCTTGATGAGATCCTCACCACCGCCAAGAAAGAGTTCTCCAGGTACATCCGTCTGTCCCTCGGTCAGTCCGTCTGCTGTATCTGTTAGTCTGTCTGCTGTATCTGTCAGTCCGTCTACTGTATCTGTCAGTCTGTCTGTCCATCTGCTGTATCTGTCAGTCCGTCTGTCAGTGTGTCTGTCAGTGTGTAAGACAGTGTGACAGTCATTGTATCAAAAAGTGTTAATAAAAGTGTTAGAAAAAATAATTAAAAAAATGTTTGTGTGGGTGTGTGGGGGGGGTCTCTTTGTTCTTTTGTCTTTTTGTGTGGTTGTCTGTCTGTTTTTTTTGCTTTCTGTGTTGCTGTCTGTGTGTCTGTGTGTCTGTCTGTGTTTCTGTCAGTGTGTCTGTCAGTGTATCTGTCAGTGTGTCAGTGAGACACGAACTGCCAATAATGTTTTGTAGTGGTTATATTTTACCATCAAGTCAGCTGTGTTTAGTTTGTATACATCCACACAACACTGTGGAACTGAATTTCATGACGACGGTCTAATGGCTGCGAAAGTAGCAAAAAAGAATTATCACTATCGTTAAAATTCACTACAGAAATGATAACTTCTAATGTAGGAGTTGTCTTCTCATTTATGGTAGCCATTTTTATTTCTTTATGATTTTGAAGGAACCGCTAACATTTCTGTCGCTATCAGATCAGGTTCTACAGTAGAACCTGGGATCTGAAGATCGTTCTGTAGTAGTAGATAAATATACTTTTTGTGGCCAAATGACTCTTCCTCTGCTTAGTTCATGTGAATTTCTCCCTTGGTAAGACATGATGATCTTATCAATTCCTGGCAGATTTAATAGATCATACGAAGCCTCAATAACTTTGATTCTTAAGTTCAATTCTAATAATGAGTCATTCAGCTCGTGTTGATGCCCAAAGAAATCAGGAGGCAAAATTCCAGAGAAGTCATTACTATGTGAGTAAGCCCCATTACTCTGTATCGATCCAGAGTCTGTGTGCCGCAATACATGTATTAGTTCACTCGGATCTGCTGTAGTCAGAATTGGGTAAAATAATAGTGTTTCTCTTAATTTTTGCAGTGATAACGTCACTAGTCTTCCCAAGACTCCAGGCATAAAGAGAACTCGTGCCACAATAACGAAGAAACGGCGTCGCAGCAGTGTACTGGAGGTAGTCAAACCGCAATCGTGAGTTCTAGCTAGTACACCTTTCACGTCTTCTATTGTCTATCGCATATATATAACAGTGTGCTCTCACTCTGTCAGCCGCCCACGCAGAACTGCTGCCGTGAAAGCCAACCGGAGTATCCAACTGATGTCTTCTATCACTCCCAAGGTCACCCGTAGCACCAAATTGACTGTAGCCACAACGATTGAAAAAAAATCAACACCCAAAACTCACTCTCATTTTGTCAAGGACAGAGTGGATGCGTTTGAGAAACTCGGTAAATACTTACCGTCATTGGTAATGGATGAATACTGCTGGCGATTTACATTCTGAGATCAGGGAGAGGATTGGTGGGAAGTATGATGCGATATTCTTACTACAACCACTTCTCTTTGCAGCATCACCAGTCACAGAGGTCAAACCTAAGCCTCAAAAGAAGACTGTGAAGAGCAAAGCAATCTCAAAAAAATCAGGTAATGAGTTGTTCTTTCCCTCCAACTATCTTTCCGGTGTCAAGGTCATCTGGAGTTCACCTTGTGTTCTTTGCTAGCTGAGCGCGAGGCTGAAGCCGTTGTCAGTGAGCCTGTCACTCCAGACCATAAGAGCTCAGCTGATGAAGACGATAAAACCCCAACTGCTGGCTTTATCTGTGATGAGGGTACTGTGAAAAAGAGAAAAAGTGCAATTAAGGAGAATAGCCTGGATCCAAATGGTTCGGAGAGCCCTGTTCTAAAACCAAAGCTAGCTGTGAAATCAGCTGAAAGCGCTGATGAAACCGAGTCTGTTAGAACCCGTATCGATGGGAAAAGTAAGCCCAACAGAGGCAGACGTTCGTCTGCGGGCTGCACTGAGGTGTCAACTAAAATGAGTCAACCTGTGGAGAAGATGGACTGTCAGTCAGCAGGCGTGGAGAGGATACGGTCACCAGAGGCCATCGTTCTACTTGATCAGAGATTGCCACAGAGACTAGCCGGTGAGTCAGCCGACATTCTGTTTGTCAACTGTTGACCGGATCTGTGACTAACATCTGGCCACCTTTCTGTTCAGTAGAAAAGAAGCGACATTCTGGACGTCAATTTGCAGACGTCACCCCAACTGACTCAGCTACGAACGAGCCATCAGCTACGAAATCCAGCCGCAGCTCGTGTCAAAGTCCTGACTCTCTCAGTAGGAAAGAACTAAATAAACAAGCTCGAAGAACTGCCTCACCGTCATTGGCCGACAAGGCGAAGGCAGACACACCAATCACAAGGCGGTCCAGATCAGCTGGCTCTGGTCGAACTCCCTGCAACGGAGGTAACAACACCACCGTTGTAGATAGGTCATCGAGTTCTGACGAAGCTGTCACCGACGCTGAATGTCACGGTGAGACTGCGGTGGCTGAATATAATACAGACCAGATGGCAGTTGACCGTCTGGATAGTAACCCAGTTAGCTCTGCAGTTGAATCAGTAAGTCCAGCATGTGTATCTTGAAAGAATGTTGGTTGCATGATATTATATGTAAAGTCTGTCATATGAGATAATACATCACCGGCTTACAGTCGTCAGACAGCGAAGAGAAAGTAGAGGCCATGTCTGTGACTGAAGTAGAAACCAGTCAGCCGCCTACCAGGATGACGCGATCGAAAGCGCGGCGACCACCACCCAATCAAAACGCTGCCGCCGCGTCTAGCACTCGTGACCCGGCCCCAAAGACTGTAAGGTCGCCGTCACGAATGCAATCACCCTCTAGGCTTGCTACTCTCCCCAGGTAAACACTATGTGTCTCTGCTCTCTACATCTATCCCATACCTACATAAAAACCCTAACGACATAAGATTCCCACTGTTACTAGACTGAAGTGAAACTGGTTGATTCCTGGCAATCATCTGATTATCGCTTCAACATCTCCAAACTGTTGTTTCAGCTCCAAGACCTCTACTCTCAAACGGAAACTGCTGTCAGAGGAATCAAAGATAAAGAGGCCGCGAGCATCGTCTGACTCAGACAGCGCAACGGCAGCGAGTACGATGATCAGAGGCATGACCAAAGCCAGCTCACACAGTCGCCTCCTCACTTCCAGTGCCGTCAAGAAGAAGCCGCTCTACTCGGCCAGCTCCACGCCAGACATGTCTCGGACGACATCGTTCATTAAAACCCTGATAAGACCCGCCCATACGCCGAGCCATAACACACCATCAATGTCAAGGACTGTGACGTCCTTCCTGCGGAGAACGCCGCAGAAGGTTCTAACTAAGGAGGTAGGTTGCTCGTCTCCGTCTGCCTCTCCCCCTCCCCCCTCGTCTCCGTCTGCCTCTCCCCCTCCCCCCCTCGTAATCCTGACTGGCGCACCGGTGTCTGCTCATCGCATCCCATATTAGTAGGAGCTGTAGACTTTCGTATATGAAGAAGTGTAAGCCTCAATTTACGCACAGCATTGAAAGTCTGATTGTCACATCAAATATTTCACGGCTGTAGGAGTAAAGGTTTGTGCCTCTGTTGCTGCACTGGACCAGTTATCTGATTCGTCAATGACTATCGTGTAGTTATAGCAACTCCATGTAAACATCCTATGAATGTATAGGAAGAACTTTCGGAGTCTAATTCAGTGTATTTGGTTCCAATCTCATAATTATTTGATAATCGTATCAGTTACTATCATCACACCTAGTCTCGTATCCATAGAGTAACTGTTGTTGTGTTTCTTAGGAACAGCTGGAAATAAAGAACAAAAAACTGAAAGAGAAGCAGGAGGCAGAGGCAAAGAGACTCGAAGAGGCTGAGAAGGACCGGCTTCAAAAGCTAGAAATAAAGAAACAGTGAGTCATGTTCGGTCATTTCTCAGTAGTCTGTTGACGCCTGTAGATGCCAAACCATATTCTGTAGACTTGGTAAGACTGACAATACGCTGGAAAAATCTTCCGATACGACTCTAAACTCTAAACGCTGTTTTCACTTATTTTTTAAAAAAATTATCCTGAAGCAAGTTACATTTTACATTAGCAATGACAGGACGGTATGTAAAACCTCTTGGCCTGCAACGATTTCTCAATAGCCATTGATAGCACAGCGTTGATGACTGAGTAGTATTGGCAGATCTGGCTGAGTAGTATTGGCAGATCTGGCTGAGTAGTATTGGCAGATCTGGCTGAGTAGTATTGGCAGGTCTGGTCATGTGTGCTACAGCTTACTATATTTACTCGTCTGTCAACATCCTGTCGATTCTAGATGATTCAGTAAGCAATGTAAAAATCCAAACGTTAAAAATTAAAATGAATGTGAACGTTTTTACACAAGAAATAAAATCAGAACTCATTTATGGACAGGACAGTCTCAATAGAACTTAAGTCATAAGGTCAATGATTGGTATTGAGGTCACGGATTGGTCACACTTCCTGTTTGATCAATTTCTGCAAACATCAGTTTCACAGCTATCGGAGACTGATGTGGCACAAATTGATAGACAAGCAAGAGAGCATAAATCTGAATTCTAGTGAAAACTTCCACTTCACGTAGCATTCAATTATGTACTGGAATTGATGACCTGATTTCGTGTACAACTGATTGGTTATTGATTTTTAAAATTTCAAAATTAACGTTTTCAAGTTTTCTAAATGTACTAGAATGAGTATGTCAGGATTATATCTAAGCCTAAATGTTATGTGAATTCAGAGAGAGGATGGAGAAGATGAACAAAGTTAAGGCGTCCCGTCAAGCAAAGCTGAAACAACAGGAACAAAAAGCCAAAGAGTTGGAGAAGAAAAAACAGCAGCAAACAGAAAGTAGTAACTACGCTTTGGAGAAGAAGCACAAAGAGGAGAGGGAAAAGGCAATGGCCAGGTTGGTGTTTAAGACTACAGTGCCTCTCGTGTCCAGATTGCGTGGGGTCCAGATTGCGTGGTGTCCAGATTGCGTGGGGTCCAGATTGCGTGGTGTCCAGATTGCTTGGTAACGGTATTGATTTATCTCACTTTTAGAGACCAAAAACTGCATGAGGCGGAAGAGCGACGGAAAGCTGAGGAGCGGCGCAAGCTGGAAGAGGCGGCACGGGCCAAGGCCATCGAGAAAGAGAATAAACTGGCGGTTCTGAAAAAGATGCAGGAGGCGAGACTGGCCAAAGGTCTCACCGCCACTCCACAGCATGCTACTGCCTCTAGCAATGGCGTCGTTAAGAAAGTGAGTCGAGATTTGTCTTCTCGTGGTGTATGATATGGGTTCTAGCAGTTGTAGGTGGTGATTATAAGCTGTACTATCTATTGAGCTATTTCACTAAGTAAGAAGCACTTGTCGTTGTACAGCCCAGCATATATGAGAAAATAAAGGAGACACAGACAGCCATGAGTAAAGAGAGGGATGACATCATCAACCATCCGCTGATGCAGCAGATGCCAAACTCGCTCAACCGGACGTTCACCAAGTAGGCGTTGTGATCGCTGCGCCCTCCGACGCGCAGTCGCTGTTGTACATATAAGACCTTTACGCAGGGACAACGATGAGAATGATAAGAAGAACAATTATATAGACCTGGCGTACTTGGAAGAGGATGATGAGTTTGAGGATGAGAAGTTCCGGAAGTGCACCAAACCTTCATGGGCCACAGGTACGGCAATCAGCTTGCTCTGTCTGTCGCTTAATGTAGCGTGTAACCATTCAATCACCTGTCAATTGGTGCCAGTATCTCTGTAGTCATGGTAACCAATAATTAATGTATACTGCTAAGACAAACTAACCAATCAATGATATATCTGGCCGTGTAGCAGGAGGTCAAACTGATGCTAGATTCTGATAGAATTTTATGATTTTGCGATGGGAGTTATTGAATTGAGGTGTTAACAAACACAAACGCATGATGACTGCAAAGCAATAGACAGCATCAGCTGCTTTACAGCTGATTCTAAGTGTCGCTGGAGTGAACAGGAAGGCGTCGGTGGCTGACGTAAAGCCAGTTCAAAAAAACATCAATGCGTTTACGATTATCGCCAGCTTTCTACCGTTAGAATATGTGTCTAATCATAGCCCCCATCGATCATTATTGGAGACAAACAGCTCAACCATTGCTTGACTGATGGCCCGCTATCTACACACCCACGATGGCATGGCATTGCGGGTGATTTTGCGTCTATGGCTCTGGCAGGCAAGTGTTCAGTCTGGCTAAAGTACTGAACAAAGACTACAAGCAAACGAATGTACATAATGTCATGATAGAACGGTACAAACACTTGGGCCTTATGATTGGTTACAGCCAGCCTCGCCTATTTCAATAGGAGTTGTGTGAAAGGTTGTTAGAATGAGTTGTGAAATTGAAGTTTTCAGTATGTTGGACGTCGTAACATCTTCAGTGGCGGCCATCTTGTGGCAGACAGTCCATTACAACTAGACACAATTGACTGCACGTCTGCTGCAGCTGCTTTATCGTATGTTTCAGGACCACACCTGACAGCTGCCATCATCACACAGTACAAGAACATGCAGCAGGCTGTCATCAAGCCCAAGTCGGTATTCGGTGTGTTCAAGAATCACTGTCCTGATCTGGCCAAAATGTTTGACGTGCACAAGGCTCGATTTTTCAAGCGGACAAGTTCCGCCAACTGGTCGACTCCACCGCTTAGGAGAGTTTGAGAGCTGAGGCTATGCTCATGATGTTGTCCCATAGTTCCCATAGTCTGGGAAATCATGAATTGTCAACCCTTATTTTTAACAGCACATTTTAGCTCATACTCCAAAATAGATATCACAGTTATAAGTAGTGAAGTACAATGGATGTATCCTATGCTACTTTATTCCCTGTATGTTGTGCGGGGCTTTGGTAACCCTGTACAGGTGAAGCACTTGTTGTTAAACTTTCTGTCCTTATTTTACTACATTCAATAACTACAATTCTGTCATCTAAATCTACATGTGTGTTGATGTGAGTTTGTGTGGCATATTTTATGTTTGAGTGCTGGATGGTAACAGCAGGCGAGGTGTACAGACTGCGCCTGGTGATTTTTAGAACACAAGAGTTTATTCATAGCCGCCAAACTACACTAGACAACAATACTAACAACAATCATCTCTAGGATGTATTCAGAATTTATGATAAAAAACTGCAAATTTAAAGAGCACAAATGCCACAGGCCATTATGCGGTATATCAAGATTCATAACTGGAGGGCTGGATTTCGGGACATCGACAGAGGCCTTGAATGGAATGGTAGTGCAGCAGAAGACATGGTCCTCTAGGCAGGTATGACTTGAGTCTTGCCGTTCTCTGTTATCAGTTTCAGCAGGCTACCATTAGTAGGTCGCTCCTCGTCACGGCTCCATTTACCAAAGAGCCTGCGCGATTAGAGAGAAAAGGTGAACATATGAGCTGGACTGAGACCAAGATGGGAGCACAGCGGTCACATACTCTGCCACAAACTCGAGGGGCGTCCACTTGGTCTGATCAGCGTCTGGCATCCACTTCCTGTTCATGGGTGTGTCCAGAGTGACTCTAAAATAGGTGATAATATAGGATAGCTACATGCGTGACATGTTTTGAGCCACACTGAAAAGATAACTCCCGAGTTGCCAAAATGAAACTGCCAGAATATTTTTTGCCAACTGTCTGTGATGCATATGGCAAGAAGATGCGAACTTACGGTAGGATAGTGGCCACTAGACTGCTGGAAGGCAACCCTGAGTTGGGCTGTGCCAGACTGGCCGTTAGTTGATGGACTGCGCCCTTAGCCATCCCATAGCCAATCATGCCTGTAAATCAGTCAAAGACAGACAATCAGCACCAGTATACAGCGATAATATTGTCATACTGGTACTACAAGTATACCTGCTGTTCCCTCCAAAGCTGGGAAGGCTCCAGTCAGTGTCAAAACTCCGCCCTCTTTCAGATGCTTGGACGCCACTTTGGCGGCGAGGACAGATGACCACACGCTCTGCTGCCACATTGAATCGCAACTTTTTACAAAATCTACAATGAGAAGTTGTAAAATTTTCTACGGAAATGATTATACTTTTCATTTGAGTTGGTGTAATAATTCTGGCCTCACCTTTTGAACTAGCATTACCACCAGCCCACCCACCGGCCACGCAGAAGATGCCGTCAAGTTTGTCTTCTGCAAGTTGGTCATCCAGCTTGCAGAGTTCAGACTCCTGGCCAGTCCATGTCTTCTCCGTGAGGAGCAGATTGTAGTCCGCTTGGTCATTGGGTGCCAGGTCAACGCAACCTACCCACTGAGAACGAAAATAAATACATATCCTCATTCGGACAATTCACGTTTGACTGAACTGATAAGCATGGCGTACTTAAGTATTAATTTCACACCTAAACGCACGTAAGCACATAAAGTCTCAAACACTGCTACTCGTGATCTATTTGAGATTCTATGCGTGGCCGAACTTGCTATATCCTCTAGATTTCATAGATAATCATCTAGGAAACATTGTAATACTCCACTGCTTCATAGTTATACTTACACAGTTCAAGGCTTTGAAATGGCTCACAAGTACGGAGCCAAGGGCACCTTTGCCACCATAAACGAGCACCTTCATGATACCAGTATTTCTTTCCTCTTCCTTCACTCAGAATTGCCGGGACGTGGTGCACGGTTGCAGGCGGCTTCACATAAACGGTCCAATCACAATGCTTAACAGGTGAATTCAGCCAATAATGCAGTGTCTAGGCGAAGGCGTGCAGCAAAGTCGGCTTTGGTGTGCAAAGGCTTTGATAGAGTTGCTTCAGTTTACAAAATGTGATATATATCTACCACAGTTTAAGATCTATTCATGTCATTGAACTTATATTTTGATTATGGAGTGAAATGCTCAGCTAGATAGATTTACAAAGTATTTTTGTAGTTAGAGGCTATATTTTCACTTCCGGCGGCGACAGTGGCCCGAAAAGCCTGCAGAAAAGTGGGCAGATAATATTTTGTCTATGCTAATATACGTGTATGTGTGTACGGTAGGCATTGCTTTTTGTACGGTGATAACTAATTGGATTCTTCTAATTCCATTTACTAGATGAGCAATGTGGCGTGCAACAATTTCGAAGCTGGTAAGTTAAAACCTGTCTAGACTTTCAATTTATAATGCTGGAACAGTGCTTTCGTTATATCATATTAATGATCCATAGTCTTCTTATCCTCTGGTTCTTCAAAACCAGTGACTGCTCCATTATTTCTCTCATAGAAATACGGAGGTATTGGCGTTTCGTCTTCCGTAAAAACACAGCCAAGTGTAATAAGAACTCCACATACTGTATCAAAGATCAAGCGAAGCAATTACTCCACTGGCCAACAACAACCTGTTCAGCAGTATGTTTTGAACTTACGAGCAATATCCGTCTGTCATGCTTGCTACAAAATTATTGGGTCATGTCATACGTATGTTTTCAGGCACAGCGGTGGCAACAGTGGATCTAAATCTACCTCAATCATCGCCTTCCTTGGTAGTTCCATTTTTCTGGCAACAGCTGTTTCCTACATAGACGGTACCCGCTATTGGATTGTGAGACAAGTGCCAGCTACGAAAAGCATTTTCCAGTTTTTTGGTCTTCCAGTTGAAGACAGGTGTGTATGGCCAATCAAATTCCCTGGTAACATTTTCTCTCATTCGTAGTAAACTATGCAGCTAGGCGAGCTGTGCTCAAATATTTCTTAAATAAGAATTTCTAACCATACATCAGGTATGGAAACATCCCTGGTAATTCCAACGCCACATCACACCCTGGGTTTCCCCATTCTGTGGACAGCCATTTTTCCTGTAGCTGTAGAATATACAATTGCTAGCCCTCTACCGATGACTGATAAACTTATCTATAGCAATCCACATGGTGTTCGAATTCTTCACCTGCACTGCACTATTAGTACCAATTCTTGTCTTACTGACAGCATGTACTGTAGACTAGAATTTATTTGCGACGGAATTTTTTGCAAAGGTTTGAAGTCGCGAAGCCAAACGATCACAAAAAATTTCAATGGTTATATAGTAATTATAGTCATGACAAGTTTTCGCAAAAATTCTTCAGTCGCAATAATTTTTCCCGGCAATTTTTAAAATATTTTTCAACGCAAAATAATTGCAGTCTACAGTAGATTAGAAGAGTTGTAATGCGGGTAACAGACTGTAACTCATGATGGTGATGATGACGGGTTTCATTATTTGACAGCGATAGAAAGTGTGAAACATTCTCTGATTTACCCAATATGTTTCGCATGTTAACCGCGCAACTAAGAGACACTGAATGCTGATTGGTCCATCTATTGTAGAACTCAGAACACTGATGGTGACTCTTCTAATGACGTCACTCCAACTCCTCGGAGTAAACAGACTGGTGAAGGTAGACTAAGACTACCTCCTACTAGTCACAGTCAGTATTTGTATAAAGATTCTGTTTTAGGGAAATATTTAAAGTTAAAAGATACTAAACCAGCATCAAGAGAAGAACAGGATGAAAGTAGACTTTCAGAAAGTTCTGCTACTAAGTCAGAGCCACAACCACCAAAAGAAGCTGATCCATCACAGACAGAGAGCAGCAAGCAGGCAAGAAATACTGGTGAGAAACCACAACTGCTCTGTTAACGTCTATCAGCACTACCCTCCCGCTCATATCAACTCTACCATCAGTCTGTTAGTAGCTGTACAGTCCTCTGGTTCTAAGGCTAGTCAAGTTTCTCTCTGTTTTATATTTATATCTGCACATTGCTCTCGTCTCCATGAAGGGGACATGTTGCATTTTTTTCATATAATGGAAATTGTGAAATTTTGCGCTTATAAATTTTCACATTATTGCGCCATCGAAAATTTCTGCGAATGGAAATATTTGCTATTTTTACTCAAGTTGTAAGTAATGTATTTTTACCAATAAACGTTATGAAGTTTTATTTTGCAATTTTTCTACCTCACTAAAATTTACATGCTGCAAAAGTTTCAGTTTACAATGTTACAGTGTTACGGGATCTTTCACAGAAATATTTTTTATTGAAACGCAGTATGGGAAAGATTGCTACATGCTATGGGTAGTTGTCTCCCATGTCGTTTTGGCTATGATTGTAGAGTTTGAGAGTCGGGCGTCCACTGAGATCTCCGTTATCTGTGACATGGCCGTCGCGGCTGTGAACGCCAGCACCAAGGCAGCAGACGCCTGTAAGGAACACGTCAAGAAGGTCAAGGCTGCCATGGGAGCCGCCTCAGCAGACGTAAGCGAGCCCTGCTCTATATTTGACTGTAATGCGGTAATTTATAAAAGTGATGGAAAATTTGGCTCTCTGTAGATGGAAGATACAATCAGTGAATCAAACAAGCGGATCTCGGAGGCTACAGCGGAGGCGCATTCCCGCTATAGCGAAATCGAGAAGAGGATAGCTGACCTCGTGGACACGCTGATCAGCGCTGAGGGGAGTGACATTCTTAAAGACAACGCAGCCATTCCTTCCTACAGGAGTCAAGTACAGCAGTTCGCTCATCAGGTCATGGCTGCTCGAGATAAGGTTGTCATCACTCAGTGTGCTTGTTATGTCCTGTGTAGGTGATTTCCCTCACTCATCCCATCCATCCTTTGTAGCTCAAGACTCAGGAAGAGGCTGTGGCGTCTATGGGAGAGTGCACTCATGTATTTGAACTTGACAGAGATAACTTTCTTAGAGAAATAGAGGCTATCGTACCAGACGCCAGCAGGAGAGACGAAGGTACTCCGAATGTGCTCTCCTCCCCTCTCTTCCTCTCTCTTCCTCTCCCCTCTCCCTCCTCTCCCCCTCTCACCCCCCTCTCACTCCCCTCCCCTCTCCCTTTCTTCTCCCTTTCTTCCCCCCTCTCTGCTCACTCCCCACTCTTTCCCCCATCCTTCCCCCTCGTTCCCCTTCCTGCTCTCTCCCCCCTCAGCCTCGGATGACTCACACTAGACTAAACGATTCACATTATAACATGTGTTGTCCAGGTCAGATGTTGTCAGAGGATGAGTTGAACGCACTCCTGGCCCACTCACTTCATCGTCTCTCACAGCTCCGTAATCAGCTCACCGAGCAGAAGGCAGCTGAGCGCGCTACCATAGGCAACGCTCTGACCAATCAGAAGGCAAGTGTGGAGCAGGAGCTGGAGGAGCAGCTCAAGGCTCAGCTGGTGAGGCGAGAGGAGCAGTTGCAGGCAGAGAGGGAGGCAGCGGTCAGTATTCAATCTGATTTTTCTGTAGACACTCAGACCATCTTATCATTGGTCCAATCAGACTGCCAGTGATCATGTGACCCAGCTATCCAATCACGGATCAGCTGGCCCAGACACTGCAATTCCTGTTCCTTTATAAACCAGTCTGCTACCATGTACTGGAGAATAGAGAGACAATCTTTGTATGGGAATGCTACGTGATACTTGCACAGCTATATATTCATTAATTTACTCAATCCTGAAAATAATTGTAATCTTTTATGTATTTTTATTTTTTGTAAGTTGTCTACACACTCTTCATCAAAAGGACTTTCTAGACTTTTCCAACTAAATGTGCAGATAAATACGAGTTAGGCCATCTCCTGGTAAAGATATTTGCTCTCTAAACAAACAATAGCCGGCAATAGACATTTTTGTTATCTCCGAAGATAAGTGTGATCTAAGATAAAAGTTTGGTTACAGAGTTTGCTTGAAATATATTGCAAGCCTGCGGCCACTAGCTCTCACGGACCCAACTTCTTCTCATCCTCATCACTACTAAACCTCAGCTGTAGTTAGACTGCTGCTAGATTGCTGCTAAATTTTCTGTCATTTGATTTTCTATGTTTTTACAGCTGCAGAAGCAGAGACACCAGTTTGAGGAGGATAAGAAGGCGAGCCTGGCGAAGCAGGAGTCGCAGCATCAGGAGCACCTGCAGGAGATCCTGCTGTTTCAGCGCCGTAAACTTGCCGACCAGTTTGACTTAGCGCTGCGAGAGAAACTAGTAGACGAGAGACACGGCTACATGGAGCAGATCTCCACTCACTTGGCCAGACTTCGTGGCCTTGAACTGGCCTTGGAAGGTAAGATCGATTCTCCGCCGAGCCTCTCTACACTAACTGTACTGACATACTGCACTATCTCATAGAGCGGGCAGCCGTCGCAGACGTCATCTGTGATATGCAGGATCTCATCGCTAGCTCACTTGCGCTGTCTCATGATGTGTCCCGTGACGGTAAATACTTCCACCACTGTCCTATGTCACACGTCACATGGAGGCTGAATGTTACGCGTTTACTGGATGTTTGCAGGTGGTGATGAGTTACAGCATGATCAGCTAATATCCATCACCAAGTCTGTCAGCAGATGTGCATCTGCAGGGGAGAACAACTCCTTTGTGCAGACGGTTTTGTCGGGCATTCCGCAGAAGGCGGTTGACAGAGGTATATACACAGCGTCAAGTCTGGAGAGGAGGTTCAATGACGTTTACGAGCGCTGCCGTCGCGTGGCCTATTACCCAGATACCGACAGCCTGCTGTGGCGCACAATTTCACGTGTCCGCTACGCTTTCCACCTCAACAGTGGCTACGTCAAATACAGCACACCTGCAGACTTTGAGAGTGCCGAAGGTATGTCGGCAATTGAGCTGCTCGACCAGGCCAAGTATTACATGGACAGGAAGTGCGTGGAGGGCGCTGTCAAGTGCCTGGTGCAGCTATCAGGCAGCCCTGGCGCTCTGGCCACTGACTGGGTCAATGAGGCAAGATTAGTTCTGGAGGTGAAGCAGGCCGCCAATGCTCTCCTCTCTTACGCTCGCCATGAAGCTGTAGGCTTCATATTATAGGTAATTTTTATGGCTATCCCATTTTCTCTCTTTTCTAAAGTAAAGGCTCATCCGCATTGCGGTGCTGATCAGTTCGGGTTTGCAGCTACAATAAATATTGTGGACTCATAGTTTCTCACAGAAGACAAGTTCTACTGCATTGCCAGGTTTTTATTGCGTAACAATCATCAAATTAATAACAAATAACAAAAATCAACAACCAATGGGTGGGGTCTGGTGTGGGGGGGGGTCCAAGGAGCTGTCGTACTGACATCGCTTAATCTGCCACATGGAAAAGGTCATT
>ERZ1740065.589-NODE-589-length-19990-cov-12.171457_pt1 | contig 19990 bp, 11 predicted proteins | sample MGYA00581738_ERZ1740065 | MGnify/ENA primary metagenome ERZ1740065 (study PRJEB43018, sample SAMN04849749) | marine metagenome | isolation source: floating plastic debris | place: Pacific Ocean | collected 2008-09-01 | study: EMG produced TPA metagenomics...
CCTTACCGACTGGTGTCAACCACCCTACCGACTGGTGTCGACCACCCTACCGACTAGTGTCAACCACCTTACCGACTGGTGTCAACCACCCTACTGACCGCTGTCGACCACCCTACCCACTCAATGTCAGCCAAAAATTTTGACTGGATTCCTTGACCGAGTGCTTTACCAATTATATGTTTGAATAAGAAATTGAAGCTGTAATTTTTGCTATATAAGTAGCATTGATAGAATACCTCTGATTCAACTGCACTGATAAACTTGATCAGTCTGGAGCTCATAATTTAACAATGTTAGTTATGACTCATGACCTTCTGTCCTTGCACAGGTGATGATCACGTGTACAAAGAATTGACAGTGGATCAGAGGGAGACGATCACTGCCCTGTTTAGCCTCGTCCTGAGTCAGGTGAGAGTCATGTGACCAGTCGTATACAAACAAATCTTGCTTACCATCTACGGAGATTGGAATGTTAGGCAAGTAGGGACTGAATCTGGACAACAGCGGGCAGAGTCAGAGCAATGGTAGGTAGATTGGGGGGCGCAATATGAGGGAGTCTGTATGCCTAAGTTTAAAAGTTAAAATCGTAAGGTTGTCTCATGTGCTTGTGCACTGAGAAATCACGGTGAGGCTGCCATATGCCGTGCCAGGTTGCTCTCGGCTTCTAGGCAGGTTGGAGCACACCTGTGGCATGAGGGCCCAGCAGGAAGACTGCAGTGAGATTTGAAGCCACGACCTCTCAACACTTGTGTGTATCGAGGTGCAGGCTCTACCACTGAGCCATCTCCTACTCCTACTCATCGATGTTGGTTTGATTGTGTTATTGAAGTTGGATGAAGAGGACAGCAGTGAAGACGAGGTGTGCATGTATCTGGTAAAGGCTTGCGATGATGGCATCCTTCACATCATCTCAAATCTATCCGGTATGTCACCTACCGATCATCATACGATGACAACAACATCGCGAGTAATCTAGACGTGTTGCAAGTTCAGTTTTAACTAGTGCTGGTTCGATTCCAAGAATTACCAATTCCATTCGATTCTCCCTCAGAGGGTTCGATATTCAATTTCGATTCTTGAGGTAGATCTACAGTAAAATCAGGAATAAAGCTACGGACTTTGCGTGGCCGTCATGAATTCTCAGAATAGTTTTGCCTTCTTTAGGCTGTAAACATGTACCTATCACTGATATACTGTGCTCTGATGGTTTCTTTACATGATAGTTAAAGGATTATGGATAAAAAGCCATGTATAACCATTTCATAATAATTGTTTTTGATTCTCAAAGCTACCTAAGATCGATCAAAAAATCGATATTCGATAGTATCATGTATCGAACCAGCACTAGTTTGAATACTTTGCGTGTGGGTAACATACCTACCAACTCTCCCGTATTCAGACCCGCCAACTCTCCCGTATTCAGACCCGCCAACTCTCCCGTATTCAGACCCGCCAGCATTTTAGCTGACAAAACTTAGGGTGAAAATTTTTATTTTGGGTTTCCCAATGTGCCACTGGGGATTTCTAACGTCGCGCTGTGGATTGTCAGTTAGATCTTGTTGAACTAAGCTCTAATATGACTGAGTCTCAGCTGTAGGTTCTACTCTATGACTTCTCAAAGTTCAGAAAAACAGAATCTTCTGTATTTTGAGCTTGACAGGTATGGTGGGTGACGTCATGTAACATCATACCGTAGTACAATAATTATATAACACAAAATATTCTCTGATAATTAGTTTACAATATCGTAAATCTTTGTGAATTGAAATTATTTCTGAAAATTATTCAGGCTCAAGCCAACTTGGATTTTTCATTCAATAGAGATTTATCTCATACTTAGCAGGGGATTTGTTTCATAGCTGATTCACGCATCACTCTGTCAATTATACCCACTCTTTAGCTACTATTCTAGTCTGCACTTAAAAGTAGAATATTTTGCTGTTGAAGAGACAAATCATTTTCATTAATCAATGCAATGATTGTGTCACAGGCAGTGTATTCCGCCAGTAAATAATATATTAATCATTGATAAAATAATACTCAAACATTTTGCAGCCCACTAGATCACAAGTGTTCCTTGCAGATATTTCCAGTGTTACTCGGCTCTGATCATCACTCTATCTGTATTCGTTGACAGACGACCTTTCTGCAGTTGATGGCAGCGAGCTGAAGGTCTCAGCGTCAGGTTTCAATGATCAGTGTGGGGTGCTCCTTACCTCCCGACACGGCATAATAAAGCATGAGATCATATGTGGCGCCGACCATGAACCCTTCAAGGTATTGGGCTGCGTTGGCCGCAATAATCCTGACGTATTGCCATTCTACGGTCAATTGTACTCTGATATATATTTCTCAGGTATCTCTCAATTATCGCGACTCCACCTCTTCTCTGAGCGTTCTTAAATCGCTCAAAGTATTGGAGTTGTCTTCTCTCGTATCATCGACACTGCATATATCTGAGCCAGTCATGTTTCTCACTGAGCCTGGCTCCGACAGCCCTAGCGTGTTAGCCTCTGAATCAGACCAGCCAATAGGGGAGCTTCTGGTCAACAGAGCGCAGCTCTACGTCTCAAGTGATCAGCATGCATCTGCAGAACCACCGGAGACTGTCGTCAAGAGGAGCTTCACAGTATCTGTCCCCAACCATGTTGACGGACAGTCTTCCGTCTCGGTGGCAGTGGACCCATCCCTTACTGTATGCCATCTTTGCACTAGAATAGCTCAGAACTACAGGAGTACATACAGCGTGGACCTCTCCATGGGTGCGGTACGAATTCGACCAGTGGTAGACGGGGTCATAGCTCCGCCCCTATTTGATGATGACATTATCGAAGGTTCCCAGCTGACCGACGGCAGTCTTCTGTTGCTCGAATCGGGTCCCCCTGTCACTCGCGGACAAATGGTACTTTACTACTCCCTGTCCGCGGACACCGAGCCTATGTCTATCGTCTGTCACCCGAACCACCAGGTGCACACTACCATCAAATCTATGGTAGAGAGCGCACACCTCCTGGACTGTGATAGATATTACCTGCAGACGCTGGACTGGACTGGCTCTCCTAACTCCATCCTATACAAGGAGAACGAGTCCCTGGCTCGTTCCTTTCTCTCTCACGGCGACCGCTTGCTGCTTGTTAAAGGCAACCCGCCGCCCAAAGATCTCATATCCCTAACAGTGCTAGTACGCGCCACCAACAGTCATATGTCGCTCGGCGGCTGGCTGGCTCAACTGGTGGACCTGCAGACGACTACCAGTGCGGCAGAGCTGAGCGACTGTGTCTTAAATCTCTCCGCGTCTCACAGCTCCACCGTTGACGAGTTCAAACTGCAGATACTCAGCACAATAGAAGACGACTCCTACTGCCCTCCGTCCACATCTCACATCCGTCTCCGCGGTTGCGACTCTCTCGGCACGTTGTCAAAGATATACAAGACCAGTAACAAGAGTCTTAACGAGTGCAAAGTGAAAGACAAGAGCGTTTTGGTAGCGGAGGTTCTGACAGCTACTGAGGATCTAAGGTTGTCTCCTCTCTTAAGTAGAAGTATATAAAAGCAGGTCACTAGGATGACTAATACTTGTTTCTGTTTACTGCAGCGAGAGGTCCCTACTGCTACTACTGTACGATGCCAGAAATTCTGGCGAATTCAATAATGACGGTGAAATTGTGCTGAAGGACTTCGTTTGGGACACGAATCCAGGAGTGGCCTCTAGCTCCCTCTACTCTCAACTGGCCAAACATTTGTCAGCCAATGCTTCTCAGATCACTATCAGCAAGTACAAGACGGCTGAATTCGGCTGGCTCCTTATTCCCAGAGGGAACCTAAAACAGCAATCTAAAGGAAAGGTGAGTGCCGTGTATCATGCATCATTCATACGCCGACAGTCCGCTCTTTCTATGTCATCCAACTCATGCCTTGTAATGGCAGAAGCAAGGGAATCAGAAGTCAAGAGCTACCCAGTCCATGTTGAAGCCTCCATTCACCCTTCAGGATGGCGATCTGCTAGGTGTGTTTGACCGCGAGGCACTAAAGACTAGGCACAACGTCGCGACGAGCCCCCTCTATCAGACGGAACTCGACACACGGCTGAAATCAGTGCTAGTACAACACAAGCAGGAGCAGTAAGTCTCCAGAACTCATCCATTCCTATCCTCTCACTTCGAGTGAGTAATGTCCCTCATTTGTGATTTCAATACTGCATACACGGCTCTGACGATAGAACAATTAGTTCCTGTTGTGTGTGAAGAATAACGGTGCGCCTAAACATTGCCCCAAGCTAGGACGCATGTAGGCTAGGCCAAGCACGTTGATGAGGATTGTTTTGGCTGCTATGCACCCATTTCCTACCACCCGTGTCTGTAAGGAGTAGTAGACTCTATTGCTGTAATGTCATTCACGGTCAGTGGCGCAGTGCGGTTGTTGTTAATGCCAAAAGGCCTCGCTTACAATTGTGAAACACGAGTTCTCATCATGTATTGTTTTCTCAACAGTTGCTATGGATCATGTTACGTCACCTCTTTTTTACAGTATAGTATAGGTGTAGTTGTGTGCTGCACAGATTCCTGTGTTCCTCTGTAAGATTCCATGCATTTTCTTACTAGGCGTCAAAGTCGAGGTGACTCGCTGTTTGGGGACACGTACGACGATTATTCGCAGAAGACGCGGAAAGAGCAACCATTATCCATCAAAGTAGGAGATTTCAAAAGAAGCTCTGATGGTGAAGACAGTAGTTAAAGCTACCGGACTCGAGTTTTATTTTTACATGAAGACCAGTAGAGCTTTATATCAAATATAATGGCTTATAAAGTTTCATCTCCGTCCTCCGTCTCTTTTAGATTCAAAACTTCAAGGTTTCCTTGACCTTTTAGCTCACGCTGCAACAGGTCTGACATTTCTCGATAGCAGCCGGGATCGACCAACACCTCCTTCAACAACGCACGGAGCAATTAAAACACAAAGCTACAGTAATTCACTGATCGCTACATGTAAATGTCTGACGACAAATGCTTCAGCAATTAGACACAGTCTAAACAACAATATAATCACTTGATTGAAACGCCCTGCTTCTCTGCAGCATATGAAACCGGTCATTCAGACATGAGATAACAGGAAAACCAGCACGGGATAATGAGTTTCATATCGCGGCAATTATGTTAGTGCAATTGTTTTAAACTCAGCCAACATAATACCAATTTTAATTATCCGGTGTGAGATAGGTGCATCCGTGATCGGAGGTTTCGCACAAGGATAGGAGGCACGCCACTAGGAGGTTCGGTCGCAAACACGTCTGGTTTTGTGAGAAGATCATTTTTATCAGAAAAAAGGGCACGCAGTGAGTTGATATATTTACAATAGCATTCTCCGTGCTCACGCGTGCGAGAGAGCACAAATAAGATTTGACTCTTGATAAAATAGTGGTACTAAATTCGCTATCAAGCATCTAGATCTAGGGTTAGTCAAGAAGGCAAATTTAGAAATGACAAGAACTGTTCTAAAAGGGCCTACTTGCGTGTGAACGATTACAATAACATTTCTCACACTGCCATTCAAGCACTGTGTTTGGCTAGCAGCTCGCCCTCAACTGCGCATTGCCGTGAATGCGTGTATCGCGCTTACCAAACAATGCAGTCCACATGTTCAGTGACTATCAAGTGAATTGAACTGGATTTTGTTGGTTTTTTATAAGAGAGACGCAGCCAAATGATTTGTGTCAATGTCCGGGCCGTTTAGCGTTCCAAATATCGAATTACAAGGGTTCAAGTGCGCAATTATCCAATTATAGTCACCATTTCAAAATCCTCATCAGCCTCCACGCTGCTCGCCGTCGAACGTATCGTCTCCTTCAGCTTTCTCAATGTCTTGCAGTTCTCTGTGTAAATAAACCAAAAAATGAAACGGGACCTAAGGCCAGCTGTGGACACTAGGGTACTTTTCATTTACAGAACTCGAGACCCCGGCTGCCTCACAGACTGACGTCTTATCTCATGACGCTGCAGGTGTGACTCTGCTCGCCCGCCACACGCGATCATGCCCAATCTACGATTCATTATTCTTGTCATACCTGGAAATGTGATCCTTAATTTCATCTGCGCCTTCTCAATCTCCAGCTGACCGAGGTCTTTCAGTTTTCTGATAACGTCTAGTGCCTAAGGGTAAAGCACTATGTCAAGAGAAAGGAAGCCATCTAATCAGGTGATGAGCAGCACTGCGGCGGGCGCACACGATATCTAGTAAGGCGATACCACGCTGTATTAACCATGATATGGCATTTTAATTGGTGGAACAACCAAAATCAGCAGCAATCAAATTGCATTGCTGACAAGGCAAGTGGAGTACGGGGATAACATGACCCATGGGTTATTCAGGAATATCTAACTCCGTGATGGTAGTGAATGAAACTGCAGCGGCGGTAGACATACCGGCAATGCCCTATAGTATAACGCGCATTGTTTCTAAGCGTCGACAGTAGATGTCTAATGGAAAGATCATATCTCCGCTTCCCTCTACTTCTGATTACAGCAATGAATACTGAGGGTGAGGGCAGAGGGCATCTCTCACTAGGCCGACCCCCCCCCCTCCAACACACACCAACATGACCCACACGCCAAGACTATCGGCAATACCTGCTGCTTCGCTGGCTTGTTGGGTTTCATTGAGTAGTGGCAGTCTCTCATGGCATTCTCTATAAATGTGACGGTGTAAGGCCTTCGCGTCTGAGGGTTGACACATTTGTCGGCGACAATGGTGGCTATATCCCTGAACAGCGCCTCATTGCTCGCCATCCTCTCCTTCTCACTGACCTGCAGTTCTCCTTTCGCCAATATCTTGAAACGGAGATAACGATCGTCACGCGATGGCTGCGTCAGAAGTGTTCACAGACGGAGACATTCCAATTATTTGGCGTATTCTCACAAGCTCATGTAGCGTAAGATAATACAAAGATAAAGGTCGTGTTTGAAGTGAGCCACTATGAATAAGATTACAAAAGGCTGCGGTCGGGCCATACTTTTATTTACTGCTAATCGTGTCTAATTAATGCCTACAGAGTATCAGTTTGTGAGTCGTGTTCTTAAGGACAACCAAATAAAACGGCCGAAGATAAATTCCCTTCACTCGAGTTTTGGACCACAGGAATCCGCCAAAGATAGGAAGTTAGAAATCCTGTCATAAACTTTACTATGACGGTAGAGCTAGCAAACAAATCTCGGGTAATCATTAGGAAATCTCCAAGCCAAATCACTCAGGGGTCTCAACTATTCAAATGTAATATTTGCTGTTCTAATTATGAGGTTCTATGAGGACAAAATGGATGGATTTTATACGGCACAGAGATTTTCATCGTAGCTAGGATTTTAGTCGCTGTCAGTTAATATCACACTATAGGCAGGCAGTCTCCATCCAAATATCCCCATGGGGAACTGAAATAAGGCTTCTGGTTATGCAAGCATATAATACATAGTAGTAGCATATAGAAATGCCTAACTACTTTCAGCACTGCTGAGCTATTGATGGCATTATAGCAGTGCCAAAGATCTAATTCCTGCTCTAAGGATTTTTCATCGACCCAGGTTGCGAGCCCTGTCACTGCCTATATACTTAGGTAGGGTTATGTGAGATTTCCCATGACCTGTTATGTACCTGTAAGCATATCTCACTGTGATCATCTGTGGTGAAAGCTCTCTTCAAGTCATCAGTCTTGGCTACTTGACCCTTGGAAACATTACTAAACACCGTATGGGTCTGTAGAACTTCATCGATATCTTTCTCTCTGCCAAAACGGAAAGAACACGCGTCATTTAGTCATAAATAGAGCAGAAAGATGAACCCTGCATAGACGTAACACCTCTGCAACCCACATAATCTATCAACTGAGCTAACAGTGAATCAATAATAACAACTAGCACCTTCGCAAGTTCCACGATTTCGGTTTATAAATCCAACTGAGCCGTACAGCTCGATGAAAAAGCATAGTGACACATGGTTTTTACCATCTCCATACCAGAATGTTCCAGTAATGACCGAGTATTTGCTTACTTACATTTTATCCCTCCAAGCCAAAACTTTATTTGGGTAGCAAGCTATCTCAAATCTTTTTCCTGCTTTCTTTATCCTGACTATAGCGACATTAGTGAGCCTTTTTTGATTCGTAGGAGTAAAAATGGACATGATTGCTCTATATTTTTATTGCACGGACAGTTACACGTAGCTTCTCACGATAGCTCTATTTCTCGAGATGTTATCGTGTATGATTCATATATAGTACTGATAAGTAGCAATGTGAATCGTACTAACTTGTTAACCTTGACCTTCACTCATTGATGTATGAAGGTCAAACCTCAAAGGCGCTATCTACGTGCAAGAGAAGCAGAACACGATATTCTTCAACCCTGCCGATGATGTTCTCGTATACCATACTCTCTTTGTTTTTGTAGATAGTATAGTAGACCAATTATTGCTTCTGAAATTTTGCCAGTTGGAACTTTTCAACAGCCAGCTGACATCATATAAAATCAATTCGTGTGACTATTGCTTTGTCATGTCATATCGTGTCATTCATTCATCGCCCATTTGACCGTTGTCGTGATGTGTCACTGATAATGATAATGAGTGGTGAGTGAGCTTTGTTGTCTGAAGTGACGAAGCTGAAGAACGATCTGTAAGTATTTTTCTTCCTCACCTTTATATTTACCTTTATATATTGCTATGAGCAGAAACAGTTTACTGATGGTTTGTTGTAATATTACGGGTCTAATCTAAGTGCTGATGCTTATGTAGGATGTCCCCACCAGTCATATGATATAATTTGAACTTGTTATCTACGTTATCGTAGCCGTAGGTAATGGCATGAATTGCTTCTTTACTCATCTTGGAATGGAATTCTGTGTATTATGAAGATTTGCATGTGCTTCGTTTTAGAAAGTGAATATCTAACGGAAGTTACAGCTGATGCAACGGAAATGAAGTTCACTGTGCGTTATGTAAGTTCACCATTGTGCAATTGTATTTTCTGATGAACTAAATGTAGCCAATGTGTATGTAGACAGATAAAACACACTCTTTTGATACAATTATAACTATATGGGAGATAAATGCACCATTGAAGAGTTAGCCATATCAAATGAATGCTGCTTGCTTTGTTTTTTCTTTTGCTCTCTTAGAAAAGCTCACTAACCACTTTTCTCTGCTAATGAGCCCATTGTTTAAGGACATAGATATAATCCATTCTAAACAGCGCTATCTAAATTTATAACTCTGTATGCCAAATGGGCCCAATGAGCGCATCTTGTCAGCCAATGAGAACGCGGCAAAACACTGCGCTGTGTCTAGCCATAGAAGCACCTCCCACTCAGTGGGACCATTCCTCACTTGGACAGACGAGTGACTGGTGAAGGGAGAGAGAGTCTGCTGCAGTGCAAAGAGTCACACAGTGCCTGCTGCCAGAGCTTGCTGCTTCTACTGGGATATTGTTGCCACGCGCCAACCGCCGTAGCCATGAAATCGGTTCTTCTGTTTTTCGCCTTGACATTGACTGTGTTATCGGCAGCCTCGGCAGCGTCGGCATCACTGAACCAGGTCTGGTGGACTAAGTATAATGGCAAGAAGGACCAGGTGGGCTGTAGGAACATGTGCTGCTCAGGTAGAGACAGCAAATGCTACAGCAGCGGGCCGAGAATGGGGGGACGTACCTCGTCTAACGGCAAGTGTTTCTGTGACGAGGGATGCTTGGATATGAAAGACTGCTGCCAAGACTATTCACTCGTCTGTCAAGGTGAGTCTGCTGTTGCTCTACCATCGCTCTGGTGGCTCTGGCAGGCAGACAGACAGCAGGCGGTTGTGTTAGGTTCGACTGAGTCGAAGTGCCTGCCTATTACTATTGGCCAATGACCTCTGTCTCCGGCACTTAACAACTTTTAATCCCCACCTTATGACAGTATCTGTTATACATATAGAGGGCACGCATTACGTTCTTAGGTGTTAGAACAATCAAATAAGCCTGCTTGGTACCTGCCTTTCATCCAAGGTGCTATCAGTGCGAAAGGCATCGTGTCATTTCTTCTGTTTTGACAGTAATGAAGTTATGATCAGCCAGCGCCCCAGCTGTGATGCGTGATTGTGGTGGTGGGAGGTGGGCTTTGTGTACGTGTGGTTACCAACGTTAATCATCCACAAACAATTCGACAGTACCTCGCAGGTCCCAGAGCACAATGCCAGCAATCTCATTACTCCAAAAATTCTGGTCATAGATTGATATCACTGCCTCATCTGTAGTCTTGCATTGTTCTCCTCGCTTGGCTACCGGATGAATGGATACGGTGATGCTTCGAAATGAGGAAACATGAGAACGTGTGACTGGTATAAAACCACAAGCATAGGGGGTAGCACTTTCTCCCAAAGACTCATGTGTTAGTTGAATTGAAACTCCTCCTTAATTGAAGCGCTGGAGGTTACACTTTCCATTTAGTCGAATTCATCGTTTCCGATCTGCAGCCATTGGACGCCAATGAATTCTCATTGGCATTTGATAGACACATTTCTTGTACACTAACACCTATATGGAGGATGTGCAGGTCTAGTTTCATTGCAATGTGGCGATTCGATGAAGACCTGCCCGCTATGGCCATCATGCAATGGCATGCCATTAGCATCAGAGAGCAATGGGAGTCAGCTATGCCGGGACGTTATTAATAACCAGTTACACATACACGCCCGCTCTCCGGATTTGGGCATCGTTAGGCCCAATTTACCTCCCCCTATTGAAGGCTACTGGGCCTGCCGTTAGGCTTACCGGACCTGCAGCAGCAGCAGCGCTAAAACAGATGGAAGTTATTAAAACAATAATAATTATAATCGTTCTGACTCAAGTTTTTGCAGTTTGTGTAGCCCACTGAGCAACCTGTTTCAGCTCACTGTCTAGATGCCTACAGTCATTAGCGGTGTGATGTTGCCTATTTAAATGCTCATTGTGGTGTTGGTTTTATATTTGTTTGTTATTTTTTTACGATCAGCCGTGGACTGCGCCGTGGGGGAATGGAGTGAGTACGGGCCCTGTAATCGAGCTTGCAGCCTCGGCTCCAAGACCCGCACCCGAGAAATCGTGCAGGAACCTGAGAATGGAGGCCAGGAGTGCCCCACCCTGAAGGAGACCACAATATGCTTTGGAACGCGGTGTAAGAGCCAGAGGCACACGGGCAGGAGAGGAAGGGTGGACCGAGGTGAGAACATTGTAGTCACATCTTGCCATCTTTTCATCATCTGTTTTGCCAATACGGCGCGTCAGCAGGCGGCCATGTTGACAGAAGAAACAGCTCTGAATTGCAACAAGCCAGGAGATTTCTATGTGATCATCTTTTGATGAAAAATGAAAATATTTGAATTTGCTCAAAGTGGAAGTGATGAGTTGAAAAGTCGGAAACAATGCGGTCATCGGTGTCATGCGCCTAAAAGACACAACTGTGTTTCAAGTCAATACAAGTGTTGTTTCTAAGCCATTAGTGTATTGACACAGAGCATGCTCGAGAGGCGGTGCAGGAGCATCCTAGCATCGAGATAGGGTGCTCACCGGACAGGAGTGCCAGCATGGAAGTATTAGCAGTGCACCAGTGACATTTTGCATCTGCTACCTGGTTTAATCCATCTCAAGGGTTGAAAAAATGTCAATACTTCACGGGTTTCCCCATCCCACCCCTCCAAACCCACTCAGTTTTATTCAATATGGATGGTGAGCCACTGCTATAGCACTCGTAACTTCGTGGGAGTCACTGCCTGCCTAGGATGGGCCGACCGACTGCGTATTCCGGTAGGTTCCTCAAGGGGATCATGACCAGGTGTTTATTTGCTTACACCCGGATAACAGAGGGCCTATCAGATAGCTCGTGTAAAAATCAAAGATATAATCGGGTTTCTGTTGGTTGCAGTCAAAAGACCCAAAATAAAACATCCCTGCCCTCAGAAGAGGTTTACTGTATAAAATACATGTTATCCGTTGTGCAAATATAGAGCGTGGTCGGAGGCCATATGATGGCACTGTTTGCCAGGTGTTTGCAGGTTGACTGTAGGTACTTGGCATTATCATCAATCGGTCAGCAGCTATAATGTTTCACTAGTCAAGATCTACCGCACCACCACGGCTTGTGTAGTCTGAAAAAAGGCCGTTGGGATCTGTCAGGATATAGACACACATTGTTTACTATTACATTATTTTACCTGCATCCAGTGAAAATTAGTGTTTAGACTGGCTTGTGTTGTAATGCGTAATCTGGCTCTACGATGTATACGATAGAGCACGAGAGCTAGCATTTTTACTTGATGGAACTCTGTGTTTGACCTTAGTTGTAATGGAGTGCTGAGAGCGTAGTCGATTCGTAAAACAGCGAGGCTAAAATGTCACACCGGTATCTGCTTAACACTAATATTATGGGGCCTCTCACTGGTACTAAGCTTACTTACTTACATCATAATAAGTGCTGCCAATTTACGGGGCGCTGATAGCTCGTGTCATTCCTACAAAGTCCATTTCGTCGCGCTGCCTCCTCTCCAATTGACTCGCCATGTGCAGCTAGTTGTTCGGTGATATTTCACACTGTTAGTATGCAGCAGCATGTAATGCAAAAATAATAAATGTGTTTCCTTCTCACAGCTAGGCGCTCGGCTCACTGCTTTGAAGCCAGGGTGTTAATTTACTCCCCAGTTAAGAATGTAACTCTGATCACTTTATGGCATAACTACATGATCCTGTTGGCAGCAGCCGCTCTGCCAGCTGCCTCGGCTGCCTGCATGGAGCTGTGAGGCGTGACATAGCTGTCGTGCGCGCTGCCATATCTAATGTAATATCTCTTTGCAGAGACGGCGAGAATCATGCCTGCACATTTCGGACGCTTTAGAAACTATCGTCAGTATAACGCTCACCTTGACATTAGGAAGAACCTGTTCTACAAATACTACGCCCAGAGCACAGCCGATCGCAGAGGGTGAGAGAACCATGCTAACAATAGCCTGCACCTTTGTTGGGCTGCGGGAGAGCCGCAGCTGCCAGGACGTGCATCGTGTCCGTTTCATTGTGATCGTTGATTGTAGATACTGCGCAATGTACAAGATAACATCGGCCAGACAGTCCTGCTTCAGTGTTCCGTGGGCTAATGTGCTCACGACTGGCAAGGAGATCTGCGTCGAATGTCAGAACAAAGCCATGGACGGCGGAGTGGGAAACAGATGTGTCGGACATGGCACCGCTGAGAAGGAGACGTTCTGGACAGCGGTGAACACACGCGGCTGCCATGGCTGGTGGCAGAGAGTGAGCGAGCTGAGCGAATGCTCATGCAACAGCAACCACGGACGAGATTTTATATTTGTTTGAAGTGACAGTATCTGGATAGGGATGACACACACACACACACACACGCAAACCTGCATATTTTTGTATTTTATCGCCGTCTGTAAGATACTCCATTGGAGCCACAGTGGTCATCGCGATTTGTGATAACACAGCAGCCTACAGAAGCAGTTGTGTTTATGTATAAAGTTAGATTTTTATCTTGTTCAGGCAGCGCTGCTGCTGATCTCCAGCTTCTGCTGAACAATCAGTTTACTGTTTACGATACGCGCGCGTACACTCACTGACAACCATACAAGCCTGCATAGATAGACTGACGCCTGTCGATAGCACATTCGCATGGACCTTAGGTGGTAGACGCCTTGAGTGATGGTAGTTAATAAATTCTATTACGCTGTTACACACTATTATTTCTACACTGATGGAATTTAGATCCTAAGCTAATTTTTTACGTTTTCATTGTACTTTTATTTATGTGTAACAACTATCTCTCAATTAAGGGTCATCAATAAATATCAATATTCCTGACACTCCTGTCTCTCCATCACATTCCCGAAAGACCGGTCTCTCGGGTATAGGAGGCACCACTATTTACTGGTAGTTGCCTCCTCTTGAGAGAATATCTAGCTATGGGAAGACAACTGCAAGTCTACCACCGCTGACTTATTACATGGGTGGTGGGAGATCCTCTATTTTTAACGACTGCTGATTCAACGCAACACAACACTCTGTTTTGCAATATACTGCTACCTCTCATACAGAGTATGAGAGGTAGCATACTCATACACAGTGGGTTTAGACTGTCTATCTAATTCACACTAAAAAAAGCTATTCAAGAGTTGAGTTTTCACAAGGACATGTAAGCAGTCCAAAACCGAACAGACGCTGAGATAGTTGGGCAAATCCAGCCTAATTGTTAGCAAAAAGGCTAAAGTTTCACAGTAGGAATATCGTATTCTTATTCACCAAAATTCAGGCACAATGACATCTAATTTCATGTATGATAAATGGGTGGTAGTCATTTCAAGACGCACTCTTCTCTGTTCTATTCCCTAGAAGGCAGCGAGCAGCCATTACTCAAGGGGAGGTAACTCTTCAACATTGTCTTGCCATAGTCTCTGAAATAAATACGGCAACGTAATCAACTTCATCAACATGATAAGTACCATACATCTCTCACTGTATGATCTGATTGCTCAGAGACCAAAGTTATATCTTTGATGGCCCATTACAGGATAATTTTCTGAGTATAGTTTAAGACTCGGAGATAGGATTTAGTTACTATGCGTGATAAAATAGCAGGCAAGTTAAAGTGTTCATATTCATATCATCTAACCGTGCATGGAAGCAAGGTACTCCAACATGGCACAGCAACACTGCTGCTGCTGCTACTACTACAGCTACCGCAGCTGGCACTAAATGCTCAAACAACCATCTAATAAGTACGTAAGCAAGAAGCAACAAGGATTACTGACATTTTTACAGTGGCTAGAGACTAAAATGGTTGCTCAGTAAAGGCAAACAGTATTCAGTTTGTTATAACTCAACAGGGGGAAAATATTATATTTTCACGTTATGAACATGTTATGAACATGCAACTTTCTAAATCATTGAGGAAGCAGCCGATGCATTTATTAGTATTGTAGCAAGAGAAATGAAATACACCACTATAGAGTTTATACGAATTAGTTGATCGTACTTACCCCCTTGTTGTAAGATTTAAAGATCTTCCCCGCAGCGACATCAAGAGTTCGCTCAAATATCACAGCTCCAGTCAGAATCGTCAGGGCGTAAGTCGAACTTCTTCTGAAGAGGAGCTTATAGACAGATTGTTGGAAAGACATTTTTGTCAGTTGAGGACTTCTCTGATTTGATAATCAGTACGAAAAGAATCCAAGTTCTAGGGAAGGCTTGCTGACACCGGTAGACGCACTGAAATCGTAGCGCTGACTCGCCAATATTATTGCGCAATTTCGTACTTGGGCTATATATTGCAGGCAAACTCTTGCACTCTTTATGTTACGTGAAAGAAGTAGAGATGGATAGTAACCGATCACGCTACCATATTTGACCTTCATGAGAAGATGACTCCTAGTCCCGACTGAACACCTCGATCGAATGAATGGCTCCGCTCAAGAGTGGGCTACTTCATGCCACCAGAAACCATAGGCCGATAAATACACCCAAGTGCACCCTTCCACCACTGGTATGCAAGCTTCACCGTCACCAGGTATGGATCTGGCAGCTTCTCCTGCGACAGTCATTCGAATTTGGTCCATTATCATCGCTATCGCTCTAATGTTTTTAGAGCAAGATTCACTTGAGAAAGACCTTGAGCAAGTGAATGTTAAACTGGATCATGTGGCAGCACAGATACACTCGTTGCTCAACGAACAGTCAGCTCTTACAGCAAAGAAACAAACTCTAGAATCTCAGCTAAAGTTCATCTCGGAGCAGCAAGTCAACAATCATGATTGGTCTTCCAAGAACTTTGAGTGGTCAGAGGTAATGAATGGGACTTGTAGGAATGTATTTGGTATAAACAGCTACAGACCTTTGCAACTGGAAGCGATCAATGTAACCCTGCAGGGAATGGACTGCCTATTGGTACTACCCACCGGTGCCGGTAAGAGTCTTTGTTATCAGCTACCAGCGGTGATCAGTAATGGATTGACTCTTGTCATCAGTCCCCTAGTGTCTCTCATGCAAGACCAAGTGATGCGGCTGACAGAGCTAGGAGTCAATGCCGAGATGCTTAACGCTGACAGCTCAAAGGATACTGTGACGAATGTCATGGCAGCAATGGTGAAACCAGGATCGAAGTTGAGGCTGCTGTACGTCACACCGGAGAAACTGGCAAAGAGTAAGAGATTCATGAACAAGCTCGAGAAATCGTATGAAGTAGGAATTCTCAAAAGGATCGCCATAGATGAGGTTCACTGCTGCTCACACTGGGGCCACGACTTTCGGCCAGACTACAAGTTCCTAGGCATATTAAAACGACAGTTCAAGAACGTACCTATTCTCGGTTTAACAGCCACAGCCTCTAACCATATAATCGCAGACGTGAAGAAGATTCTTCAAATTCCACACGCTCTGGTTTTCAGAGGCTCGTTCAACAGGAAGAACCTATTTTATTCTGTGCAGGTAAAATCCTCAGACCACGGCGAATGCATGGACCAACTCGCCAGTACCATCAAAACTAAATACGCCAACCAGTCAGGCATAGTCTACTGCTTGTCGCGAAAAGACACCGAAACTGTGTCCAACGACCTCAGGAAGCGCGGGATCAAGTCCTCTTGCTACCACGCAGACGTATCATCAACTGCCAGGAATCAGATACACAGGCTCTGGATCCTAAACAAATTGCAGGTGATAGTTGCTACGATTGCTTTTGGCATGGGCATTGACAAGTCTGACGTTCGATTCGTCATACACCATTCAATAAGTAAATCTATGGAGAACTACTACCAGGAGTCTGGCCGTGCTGGGCGAGATGGAAAGAAGGCGGACTGCGTGCTCCTCTACCGTCTGGCAGATGTCTTCAGACAGAGTGTCATGACCTTCACAGAGCACACAGGTCTGAAGAAGCTGTACGGGATATTAGAATACTCTCTTCACCCCAACTCCTGTCGCAGACAACTCCTGGCCAAACACTTTGACGAGTCATGGGGAGACAAATCCTGCCAAGACATGTGCGATCGCTGTACTAGTCTGTCGGTGTGTGGTGAGCCGGACAATCAGAACGTAACCATACAGCTGGTTTATTCTATACTTGAAGCGGCGCGCGTTAAAGACGTTAGAATGACGAGCAACAAAATCCTTGACACGCTGGCTGGAAAAAACGTGGCGAAGCTCGGCAGTTCGATGAAGAGTCAGCTGTCTAGGGAGGAGTGCGAACGTGTGATAGGAAGGATGCTCCTCGACAGCAAGCTGAGGGAAGACTTTCACTTCACCCCGTACAGCACTATCAGCTACTTAGTGAAAGGGGAGATGGCAGACTGTAATACCGGTCATGAAACTGACTGTGACACTGGCTGTGACACTAGTCGTGACGCTGGCGACTCATCAAGCAAGACTAAGAAGAGGACAGCCAACTCCAAGAAATCAGAGATAAAGAGACAGAAGAAAGCAAAGACTGACAGTCGAGAAATCATAGTTCTTGACTGAATATCTACTGTTTTATTGTTCAATTCTCTAAACATACATGTAACATAACAACGTAACAGCTTATGGTATAAAAGCTCCCAGTCAGTTTCAATCCTTGAAATGATATGCCATTGGTATTGCCATCTGCAAAAGGGAAGTACGAAAAGCCAGTTCAGCTGTCTACCTCAGCCTGGGGGTAGGCTCTGGTTGAGGGTGTCATCGCCTCTGAGTTCTGATGTCAGTCATAGGGGAAAGTTAACGACATCGCCAATGTGGGAAACTGGTGTGCCGGCCTCACTATACATCAGCTTGTATTTTAATTTCACTCTCTCCTGAAACAACCAATATAACATGCAATGACAGATCAGATCTCAAGACCTCATTAGGATAGACATTGTACAGGACTACTGGACACTGGGTGGAACTATGTGATAAAGAAAATGTTGCCTCGTTCCAAGAAAATCAAACCTGTCAAACACTGTACAACGAAATCTTTATGAGTGGACAATATTTGCGATTTAGAATGTAGTAAAATATTCGCAATCTTGCTTCAACCTTTGTTTCATATAATGATGTAGAAAATAGGTGCACTTGACATTATCTGCGAATTAACGACCAATCGTTTGATTGCAAAAATTCTCAATTCAAAACATTTTTCCGTTTTACAGCAGTCAACAATAGGGCTGCACTGAACGGGGCACATGTGAATGAAAGAGAGGCTGGAGTTTTTACTCAGAGAATTCCAAGCGGATCTCACTGCTCCGCCAACCACATTCAATTTGTTGTCAATTTCTGCAGGACACCATCTCGAGGTTAATTCTATGGTCACTGGGTCCTACGTGTCCATATTTTGTTGAGTAGTTAGATCTCCGAGCAGCTATTGACCGTCAAAATTGAAAGGATTCAAGTCTCAAGATTGGCATGCTGACAATGAGCTGCCAGTAGCTGCTGCACAAGTGCAGTACAGCAGCTCTACCTTAGATGGGTTGGCGAGTAGAAGGACTTGTGTGATCGCCGACGGTGGGAGGATAGGATTGAATGCTGGTAAGTCTGAGCCTGAAGGCGGCTGCAGTTTCACCTTCATCGACTGCGAGGAGGAGGATATGACATCACACATAGACTGTAACAGCTTATTTACATTGGAGAGCACTGCACTGTGGTAAACTTACTTTGGGCACAGCGGCCTGGAATACGATGGCTTTCAGTGGAGCTGGTTTGGTGGACATGATTGAAAGGACCATGACAGTCACGTCTTCTCGCGGCTTGTTTTGAGCAAAGTGCAGTATTACCTTGATTGAGTCCTTGTCGAAGACGCTGAGTGGGGGGAGGTCTCCTGCGGATGTGGAGAGAGAACAGTCACAGTTACAGAACGGATTCATACAGAGTATCTACTGTCACCAGGAATCAGTGAGTCACAGCCTAAAGGTAGGAACTCATGACCCACAAACCTCCCCACGCATGCTGTCTTTTCGTACAAGGATAGACGTGTAATAAAAGGGTGGAGATCAATGCTGAGATACACGGACTGAGAATCTCAGCCATAATCAACCTGACTACTGTAGAACCGGATTTGATAGCGAGGGTCTAACAATTTTGAAAATAGCGATGGAAAATCATCACCATCATTGGATCGCACTATAGAAAACTATGCCCCAGTTTAACTCGTATACATATAGGAGTTGTCTTCCCATTTGTGGGCTCGCTATCATTTTGACTTTTTATGATCGCTAACATTTCCATCGCTATCAAATCCAGCTCTACAGTATATGTATGGTATTATATATCATAAACTGGGAAATTTTGGCAGCGAGTTTTTTTGAGGAGGCGCAATCGCAAAAAACTTTTGCGATTGTTGATCATAAAATTACATCACTGAAACTGAAAATTACCAAATATTTTCCATTCAAAAAAATTTTTAATCCTGCCATAGTGCAAACATTTCTAAGGGCAGAAGTTTCCCATGTACAGTAGTCAGGTTGATTATGGTTGGTGGCTATGATTTATTGAACAGGACAGAGTGTTGGAGACCTACAGTACCTGGCTTCACTGAGTCAATGGGGACAAACACATTGGTCAGTGGATGCACAATCACTGCAGCAGCTGCCGCAGGCTCAGACGGCTTCGGCACCGATATCAGAGTACTCTCAATGTTGGAAGCCTTCAGCTGGTTGAGTGATGGTCGAGACGGGGCAGCAGCCGGCACTCTGAAGAATGAATTATAACGTGACGTGACGGCGAGACAGCAGTCTGTGAGACGACAGAGTGAGCCAAGCAGCAGAATCAAGTCAGACAACCAATCAGATGGTACAATCACCAGACTAACGCTAACGGTGCTTCGAGAGCAGCGTGGCACACTGACCGATACTGGTAGGGGTACAGGCGCCCCGCCCTGTCACTGGAAACACATCTCAACATTGTATCACCAAATACACAGAGTCTGTAAATGACTAGTCTAAAGACAACTAGTCTACAGACAACTAGTCAACAGACAACTAGTCAACAGACAACTAG
>ERZ1740065.590-NODE-590-length-19973-cov-12.133447_pt1 | contig 19973 bp, 18 predicted proteins | sample MGYA00581738_ERZ1740065 | MGnify/ENA primary metagenome ERZ1740065 (study PRJEB43018, sample SAMN04849749) | marine metagenome | isolation source: floating plastic debris | place: Pacific Ocean | collected 2008-09-01 | study: EMG produced TPA metagenomics...
CCCTCGTTCCCTCCCCCTTCGCCTCTTTGCCGCCCGGTGCCCCCGCGCGGCCCCCCCCCCCCCCCCCCCCCCCCCCCCCTCCTCCCCAATCGCCACGCTCCCCTCCTACCAGATATGAATCAACAGCAAGGTCACTTCCGCACCAACTCTTACCGTCATCGTCTATCACAACTCTGTCGATAATTCCGTCGATGATCTCCTGGACAACGTCTGCCGACTCTGTGGCGGCGGCGGCGGGTTCAGCCTTGCTCGATCCTGCGTCCTAAAAACGGAGGAGAAACTGATCACCGCTTCAGCCTATCAGCACAGTCGAGGGCTGGCCTGGCAATCCAGGAAAGAAGTTCATTGCTATTCAACAAGAAAACACTTACACACTCATCATCAGCAGCAGAAGAATGTTCACCAGCAGACGTGTCATCAACTGGCGTATCTTCTGCAGCCGGTTCATCAAACGACTCAGCCTTCTACAAGTGCAGAACAGAGTTATCACAACTTCCCAGAGCAGCGAGTAGAACTCGGCACACTCAACCTCAACATACCCGCTCCTTCGCTGCCTCTGCATTCTCGGCTTCCAGAGCCGCCTGCTGCTCCATACGAGAGAAGATGATGTAAAGCATCTGAGTGAGCGTGCCCTTGGCCGTCGTCTGGTTGATCAAGTTTTTACTAAACGGGAACAGCATGTTGTAAATCACACGGTGGCCGCATTGAGTTGAAGCGAGGCGTATTCCGCATCTCACCTCGCCAGATAGATGTTGTATATAGTCCTGACAGTGTGCTGCACGGTTCGACCGTGTATCTCAATAGAATTAGATGTTATGACGGTGAGGAGACACTAAAAGGAATGAGATCATCCCATACATCACACACACTGTCCGTGATACAACTACAGGTCAACTATAGCGATTGTATCGACTCAGCCATAGACACATGTATTCATACCTTTATAATTTGTAGCTGTACGCCTTCATCGGTTTGTGGGCCGACGAAACATGAGCAGACGGTCTCGATCACCCTGTCGATCAACCTCTGACCTGGATGGAGGCTGTCTGCTGAGTTTCCCACAAGATGTCCATAAGCGATTAATTTCTGCAATATTTGGTTATGAGACAACATACAAGCATATCGAGCAGCGAATTCTATCCTAAATATCACCTGTACCTACCTGTATGACGTCTAACGCCGTGTTAGTGAATCTGTTGTGCTTCGATTGACAGGCTAATTCAAATGGTAGGATATATTTCTCAACGTTGACCACTTCATCTCCATCAACAGGTTTAGGCAATGTACCACTGTCAGACTCAGACCTTTCCAATAGTAGTACAGTAATAAGATCGCCATGCGGATTGCGTTTTACGAGTAAACGGCAACTCATTTTAGCTAGCACTCTCACAACATGGGAAATTTTGAGCTGATCAGCATGAAGATGCACAGTCATAATGCGATATATCTCAGTAACAAATATCTACTCACCTTTCACTCGACAAATCTTTCTTTATTTCCTCTAAAAAATACCGGTAACAATAATGTCAATAGGAACATCCCGAGAAGTTTAGAATATTGCATGAACGCATAATCGACGATTCAAAGCTACTTTAATGAGAACCTAACATCTAATAAATGACGACGTGGAAGCATACGTTGGGTGATGACAACCTTATGATGAGAGAGCATCAAACAGTAGAAGTTTGCTATGAGGCTGGGTAGTCATTTACCTAGTGCGACCTGACATGTTTTCTTTAGCTGAGAGTATGCTGGCTTCTTGATATCTTTATCCGCCAAAATCTTCTCTAGTGATCTGGTAACAAACATATCTGCTTCCTTCCGCACACTCATAATTCAATCATCTCTAGTTTTTGGTCTTAAACCAGTCTTAGGAGAGAGTAAGAAGAATTGATTTGATCGAAAACCTATTTCCAACACTGCACTACCCCTCCGTTTCCTGTTCATGCCGATCTACAAATTCATCGTAGCGTAATGCGATGGAAAGCCGGTACGCCTACCTCTACTCGGACTATTACTAGGACTATTTGTTTATCGGTTCGCCAATCGTCAACGAGTGATTGAACAAGCGATGAGTGGTCAGTGCACGCATGACATACTCACTGTGTCAGTAGATGAGCGGAGGAATGGAGGTGCAATACGCTGCTCTCGTTTATTGTTGCTACTGCCATCGTCGACATTCCCAGGCTTGATTGAATCTGGTATTTGTTATGTATGATGCTGATACTTTATTTGGTACGTGTACATTCATTGCTGTCTCTGATCTGACAAGCACTTCGCCTGGATGAGCAGCCGATTTTGGATAAGTTTATGGACGATACTAGTATGCATTTTGAACTAGATCTGCAACGTTTGTGAGGTGAGATTCGTACTTTCTTTGGTCGCAAGATATTGATTGACACAACTTACTCCATATGATCTGTGTCAAGATGGGAGATGCATTTGATATTGATCCAGTTCCTGCATACTATTTGAATGATGACATCAGAGATCATGTCCTGGACAGGATATCTGATGACATGTAGTTTGGGGGAGATGCAGGGTGTTATAGATACGTGTTGTATATCGTCATCACTAGTTCGTATCTAAATACCAGACTCTGAATATGTTCTTCAGCTCTTGCCAGTGCGATTTATGAAGTTGGGGGTTATTGTATAACCGAGGCATGACTGGTCGGTCAAAGCTCCGATAAGCTTGAACACCGTGACCTTTGACTTGCCCGCACGCGGTCAACGATTTTCGATCTTCGGTCTCATGAGAGGGGATGGTAGAGGGGGTGAAAGGGAGAGTGGAGGGGGAGAGAGGATAGGGAGGGGAGAGAGGAGAGGAGAGAGATAGTGCTAGTGTTGCATAGGTGTGCATGGTACATGGCAGTCGTTGAGATTCAGCCAGATTGATGCTATGATCATCTGGGTTTTAGTTATACCATCAGATCTATGTGAAGTCTGACTATACCGCAGAAAACATCACCACTAATGCCTTCAGTAATGCACAGATAATGCTGGCTCTTGTGATATAAATGACATAGCCGTAGTCTTGAGTGATGAGCCTAAAGGCAGCAGCTTGATGTGACCAGAGATCATCAGCACCGTCGTTGATGATCTCTGATGTGACTTTTGCTTATCGGTTTTGGTCTTTCTCCATATTACTGGTAGTTGGTGTTTGACCTGATGTATACGTACGGATGATTCTTGTTTTTAGAGAATATTATAGACAAAGATGGTGGTTACAGTAGTCAGATACGCGGCTCTGCTGCTCCTGCTGCTGTGTCAACTGTCTCTAGCCCAGGTTCCAGAGTCTATACCGGAGGCGGAGGGGGAGCCGGAGGGGAAGCCGGAGGGTGAGCCCATTCCCGAGGGTGAAGCACCACCGTACGCAGAGCCTGAGCCCCAGTGGGAGACGGCCAAAGTTATCTGGGGCCTGGCGTGGAAGGTAATGTTATCAGAGACAAGTCTTGCCGATGATGATGCGTACGCTGATTTTGTGTACAAGTGAGGTGCTGGTAGGGGCTTGCCCGTGTGAGAGACGCAGGGGAGAGACGCAGGGGCACTAGCTTGGTTGACATTTAGTTGATTCAAGCACCCAGCCTAATAGCCTGACGTTTTTCTTTGTAATCTTTCTTGTTGGTAATTATTGGGTCTCATTGTTATTGCGAGGAGTAATTAGCTGTTGAAGTTTAGATCACATGAGTAATGACCTGTTCTCTGGCCCCTGACTGCACGCCGCCTGTCCTACTACCAGCGCTCTCTATAGCCACTATCTCTCCATCTCTTACAGATCCACGTTTACGGCTTTGGAGCCATGTTTGCGCTCATTGCCATCTACTCCCTAGTCAGCATCGCTCGACTATGGAACAGGAAGAATCTACTCAGTCAGCCATACTTCCTCGCTCTCAACTTTCTCGTCCTTCTGCTGGCCGTGAGCAGATCCGTGTACCTATTCGTCGATGCCTATAATTCAAATGCACTCCTGCCTCCACTGGCAGCCTACCTACTCAACGCAGTCGTCTTCCCCTGTCTCACGTCAACGTTCAGTCTCATGTTCTCAGCACTACTCGCCGCAACACGTATGACGTTCATATCCAAGTCCGTGACGAGTGCCAAGCTGGTGGCAGTCGTTATCGCCGTACATTTCCTGCTGTCCTTCACCACGGACATCCTGACCGGACTCCATTTGGACGCCCGTGTGCTCCTCTTCGTCTGCCAGGTGTTCTACGTGCTCTGGGGCTTGGTCATCTTCTTCGGCTTCACTATCATATTCTCACGTCTGTACAAGGCTGCGCTGCTCCGCCAGAACCTCATGGACAAACATACGTCGAGAAAACTCGGCTTGTCCAACAAACAGCACAAACCGCCAAAGCTAACACTCAGTCTCGGTGTCAAGGTCACCCTTGTGTCGGCCATATTTGGCTTGGCCACTGTGGCATTGCTGGTGTATGGCATGGTAGATGTCTATGGCGTATTTAACTACAAATCGCGCCTGGAGCCGTGGAAATGGTGGGCCTACCACACAACGTTCCGCTTGCTAGAGATTGCCATCTGCATCACCATCAGCTTCGTCGCCACGCAACCATTTCGGTGAGCTTGATGTTGATTGTTAGATAGAATCGTTAATTAGTTCCATCAGTTCCATCAGTATCAGAGTGATTACAGTGATCTCAATAATACACATTCTCACGTTCTAGATACCCGTCTGCAGGGTTGGACAACTCCCGGCCGTGCTGCTTCTGTGTCGTATGCGGGCCATGGTGTCGAAAGGTGAGCCATACTGTTGCCTTTATGCCACACGTACCTTCTAGGAGTACGTGTATATAAAACATTTACATGTAAATGATTGCCTCGGTAAACTAGTCGGAAATGTGCTTCTTGAATGCTGATTAGCTGGTGAGATGTACTTCACTCGATGGCATTAATTTATGAGGATACAGTATATTTTTATGACGTTCTGCATACCTGATATTCAGCAGAAGAAGTGAAAGGTCAAGGCTGCTATGGATGTGATTTATTCCGTTAGGAGCCCGATGACCTGTTGAACGACGTAAGCTGGTCAGATTTCAAGTGCAATACGGAGTTTTCCACATCACTACAGAGGAACGAATCTCAGAAGGGCGATCTGCCGCTGCACCACATGCGCAGACAGGATCAGCAGGCCGTCAGCCCCACCAAATCACACAACACACCCATGCTGAAGGCGGACCATGGCCAGCTGCTCTTCTCCAGCCGAGAGCAAGATGTGTAAGTAGATACGAGTCAATTCCGCCTGCTCTCAATCTGGCCTACTGTCTATCTGGTCTACTGTCAAACTGGTCTGCTGTCAAACTGGTCTGTGGCTAGTTTGTTATGGCTTCAAGTGCTGTTTGGCTTGCCTCTATTTTGTTAGAGGAAGTCATGACTAATACACAAACAGTACAACTTGGATGACAACAAACCATTGCTGCCAGTGTGTCAAAACACGTCTGAGCTGTCTGGCGTCATCTCCACCAGCGCCATTACCCGGGGATTCTCCTCATTTCTTTGTTGAGTGCTAGCACCTACAACCACCTGTCCGCCATCACGTGTCACTCCCGCAACCACCTGTCTATTTCTGTCTGTCTGGGGTTTTTTAAATGACACGGCTTGCTTGGTATGCAGAGATGGTGCTGTCTCGGGTCCGTCGCATTCCATCGTCATATGTCATTAATCGACCTGATTCAGTATCAATCATCTGTGACAAATACCCTCCATCATACGTCTGCTGCCAATCGTCTCCCCTGTCTTTTATACTCGCCGCTCACCCTTGCTCCAACGTCTCCCTTCGTTATCTTCATATCTGTCACTAGCAAAGATCTCAGACTGTGTGGCTGAGATGAAATGCCGCAGCTGTTATATTTTGATTAGAGAGTGTCAATATGAGATGATGGTTTTACATCATGGTGATAGATTAGACACTTTATATGGAGCAATCCGTATTGTAATTGTGTGATACAGATAGCCCGCTATTACATCACTAACTCATTGAGGTCCTTTCTCTCCATTATCCCTGTGTGCAATCAGCAAGCTGTGGCTATGTCAGGTATAGCAGCTTTCCGCTGCAAACATCCCCCTGTATTTGATGTTTTTCTTCCCATAGGCGGCAGGCAGGGCGACGGGTGGCTGGGCGGCAGGCGGTATCCTCATTCCTTTAGGCTTTGTTTACTATGCTGCGATATCAGTAATGCTTGGCGGATACTTGTCTATGTCCAATCGTACGAGATGTGTCAGTGCCTCCCGTCGGTCCGATAAAAAGCTGAGTGAGTTCCTGAAAAAATGAGCCCAGAAATAGAATTTGCTGCACCTTCACTTTGGTCTGACTCGAAGAACTAGGTCAATATTTTGGACTCATAATTGGCTGATTTTGTTACGGAAAAGTGGAAATAAACTCATTAGTTTGTAAATTAGTTTAGTTTAGTTTAAATTAGTTTGTAAATTTGTAAATCTTTTTTATTACAGAACTCTCTTACTGTGAAGATTTGCCAGCAAATCTTCACAGTAAGAGAACTCTGCAATAAAAAAGTTTCATATATGAATGAATACATTTGATTCTGCTTTATTGAACAGTCTCTAGGGAAACAAGCCCAGGAAGTGACAACTCCCAAGAGATTATAGCTCTAAGAGCCAACAACTCCCAAAATATCTTGCTTGACCATAACTATGTGTATAGGTCCGTAGCTAGCTACACTTTCACGTCTGCCTCCACTCTTCCATTGCCTCTTACCTTTTGTCAGCACATTGTTTTCGCATTCATAGAATGTACTGTTCTTTCTCTTTCTATCCCTCCCCCTGTCTCTTTCTCCTCCATAGCGGACGCTATGCTCAGATTTGCCAGTGTCCTCATACCTTTACAGTATATTTATATGTTTGTCTTGTTCGATTTTTGCTGCTGTACTGTGGTGACTATATCTGACAATCTGCAGGCTCAACTCATCTGACCAGATCACGCACATGTGATCGAGATACCGGCGTCCACTGTCCTCTCCCTCACTCACCGACGGTAATACGGGGCGGGTGACACGCATGTCCCTCCCGTCGCCTCTTTGGTCGCCGCTGTTCATGGTAGATAGTGCATGCTGGCTGGCGGGCAAACCAAAACATAACAGCTTATCCAGATTCCGCTTTTCGTGTCATTTCTTAAACAACAAACACGCTGCATTCCTTGGGTAGAGGCATGGTGCTGCTCGCAACTATCAGCGAGGAGTTATCCCTCCTTTGCAGCTACTCTACGGAATGCTTTGATACTGCATCAATATGTAAAGTTTGTCTACAATCGTTTTTATAGAGCATTGACGTCTAGATTGCTGTTTGATGTTACGGACTGTTTGTGAATTTTATTCTCCGTTTGAATGTTTTCAGCTTCATCAAGCTTCCTATGCGCTGCCACCTCTCCTTGCATTGTAGAAATGTGTTCGCGATTATCTCCACATGGCTATAGACTTAGCGTCTTGTTTTTCAGATCCGCTGATGCTGTGGACAATGGCAGCTTGCTCTTAGGTTCTGCTTCCTTAGTCGACCAGGCAACGCTTAAAATAGACAGAGATCTACTACCAAACGACAGGGGAGATAACTTTGATGATCGGAGCGAGCTGTTGAGTTACAGTCAAGTGAGCGTGACGGATTCCAACTCGGCGACGCCCCGATTCGGCAGCAGACGCATGAATGCTGACTTGGATGTGTCGGCGACTAACAGTCAGAACTCTCTGAGCCAAGTCAGCCAGCTCAGTCCAGAACTGGACTCCGTAGGTGACCTCGAATCAAGCGAACTACTGGCCGATGTATGAACCCTGTAGTTTTCCTCCCCTGCAACTATTAGGCTATTATCGGCGTAGAACTACGCATGATCTTCCTCCTGGTGCTTCATCTCATACTATTGGGCAGTCAGATGAGTATCACTAACTCAATCGCAGACAATCAACTTCCTTCTATGTTACCAAAACTTGATCTGGATTCCTCATCTTTTGCTAAGGGTGAAAGAACAGCGTTTTGAGTCATCAAGGCTTTATTGCAAAGTAAAAACCACTGATTCCAGACTATTCTATCAGAATTATGGCTAAGTATGATGCTCGCACAACATGGACGCAGTGTATCACACTGAATTTGGGTCATTTAGTGAAAATATAGTGTGTAAATATTCCAACGGGAAATGCCGCTCTCAGTCACACGGTTGTCTGCTGGGCCTCTATGCTCCCTGCGTCGCTCTTGTAGTTTGGCGAGTTTTTTCTCCTGAATGACTTGAGGCCGGCGATCATTCCAGACACACTCATCCGTCTTGAATTGGTTGGATCCTCGTGCTGCATGACTATGTCTGCCAGCAGCAGACGGAACTGTGACAGCAGCTGGTGCGCCGTGGTGCTCAGGTGTGCCAGGCTCTGGATTTCCCGCAGCACTGTTATGACGTCATCGTCCTGTAGTCTGCCACACATGTCTGTGAGCTCGGCAACCGTCATGGCGTCGAGCACCGAGTGTGATGACTGAGCCGTCTGAGTGTCTGCCAGCCACTTGTACGAGATCAAGCCGCTGTCGGCCATCTTTTTTTCGTGTGAATCCTCTTGATGATTTATCTCCAAACTGTGGAGACAGTTGCGTAACTCCATAAGAACTATATCCGTGGAGCTTTGCGGGTTCACTCGCAATAATTTGTCAGCCATGTTTAATAACATAACACAAGACGCAGAGAAGGAGAGAGACAGAACTACTATTCTCACTCTTGGATAACTGCGATTGTCAACAGCGGCTCACTGTGCTCTTCATTTATACATGCAATCCACGCGCAGGAAATCGATGATGAATCTGCAGACGTGTGATTAACTGTAATTACGTTTTGTATCAATTCCATTTGGAATATGACACATTTAATTAGTCCTAGAAAGTTTGCTCATAACATCTGATTGTGTAAATAGAATATTCTCCAGACAACTTGTCCACACAATTAAGTCCAAACGAAAACAACTGCAGAATCATTGCCAGCAGGCTTCTCTCTACCAAGTAAACACGTATTTTATTGCAAGCGGAGCATTTGAATATCCACAACTTCCAGTTGGGAGGGTCCTCCAAGGCAAGTTTCTGTCAGGTTGAGAGAACTATACAACCTTCTAAAAGGTTGGGAGGGTTTCCAAGATAACTTCCTGTAATGTGGAGAGGTTTTCCAAGATAACGTCCTGTAAGGTAGGGAGGTTTTCCAAGATAACTTCCTGTAATGTGGAGAAGTTTCCACTTGTGCTGAATACAGTGGCAATGCTATATAAAATCTCATCAGCTTTTCGGCTAGCAATAACCTCTGTTCTGTAGAATCTAAGGAATGGAGGCTATTTCTTGCTAAAAAGCTGATGAGATTTAGAAGATTTCTGAGAAAACTTCCTGTTACGTGGGGGGGGGATTAGAGGGTATTTATAGGCCAACACCTCATTGTTATAATTATAGCTAAGAACTGTATTGCTCTATAAAAAGCCAATAAAGCAGTACAGCTATATGAACTTTGCTGGCCTATCATTGCGATGTTGGTGGGACAATAAGCATCATAATGATCATAATTGCATACAGATAGCAGTAAAGTCTACGGTATCGTCGTGCGGTATTGGACAGCACATGGCGTTACAATCATTCTGACAGATCAGAGAAAATATTTCAAAAGAAAAAAAACTTTGAACAGATCGAAATCCATATGTACAGAGTAATAGAAATGTTCATATTATATCGTATGCACCAACTTAGAAAACTTCACAGTAGAAAATCATACAAATACTGGTTACACAGAGGATGAGTAGCATTTAAAAGTCTGATATACCCAGATCTGGGTTGTATATGACACCGACGCCAGGCCTGGGACGACCTTGACCGTAGGGTTCATTAGGGTAGTAGCCAGGTTGGGAGGGGTAATGAGCGTGCCCGTTGGGCTGTGATGGTGGCTGCGAGTATCGACCGTTAGTCATCGCTGGATAGTTGTTGTTCGCTGGATAATTGTTGTTCACCGTTTTCTGATGGTGATAGTAGTCGGGCTGTGCAGATGCTGGCCTTGGCGGGTATTTAGCCTTGGCTGTTGCATATTGAATGGGAATAAATTCTGGCAAATCGTGAGCGTCTGCTCGGGAACGCTGCCGTTTGTTTGAGTCGCGTGGCAGGCTGCCATGACGTCTGTTAGGAGCTGTGCTCTGCTGCGATCGGTGCTGTACATATTCCTCGTGGTAACGCGGGTCGTAGGGCATGTAGCCCGGGGCCTGATGCTGGGCCAGCCTCGTTGGCGATACCTGCTGTCTAATGTTCGGTACTGAGTTTGTCCTCCTCGGTCTATTAGCTTCCTGTTGTGGTGGGTTATAGCCGTAGCGCGGATCCGTCTGCTGAGGAGGTGGACTTCTGATGCCGTTACGCTCGTAGCCGTAGGAGGGGTCGAACCTGTCCTGGTTGTAGCGTGGATCCGGTATCGGTCCCCTGGGTTCCATCTCATGAGGATAGCGGGGGTCAGGGCGCCGCTCCGCAGGCCAGTATCGATCTGAGGATCCTGGCTGACCGTTGAAACCCTCTCGCTGAGGTCTGTAAAATCGACAGATGAAAGGATGAAAATAGTGACAGGAAGATGGGGGAGTGATGAGGAGACGGGAGATTTATTTCGGTACAAAAACAGCCTCTGAAGTCTGGAAATAGATCTTACTCCAATCGTGTCATTACTGCGATCAATAATTCATCAGAACAGTTTCAGGCTCTGTAGTCTGAGACTGAGCCAAGCAATTATTGACTCCTGCTGTTATATAACAGTCTAAAGATAGGTTCATACGACAGGAAGGATAGAGTGATCACCTGGTATCTCTATACTGCTGACTAGAGGTATGAGGAGCTGAGGCAACGTTATTGTAGCCTGCGTCTCCTCTATATGGCTGTCCAGCATTGGGAGGGTACCCCATGTCTCCGCCGTTATACCTGCTGGTAAACACTGGGAATTCTCAGACTAATCGTAAGGAGGAAATCTAGCTGCCAATGAACCATTCAAACAGGACACGGATGTTATGGAAACTAGAATGTAGAATCCTCTCACCTGTGTGGCTGGATGGGCCGGCTGCTGTAGCCCTGGGGTTTTGATATGGACTGAGGATACTGAGGCTGACCATATCCGTTTGTGTATGGCTGGTGACTGGGCTGACCCCGCGGATACGACGCATTTCCTGGCTGTCTGCTGGCGGGATGCGAGTCGGATCTACCGTCTGACCGATAGTCCAGAGGCGGGACAGCTCTTGTATCTCCTCGCGGTGCCTCCATCATGTACGGCCGTGTGTGATTGGCTGGCCGGTGTTCCGGCTCTGGGTGGTGTGAGTTGTACGGAGCAGATGGGTAGGTCTCCCATGGTCTGAAACGGAGCAACGGTATGAACACTTCCATCGATACTAATATGCTAATACATTAGGAGCTCAATACATAACTACCTCACTACACATATATATACCAATATGTCAACACATCAATGCATCAGTACACTAATATCTCAATACATCTACACACCAATGCAGCATACAGTACATCCACACACCAATGCAGCAATGTACAGCATGTACAGCATGCAATACATTGCATGAAATGTCCCTCACACCAATCTTCATCTGCCCATTACTCCCACTCAACCTGACCGTTACCCCTTCTCGTCCCTCTCGCACTTTCAACTCCCTTCTCCCTCTCCCACTATTCCAGGTTTCTTTGACCATCTTGCTTTATTTCAACTTACTCAGCAGCGTTGAACATGCGATCTGGTTTGGGAGGCGGAGCCTGCATGAGCAAGGCTTGATCGAATGATTCCACTCTAGTGGGCCGTCCGGCAGGAGTGTAAATATCCTGCTCCTGCTGCTGCCGAAATCTACGCAGCGACTGCTGCTTGTAACTGTCGAAAGCAGACGTTTCTGGCCTGCCTCTGTACTCATCTCTAAATGGCTGTACGTCTGTGTCCTCATAGCTAGTGAATAGAGTCGCAATGACATGGTCAACTGCAGCAGACGATGTCAACTAGAAGAGGATGTGACATCACTCACCCTCTTTGCGGGAGAGCAGGAGGAGGAGGTGAGACGGAGAAGGCTCGCTGCTGTGCAGCTAGTCTTGCCTGCTCCGATTTAGCGGGTCTAGGTGGAGAGAATGTCGTCTGGCTACTGGCAGTGTTTCTAGCAATCGCCTCCTCTTGTGTGTATGCTCCACCCCAGTTCTTTCTGCCGGGTTCCTGCAACAGACATTGTGATGATAAAACCAAATGTTCAGCTGCTGAATCTAACAGAAGCAATCATTTCTAGTTGAGAGTTGTCTGCTCGCACTCAATGACCAATACTGTAGAGCCGGATTTGATGGTGATGATCTAAAGGCGCAAAAACAGCAGCAAAAAATTATTGCTATTGCTCGCTACAGAAATTATGCCTATTATACCTTATATAGGAGTTGCTATCAATTGATTGCTATCATTTTTATTCCTTGATGATTTTGAAGGAAAGGCTAACATTTCTGTCACTGTCAAATCCGGTTCTACAGTAATGATAATTCTCCATTGATAAGCAGAGATATACTATGTGATAACAGACAGGAAGAAGGTTTGGACATACCGAAGCTGGAATGGTGTACTTGATGGGAGCGGAGTGGTTCACTTGTTTGTAATGAGATTGTTCTATCTTCTCTTCCATTGGCTTCTTATTGGCTCCGCCCAGCCAGGCTTTCCACGCTTGAGACGTCAATGGCGTCTCATCAACAGTCACTGCAAATCAACGCCCAGTATGCACAACCACCATCTACTAGCACGCTAATAACTACAGACAAGCTTAGACTTACTGTCAGGCGAAAGGTGTCCATTACGTTCAGAATCGAACATGCCCGCATCCACACTGGCCAATGTCTGCTCATCAACATCTGGTAGAGAAGACGACTCCCCTTTGTTTTTATTGTATAGCTCCACCATCATCGCCACTCCCTTGGAAGAGGCTCTAGGAGATGGCGGATCGTCTCCACCCAAGTCATTGGGGTACTCGTTTTGCATCGCTGATGGCATGGATCTTCGAGAGGCGAGTCGCTCCTAGAACAGCCATGGGTAGACAACTCTTAACACAACACAGCATGATTGACTAGAACGGGATATAGCAGTGAACAAAGACAAGATGGCGATGACAACAGCCAGGGGATGGGAGCAGAGATTATGAGGAGATTAACGGAAGAGATAGTGAGAGGGAAGGAGGTTAGAGGAGAGATGGCAGGATGATAAGAGAGCTAAGGGTAGAGAATATGTGAGCGGACAGCCAAATTGTTTACCTTCTGTGTAACGGGCCTGGGGGAGACAGACCGCCTTCCTGGCTGACTGCGCTGCGTCTGGATGGAAGTAGGTTTTACACGGTCGTCTATGGACGAGGGCTCGCTGTCAAACAGGCTCGCCATCTCGGCGATGGCTTTGGAAGGTTTGCGGGGAAGAGATCTCGCTCGCCGCTTAGGTCTCCCGGTCCTTCTGCCATCGGCAGGTTCCACGCTTCGACCACTAAATTAATGATAGACAATCGCTCAATGACACGTTCATCGCCTTGGTGATACATCAACATCAGTAATGTCTTTGCACTTCATTGACGGATGATGGGAAATGCCATGGACTACGCTTTTTTTGTTCTCCATCAACGCTGTCTACTACGAATTTTCTCATGCAAATGCCGACTACTAAGCCAGGGTAATTCGGATTGCGTGCTATTAACGGAGCGAGTAGTGCAGCACACAGATTACTACTGGTATCAAATGATACATCATTCCCGCACCACTCCTCTGCCAGACGGACAGAGACTGTGGGGGTAAGCAGCGGGGCTGGTGGATGGAATCTCTGCTCGGCGCCATTAGTGGTGGATTAGATAACAATCAGGCCACCTTCACCAGCCTTCACCACCTGACTGCGATGGTGCAAAGGGATAAGACACTTACCGGCTTCTCTCACTCTTCACAGACGGAACAGGAGAGCCTGAATTCATTGAAATATAGCTCGGAGTCGGGTAGTGCTTCAGACCACTCGACCTGTTCGCGTGTTGGATTCGCCGGGTGGCCACATCGTCTCTAACCGGATCGGAGGGTTTCGGCACGGATTCAACCTCATAGGAATGTGCCCTCTCCATTTTATACGCTCCCTGGGAGGACAGAGTGGAGGCAGTGATATAACGTCTGCCGACTACCCAGTAGGCATTACTGATTCACACGACTGGTTCATGTATAGCTTCCCATATCATTTACATCTCTAACAGTTAGGTGGAAGCTAATGTTCAGCTGTAATAGTGTGCCTATCATCATTGCCGTACAAACAGACAGCGCATACGTAAGTTACAATCTAAAGAATGGCTGACTTACAGCAGGTGATGTGTCATTGTTTTCAACCCATTTCCTCGTGTACTCCAGGCTCTCTCTGCTGTAGGGGTTGGCTGCGTTGTAGTTAGGAGCCGAGACAGAGCTCATAACAGAGTCATGCTGAAGGTCGAGTTGATCGTAGGCTGAGGTGAGATCTCTTACGGCGTCTTTGATTTCGTCTGCTTGAGATCGCTGGCTAACCGCTTCACTCCTGTCACCACCGCCTCTAATGAATGGCTGCAGCAGATAGACAAGCATGTAATCCATTAGCCAACGTATGACCAGTGGGAAGAGTCGAAGCTAGATTCCACCAATCACGTCACAGCTAAAGAGAGACAAATTGCTATTCAATGAGGCCAGAAAAGGGCGGAGCCTGAGAAAGGGAGGAGCTACATGTCACACTAACTCACAATGCCACATTCCTACATTGCAGCATTTATTGATGCATAACTACGTCGCATAACCGCCAAATTAGTAGCAAATGGCCCAACGGGAGTAAATGGATACCATGATAACGCACTGGTTGATTGGTTTCGTTAGCTGAATTAGATAAGTAATTGGTTCATTGTCCACCTGATACACTTTCACTTATACTTACAATCAGCTATGAAACGTACATCACCAACAACATGACGTGTAAGAAAACAATCATTCTGGAAACAGCTCTGATCCGAGAGACGATGAGTTTAGCAATATATTTGAACGTTGCCATCAAATATTTATCCAAGATGCGGTTGTCATGGGCAACGCAGTACTCTATTTCCTCTCACAGGAAACCCCAGGGGTTTTCCAGGACATACATGAGTCATTCATAGTGCAAGTTCTGTCTCACCTCAGGTTTTCTGACCGCATAAGCCTTGTTGTAGCCGCCAGGCATGTAACGTTCAGGGTCGCTATCCTGACGAGAGAACATGTCCTTGTTCTGGGCGACCAGATTGCCATGACGAAGTTCATCCAGTGAATCTCCTTTGTTCATCATGTGTTCCCTCTCTGGACTCCAGGCTCGACGGTCAGGAGAAGATGACTGTCTCACGTAGTAGTTGGCCCTAAATAACAACCTCAACCAGTCACAGCAGTATAGTGAGAGAATACTCATAACCCCTAAACTACCTTGACAATCCACTAACTAAAGCTCTCCAAGACTATGACTGTCTTTGGGACAGGCGTTTATCATGGCAGTTACTTTGATCCTTTTTTCCCTCATTATTTGGTATGGCACCATCCAAACAGAATCACCCAAGAAGTCGTGAAACAAGGTTTGTAACAGAAAGACTTTCTTCCCACCATCAAGGCTGCTGATATGTCACTATCTGCAGTAGCAGAGTAATGATACGAGATACTAGAATAGATCTCAATCCATCTGTCGTCCCCGAGGAAACAATACGAATCGTTTCATTCTGCTGGTGATGGGCACAGGTGAATCAACCAATCACAAGCTCTCAATCACAGCTTCTTCATTATAATTCTCTCTGCGTGACATGAAGCGGCATCCCACCTCTGTTGATTTGCCCTGTCTGGCTTGACACTCTGCGGCTGTACTGCGATGCTACTCCTCAGTCTGTGCTGATTTCCGACACTCTGTCGAGACGAGGATTTGGCAGGGGAGATGATCTGAGGTCGAATTGTGATTGAAAACTCCTCTGGCTGTAACATCCATAAGAACGAGTTGATGGGGAGATAGAGAGCGACAAAGAGATGGAGAGAGGAGGAGAGAGAGAGGGGGAGGGAAGGGGAGGTAAGGAGAGAAAGAGAGGGAGAGCGGGAGGGGAGACAGAGAGAGAAGGAGAAGGAGAGGAGGGAGGGAGGGAGGGGATAGGGAAGAGAGTGGAGGGAGGGGAGAGAGGAGGAGAGGGAGCGGATGGGAGAGGAGGAGAGGAGAAGGAGAGGAAGGGAGAGAGGAAGAGATGAGGAGAAGGAGATAGGAGGGGAGAGAGTAAGATGAGAGAGGGAGAGGAGGGGGGGAGGAGGAGGGAGGGGGGAGGAGGATGGGGGGGGGGGGAGGGGTGGGGAGGGGGGAGGGGGAGGGAGGAGAAGGAGAGAGAGAGGGAGAGGAGATAGGTGGGAAGGGAAGGGAAAGAGGAGAGAGTGGAAGGAGGAGAGAGGGAGAGGAGGAGATAGGAGGGGAGGGAGAGAGGACCGTGAACTGGTGACACACTGTGATTAGATACATCACTGCGACGATTAATTAGAAGTATGATAGGCTTACGGAAACACAGCAGAAGGAAGTTAGAATTTACAAATGTTATTGTGAGGCAAAGCATGAAGCAACTACCTGCTCTTGTGAGGAAAGAGCTTTTTGCCTCGGCTCAGATGCCGCCGCCCTACTGGGTTTACTGTGGACACTGGACTTGTGTTGGGGAGTTATCGACTCTTGCTCCACAGGTTTGTACCCAGTGGGATTTATATCGCGGCTTATGTGCGTAACGTGAAGACGAGTGGGTATGAGAACCTAGAAAGCGTGCAGGCGTTGCAGAGATCAACAGAGTGGGATTATATCAGTCACACTGGGTAAGTCAGATCAAAGGTGAAGAAGAAATAATTGACACTCGGAGACAGCTGTGGCGCCAGCAGCGCAGATGGCCTACCTTCTCCGTAGTATCTTTGACGGGTATTTGAGTGTCCCAAACATTCAGCATCTCTTCAGACTGATGAGTGCCGCTCTTGTGTCGAGGAGACGTCTTAGTGGAGCTGGTATCTTCACCTGACTGTCTTTGACGTGGCTCTTCCCTATTTTTTGGGATGTCATGAATCTCAGGCCTGATTTGTATGTCGATATCAAAGTGAGGCTTGGACTGATCATAGCTGGCACCGGTGTCCTCGACATACTGCACTGTGGAATGTGTAAATCTCTCAAATTTATCAGTGGAAGAGTTCTTTGTCGTAACGGTCTGCTGTGGTTTTTCCTCGCAAGGTTCATTCTGAGGCGCAACATCGACGGTATGCCCAAACTTGGCCAGACGCTCCAGAACCTTACTCCCTGTTGGTGATCCTCGTGGTACGGCGGTGTCCATTGACCTCGCCTTGTCCACAGATCTTTTCGGTTTTGACTCGAGAGGAGTCTCCTCCGATGGTTTCTCCACTGCGTCGTGTCTCGTAAGAGATGGCTTCGTCTGCGTTTCCTCTGAGACAGCCTTGACGACAGAAGGAGTCGATCGGACAGTTTTGACTGCAGACGGCTGCACGATTTCCTCTTTCTGTTCGACCAGCCGATCTGCCAGTTGTGACTTGTACCCAGATGACCTCTCACTGTCCTCTGACGTAGTTGTCTCCACGGAGTGCTTCCGTACCACCGCACTCGGCTCCTTTAAGGGCTGACTGGACTGCCGTGCCGCAGACGTACGTTTGTCACTGGGTGATTCAAACCGAGAGAACACCGCCGAGAATTTTCCTTTTAGTGCAGCAGGCGTGTGCGTTTTCTTTTCACACTGAGCCCTTGTCTCTTCCATGTGTCGCATTCTTTCAGTGAACCTTTCCGTACTACGACCTTGTCTGCAACAGCATGCACACGGCCAATGTCAAATAGTGCACCAATTTTCAAAACTTCATAGACTTGAAAGTATTTTTTGCACCTTTTTGTCGGTTGATCAGTGGTGTGGGATCGTGTGGCCCTCATCTCCTCCCGCAGTCGCTCAACCCTCTCAAATGAGTCTCTCCTCGTCGATGTCGGCGGTGGGTCCAGAGTCCGAGCTCTCTCCATCTTCGGCTCCGTTGGGCTGGGTGGCAATGGACACTCGTCTTTGCGTGCCGTCTGCTCCAGCGACGACTGCTTGAGTTCATCATCAGAGCTGGAGGAGCTGGAGAGGTCACCGTCCACCTGGTGGTCAAGAGGTTGCTCTTGATCCGTGGCTGACATCTTGGGGCTGTACTCCTCTTCAGCTTCGTACGGCTGCTGCAACAGGAGAGCAAGTGCTGATAACTGCTACCTCACATACAGTTCTTCGATAGTGAGTCATAACTTTTCATTCATTGTTAGTGTAGTGCAGCAAAAACTTGCTTTCCGTACTCTCACTACATTTCAATTAGCTGATATTACTTGTCAGCAGCTAGCATCTGCATGTCACGTCAGAACACAAAATATACAGCAAACATAATTCACTAAAAATTCTCATCACAGCAATACCAGAGCATCCATGCCTCTAACTTTACATCAGATACAGAGGAACGAGTGTCGAACCTGAGAGGATGGCTGGTCTGCCTGCTGGGAGTCAGCATGGAAGGAGCAGTTGCTAGGGTCATCAGGTACAATAGCGTCTGAGTCCATCAGTTCCTCCTGTCTCTGTGTGAGAGGTTATGACATGTTTTATGACTTGCGTAGCAGATCCAACTACATTCTAACTGTCTGCGATATCTGAGCCTCAATAAAGATCCGACTACATGACATGTTTTCGCTGTCAGGGATTTCAGGTAAAATTTTTGCGTTAAAAGTAAGCGATTCCCATCATGAACGATTTCTCAATTTAGCCAACAAGAAAAGAACTCCATATTTGCTTGCAGCCATTCAACTAGACTAGTAGGAAGGAATCTACTTTTCCCAAAAATAAAATAGATCAGCCAATGAGGTATGAGAAAAAATGACCTAGCTCTCATAATTGGAGAAAATATACAAAACACGTAAATACGTAGACGAAATCTTTCATAGATGTAACGTTCCGACATCCACTTGACTTGGAGGCAACAATCATGAGACCAGACCCTAGGAGTGATGAGCAGTGGGTGTGTGAGGCGGGTGAGATTTAGGCTTACCGCATGCCGACTCTCGCCAAGCCTCCAGTTGTCTTCAGTGAGCACCTGGCTGCCGTCGCCGGCTATGAACTGGAATCCTGAACCGTTGGACGAGCTGGAGGAAGTGGAGCTGACTCTCTCTCGCTGAGATCCTGAACAATCGGCAATCGAATTGAGTGAGAGAAATTTGACCGGCCATCGAGTAATCCAACTTAAACTGATGTTTTGTTGAGATAACGTTATAACGTTATAACACTCATTACTTGGGTGGAAATGCGAGACGATCGCTCAATTAATGTGACGAAGATGAACCGTGACGCTTCTAAAAGCTAGTTAGAGTAGGACAAGTGGACGGAGCATGGGATCGGCAGGTGAAGGTTATTTACCCAGATTGAGCCATTCGTCCGGTGGTTCCTCGCCACCAAGGATCTGTACGTAGCCCTGCGGTGACATCTCTGACTTCTTGGTTTGGTCAGGGTTTCCATCCGCCTCATCATTGCTGCTGACATCTGTGGGGAAAACCGCCACATGGTCAGGTGTGGGTAATAGAGATTACCCACACCTGACCGGGTTTGAGGACTGCAGGCAAAGATTCGTCCGCGTCCGGCTGACCGAGGGCGAGGATTCGCCCACGTCCGGCGGACCGCGGGTGAGGATTCGCCTACGTCCGGCGGACTGCGGGCGAGGATTCGCCTACTTCCGGCGGACTGCGGGCGAGGATTTGCTTGCGTCCGGCGGACTGCGGGCGAGCATTCGTCCGCGTCCGGCGGACTGAGGGCGAGCATTCGTCCGCGTCCGGCGGACTGCGAGCGAGGATTTGCTCGCGTCCGTCGGACTGCGGGCGAAGACTCGCCTACGTCTGCCGGACTGCGGGCGAAGACTCGCCTACGTCTGCCGGACTGCGGGCGAAGACTCGCC
>ERZ1740065.591-NODE-591-length-19971-cov-12.552320_pt1 | contig 19971 bp, 17 predicted proteins | sample MGYA00581738_ERZ1740065 | MGnify/ENA primary metagenome ERZ1740065 (study PRJEB43018, sample SAMN04849749) | marine metagenome | isolation source: floating plastic debris | place: Pacific Ocean | collected 2008-09-01 | study: EMG produced TPA metagenomics...
GGAAGGGAGGTACTACAGCTAGTGAGGAAACTGTGGGGAAGGGAGGTACTACAGCTAGTGAGGAAACTGTGGGGAAGGGAGGCGCTACGACTGGTGGGTTTCACACGCACCTCATTGCCATGAAGATCCAGTACGTCGAGCTTTGTTAGGTTATCAAGCATTTCAATCTTCTTAATTCTAAAAGAAAACATCTTATCATATCACATTACATTCTATTATACTGTAATTATAGCCACAAGCAGCTCTATTCAATGAGCCATATATTAATCTAACGTGTGTAGAAATGTGTATATCAAATATGAATAATCAATAGGCATATAGCAATGTCAATACCGTTGCAATGTAGATCAAAGATGGAAATGGTACGGGTAACAAGCGATAAAGACATAGGGGAACCTTCACCTGTTCTTTCCAAGCATGAGAACTCTGAGAGATCTGAGGTTAGAGAGGCCGGCTATCTCCTCTACCTGATTGTCATACAGATCGAGAAATATCAGCTTCTTCAATGACTGCAGGTTTGCTATCTTCTTGATAAAGTTGTGCTGATAGTTGAGTAGCCTTAGCTGATCCTCACCATCCAGTATTGGGCACACTGTTAGCCGCCTCCTGTAATGCAGTATGAACCCGGGCTAGTAACCACGGAAACGTGTAAACTAATGACACTACCAACATAATTATCATCGGTAGGTGACCTGTCAAGGTTGAGCCTGTCTGGGTTAGCAGCTCTCTCCTCTGGCGACCTATATATGATGGGTGTGCCTGTACTGAGAGAGCTCTCAGCTACCATCACCTTATCTGTGAAATAGTTGGAAGAAAAATATAACATATTGGATGTGATAAGAGTTAGCAGATGAACATGGGAGACGACAGCGAGATGTTAGAGAGGAGAACTATGGAACTATAGAAGCTGACATCTTTGCAGACATATGAATGGGTAAGTAATTCTATGTGCAAGAAAGCATAGAGTAATAGTGCTGTCTCTGTCTATGGATGGCTGTGTATCCGGCCTACCCTCTCTAGTATAGAGACAGACAGATAGTGCGGATGGCGATACATTCTACTCACACAGCGAAAGGCAATGAGATCGGCGGTGCTCATAGCTCAAAGTGACTTTACGATGACGGCACAGCGCTTGCAACTTATCCATGTGAGCAGTGTATAATGCAATACAACTAAATTCAGGTAGATAAAGGATCGTGATACAAGCAAGCACTAGCAGGTACTTGCAAGCACATGGTCGACTGACAGGTAGTGAGAGTCAACAAAATGTGGGCAGGATCTGTGCTCAATCTACTGCTAGAGAGTGGGTGGCGAACATTGGAGGATTAGCACGCTCTTGCGATACAATGATAGCAACAGAGGCTAGCGATAGCAACGCATAAACAGTGATGTAGCCAACATGCATGCGGGTGTATATTCATTTATACTGGCTCATACCCTCGACAATCTTTGCTTCATCGGAATCTGAAATCAAGCTATTACCCTGAATGGCAGTCAATTTAGGAGTGGGTATCATTTTCATACTGAACAAGTCGTGAGAATGGCCTCCAACAAAGAACGACCTGATTAGAGCAGACGGAGGTGTCAGCCGGCTGATTGCAAACAGACCTGTGGTACGAGGTGGTGCCATGCTTACACTGGCACTGCTGCTTCTGTGAGACTTCTTGGATTCGCTGAGGTCGCCATCTTGGCTATAGAGACGCAAATATCCAGCTAAAAAGTGCAAAACCCAACATTCCGAACAAGTTGATATTAAAATTCACAAACATCATAGAAAGAACACTACGCTATAAACGGATGAAACTGGACAGTCTGCTCATTGGCGTGTTATGAGTAGTTCTGTAACAAAACTGGTAGTAAGAGTACAAGCAATTAGTTTTACAGTTCACTAAGAACACAACAGGCCATGCTACAGTTAAACAACCATACCATAGTCGCTGATGCTAGGTGTGCCTCTTCTTCGTAGACCTGTGTATCAAATGTAACAACGCACTGACGCTTTACTATACATCTGTACTGTATTGACGAAATAATTCAATGATTGACTGAACTCAGCTCCGATAAAACATAATGCAATAATTACAATACAATTACATGTATAATCACAGTAAAATAGTTATATAGTACTCAGGTAAATCAATATATGATATAGGAGTCCATCTACACATACTGGTGGCAGCCTGGATACCAGCTCATATTTATCACAGAGACAGTGCGAGCTCAAACATGTACTTAGATTCTGTCTGCTCATATGATATAGAGTGTCTGCATGGAACTGTCTATGACATCATCTTCAGTAAGCAGTTGTAAGTGTAACCGTGGATACCGATGGAGTATATCCGACTCACATGGTATGAGCTGATGTCCTGTAAACTACTATCGCTACACACAAGAGGTGCTCACTTGGCAAAATTCATATGTGGTGCTAGTTAAGCAGAAATAGGGTGGGGTCATGGAAACTTCCCAGGCGGTCCTGGTAAGAATCTCTAGGTCTATGGTGTATATCATAACAGGATCACATTGAAGTCGGTATTCAATGGGGAAGATAACTCCGTGACTACAAGCAGCACTGACAGCGTCAGGTAGTGATAAACACTGGAAGGGGATATCATTGACTAATCAGGTCAGTGCTAACATAACTAACCAGAGCCTTGTGCCTCTCCACTATTGGTCCGTTTGGATGTAGATGCTGAACCATTGGCCAAGGTTGGGGGCAGTGAAGTCGGCTCGCTGACGGATTTAATCACTCCAGAATCTTTGGTCAGGCGGAAGTCTAGAGCCTATGTAACACACAGGAAACCGTCGCAGCCTGATAGATTATAGCGACTGTTAGCAACGTAGAAATGATAAAACTCTGTAATTGACAAAAAACCAAATCTAAATGATGATGTTGACTACGACTGAGGCGATAAACACGTCTGATCGAAAATAAAGTTCCAATAGAACAAACAGATGATCATACGGAAATGTGAAGAAAATAACATATGCTGCTTCAAAACACTGCAAAATACAGAGTTATAAGTGAAGCTGAAATGACAAGTAACACCATCCTCATTGGGTGATCCACTCAAAGTGTTTCTCACAAACATACAGTGCATGCTTGATTTACAGTGAATTCAACCAGCTGATTTCGTATCCCGAAATGATGATCAAGACATAGAAATGAGTGATCACACATTGCAAGATGCCGGAAAAGTAGTAGTGACACGATCAGAAAGCCATATCAGACGTATAATTATTGTAATCAGTACCTCGTATTTACTGTCCCTCGGCTGACAATGACAGAAAGGTAAGCAAACAATCATGACACTTGAGCTGACAGCAGTATCCAAATCAAAACATGAATGAATGAGATTCAGAGAGACACTGGTATAATTCAGTCTATAAGAGCAATTTAGTATATGATATGTACGAACCGGCCGTACTGAATCTCGAGTTTTCTCGACTAGTGTACTACCAGATGCTTGCAGGGTTAGCTGAGATGGCTCCAAAAATCTACCCTAGAGAAAGAAATGAATAATTCATCAATTATCTGTTTGATACCGTAAATTCAAGCTATGATCTCGGTATGCTGTACTGACTTCCGATTTTCCAGCAGACAGGTGTCGTCCATTGAATCTTCCAAATGGTAGCATCTTTCACATCAAGGTATACCTGCAAGTACGATCTAGAATTACTCAGCGGAATGTCTGTAACGATTAAATGCTATGGCAAAGAGGAAATAAATGATGATGGAAAATACAAAGACTTGCATGGTAGTTGAAAGATACAAGGACATGCTGATCGTGAGCAATACCATACTTACGCAATTCTCCGCTACTGTACCAGTTGTGTTTATAACACTATACTGATGATGGTATTTACAGTACATATAGCTATGAAAGCAGAGCCTACATCAATTCTTACAGATTTACATTGTTTCTTATCGCAGCTAAAACTTGATGTATTGTAACATAAGAGATCAGAGTGGACAGGCATAGTGGTAGTTCTCAAATGTCAGATGAGTAACACGATCATTTTGAGCATCTGTGGACCTGAGGCCCAATTTTTTCAAGACTAGCAAAACAAGTTTAGTACAAACAGTTGTTCAAAAGTCTCAATCATACACAACTGCTCCCTATTCATCAAGATGTACATACGTTCAGGCGTAGCAATGCATTAGAGTGTTCAAGTTACAACGATTGGGAGCCATGTCAAAACAGGAACTGAGCAACCGTAGAGCTATTAATCCGCAGTTAAAATAGATAAAAGAAAAATAACATTTTACGAAATGTATTTGATTGTTGTCGGCTTCATTTATGAAAAATTGAAATTTAGTTATAAATTGTAATAAATTAATTTTAAGTTTTACCTTCGAACTTCATGTTCTCTCAGTACAAATATCGTTCCATTAATAGATTACATTTCCGAGTGGGAGGAGCTCTCGCGGTAAGCCTATAAACAAACTCACTTCCGCCTTTACATCGTGCTCTCAAAGGTAACGAGGTTGTGTGGACCACGAACAGACGGCCCATTCAACTGTAATCCGAGCAGTAGTAGTGCGAGAAGTCAATCATGTCACATCAAACTGGAATTAAAGGTTTTTGAAGATTCTCTTTTACTGGCTCCTTTAATTTCCTAGTTGCGAACATTAATTTCACACGAAGGCTCGGTGTGAAATAAACTAGCTCAATCATGTTGGTGCGATAAAATGAAAATTATTTTCCAGCTGATGACGAATTGCGCTTGTTCCTCGGTCAGCAGAAGCAGGACCAGCGGGTCATAAAGGTTTCCATCAATGATGGTATGCTGTAATCCAAACTATGTTGATCAGTATTTTACTGATTTGTGGTGCATTCATCATTCAGTTCCGATTAGTTTAATTCACAGCTATTACCTTCGAAACTGTCGACTCACTACAACTATTTTGCAGAGAAACTGGTCCTTGATGAGACCCATCCACCTCAAGGGACTTGGGAAGAAGGTAAGATATATATTATACATAGGGGTGAAGCGATGCATCGTAGTTTCGATGCACCATCGATTATTCACCGAACGATGCATCATCGATTAGTGGTTGTCTGAAAAATCGATTATTTCTAGGCTCAAAGTGTGTCCCTTGATTTACTTTTCGCTTCAGAAATGTAACCACAGTGTTTATCCATGTTGACACAACTCATTATATGTCTGATTGGTTACATGGTTGATTGTTACATCAGGAATAACTTGCTGGTGACCTTCTTGTCGCCAGAATGCTTGGCCTAGTTATTCATCTTATGAATTCGGTCATTGAATAATCGAATAGTGGATTGTCCAGAGTCAATAATCAAAAGCGAATCGAAACAGAATCCTGAATCGTTTCACCCTTAATTATACAGCATGACGTCTAAATGCAACGTGCCAATTTTGAATGTCGAGAATATCGAGTGTATGTTGTATATGGCGACGTAATGAATAGAATGATCGTCGTGTGTCATGACTGTAGTAGAGATATGAGTTTATGAATTTTAGATTATGACGCTATGGTGCTGCCAATTCTGGAGGAGAAACAGCCGTGCTATATTTTCTACAGATTAGACTCGATGAACCAGACAGGCTATGAATGGATATTTATTTCATATTCACCAGATTTCTCCCCTGTAAGACTAAACTATGTCTCATTCACACATTTGTGGAGCCAAAATTTTCATGCAACAAGTGCAATTTTAGATAAAGGAAAAAATGGTGTACGCGTCAACGAAAGCTACGATGAAGCTGACCTTTGGCGGAGGACAAATAAAAGAAGAGGTGTTTGGTACTGTACAGGTAAGTGTGTGTACGTATTTATTTATTAGTATTTGTACTCATCGATAATATTCCTACCATTGCTCAGTTCGATGCAGTTTTAAGGTTTTCCATCACGGAATCCTGTGGTCAGTCTCCACTGGTAATAAATTCTTACTCCGTACATGCAGAAGTTATATTTCTTTATCCAGAATATAGGCAGTTTATTTTGGTAAGCAGACACTGGCGTTCATAGGCTTATGATCTTCTTTCAGGCAGATGTTTCGTTTGCTGGTTACAAAGCCCACGTCCTGTCGCAGTCTGCCCCTGCGCCCTTGACCTTTGCTGAGGAGGAGTTGAAGTTGATTAAAGAGACGGAGACTAACCACCACATAAACGTAGATACTAAGCATCAGACAGTGCAGGGATTGAACTTTCCCATTGCTCAGGACGCGCTGGACAGGTTGAGAGAACTGGGGGAAGGAGCCATCAATTACATACAGCTTGTAAGTGTTGCATACTGTTGCTGTTCTTTTTCTCATTATATCGCAGCCATATGTAAAGGTGTACCCAATCATTCACTGTGTGCCTGGGATTCCAGCTGTGACACAGAAATCTCAATGCTATGTATTTTTCATGCAAGATCTTTTCAACAACTTCCATTTTCCATGGATCCATAGTTGTATGGCATAAATGTAACATTGCTGATACAAAGTGTGCCATACGACAAAATAATATTCAGCATGTGAACCAACTACAGTAGTTGGTGCACATGTTGAATATTGTTTGTGTTAGTATATATCTCATACCTTTACGCTATATCCCATTATCATTGCAAAGTTTCGACTGGTTGCGTTATATATAGACAGCAAATAACATTACCTACAACTATGCATGAGTTGAGTGTGATGGCAGTTTATACCTACACTGCACTGTTAAACGAGGATTGAGTGTATTGTACTTATCAGGGTTATGATGTTGCTGATGGGATGAGGTAGATCCTGGCCCAACTGTCTCAATCTCTCCAGCTTCTATCATATACTCATCATGACCTACCGCTCAATTTTGAGTCTGCTCTTGTTTTCCTCCAGAGTATAGACACGTCCAATGAAATCATCAATGTAGAGAGCTGCGAGGATACCACCATCGAGTCGCTAAGTAGTCGAATACCATTGGACCACGCCAGGTATCATCTCTTCTGGTACAAACACACGCATGAAGGCGACTACATGGAGTCTTTAGGTGAATAATTCTATGGCTTATCAAGTATGCTAGCTCCCTCTACATACAATTTGGTAGCTCAGCTCAAGAGTATGACAACTCCAACTAGGTAATACCTTCTACTTGGTCACTATCTCCTCACATGGTCATAGTGACGTGCAGAGGGGCGACGAAGAATTTACTTCCGAGCATGATCACAAAATACATACTGTAGAAGTAGAAATGTTTGGGCTTAAAAATGTTTGCGATTTTTCCAATCCTGCAGACATGAAATTTTTTGCGAATGGAAATTATTTGAGTCACTATAAAGAAAAAGGAAAAAGAATGCGAAAGTTTATTTTTGCGATTATACAACTTCGCAAAAAACGCATTTAAAGTCACGCCGCAAAAATTTCTACTTCTACAGTAACAGCACGCTCTACTCCATTTGTAAGAAATGTCTGTGGTGCACCCTTGTACAATATGCTTGTATTATCCTTGTATACTTCTTTTGTCTGGCTCTGCTGGGGCCAGCTTAGTTTGATGACAGCCTGCTTATGCTTGTAGTGTTCATTTACTCTATGCCTGGATACAAGTGTCCAATCAAGGAGCGTATGCTCTACTCCAGCTGTAAGTCAGCACTGATAGAAGTGCTGGAACAACAGCTCGGCTTGAAGGTTGAGAGGAAGGCATGTAACTTGTCTCTAGCAGCATCACCTCATCACCCTTAGTATCTATGCTGATGTAACCTATGTCATTCCAGCTGGAGGTGTCCGCAGGCGAGGATAAGGTGGATGACAGTTTCTTATACAGTGAGGTGCACCCCGCTAAGAATGTAGCCAAGGCAGCTTTCGCCAAGCCCAAAGGTCCAGCAAGAAGGGGCCCCAAAAGGCTGACAAAGCCTTCAGAGGCACAATAGCTCTACCAACTAATGCTTACTCATTTAAATCAAGTTATGTGGAACAAATAAACTCAGATTTACCACTTTTTTAATCGGCAGTCTTTTATTAGACACACCAAGTTGTCAATCACAACTAGCCACGTATAAAGTCTCTAAAAGAAATGAAATTTCTCTCATTTCTCAGTGGACACAAAACACAATCAAACTGACAAATTTTGCGCACATGATGGAAAATTATGCAGATAGCTATTGCTGCATCAGCCAGGAATTCAGGGGCATCACAGCAATAACTACACTGCATAGTGCACATTTCAACCATAAATTGAGTAATAATAGTTCCTAAAGTCGGTTGCTCATTAAAAAGCAAATAACATAAGGAAAGCCATCATAAGACAGAAGAGACCCATAGCTTCTGATAAAGCGAAGCCCAAGATGGCGTACGTGAAAAGTTGCTGTTTACATCCGGGATTCCTGGCATAGCCGATAACTAAGTTTCCAAACACTGTACCAATTCCAGCACCTAAAATGGCAAACAGTTGTTAGAATGCAGTCATGTAATAATGGTACGCACAGATGGGTTCATAGAATGTTAAACTCACCAGATCCTGCAACACCAACAGTTGCAGCACCAGCACCGATGTATTTAGCAGCCTGATCGATATCCCTCTGTGCCGTGCTGGTGTGGAAGTTACTCTGTGTGCATGTTGCTACAGCTGGTCTGACTGAGGCCCTTGCAATCTAGACACCAGTAACGCAACCACATAAAACACCGAAATGCAACCTTCACCGCTATTGTATCATAGTGGTGCATTCGACTTACAACACTGCGGGCAATTGGAGCGACGGCTCTTGAGCAGATATACATTTTCCTTGGATAACTGCAACAAGAGAAATAGGAAGCTCGCAACACAGTAATATCCGATTGGTAAAACGGGTACAAACGGGTACGAACGGGTACTTGGCTGACTTATAATTCGCAATTTATCCACTCTTCGATGTTTCTACTGAAAATTATTCTATGTGTAACTTGCATGTGCATTCCCAGGACCTATTTACGCCGAAGAGTCACTACTGCAAGAATATACCAATCAAAACCAAAAAGCCGGCCGGCATTTTGCAGACAAGACGTATCTAAGCACAGAGACGCAGTACTCATGTTCTAGGACTTTGAAAGCAACAATATATGTGCAAACTAAAATATACTACCCTAAGTACATGAAAGCCAACTAAGCAACGGTAGATGATCAGTTTGAGGCATATAACTCACGGGATTTTTACTCACCTTCCGTCAACTACAAGGCCTGTGCAACAAGATCACTATGTTCACGGTAGCAATGGACGCATGCGCACTAAGATGATCAAGGTAGGGATGTAGAGTCTTCATCGATAACTGCTTTCATAATCCCATCCCTAGTTGTTAGAAGCTTATACTAATTATATCATCTATTAACAGAAAGCAATTAAAGGATATATATAATATACAATAATTTTAATGAAGTAGATATATAATTTCTTGGAAATTAAATATCTAATTTATGGATCTTAACCTTTAGTACACGCTCCTACTAATCAGGTCAAAGTCATGGTGGGTTCATTTATCCGACGAGATCGCTAGCCGAAGTCTGAAATCGTGGATCCCACATAGCAACTTACCTCTTTGGGTTGTGTGATAAATGGCAGTTTTCTTGATCAATGGATGTAAATTCAAAGGCTGCACCTTAGTCTTTGAGACTTTAGCTGAACTCATACAGCATATTGAAGAAGTTCACCTAGGTATGTTTATTACATTCCGGTATCGATCACAAATATTGTACATTCTTGCTGTATATTTGTTGTCCTTGGACGGTGGCTAGGGAACGAGGAACTTATTCACGTATAGTACAAATGATGTCCTAATGTTGAGGGTTGTTGGAGAGAATACTGCATATATTCTGTGCTTTTGGGAGCTGTAGCTGCGCCTCTACTAAAAAGATTGACATGGAAGTTGCTGAGAGATCATTGCTATTTATCCTTTTAATTACAGAGATTGACCCGAAAGTACTTGAAAAGCAGGAAAATGAGCCACCCACGTCAGTTGCACTCAGTAACATATTCAAATTCTATGCTGGAACAAAGCCAAGGAAGTCACTGCTTGCTATCGCCACAAAGAAGAATCGGCACAGAACTAACTCCATCATGTCTACATCTGCATCAATCAGGAGCTTAACACCTACCAGTGCGTATCTAGCTTATACCACGTGATCAAATTGCAAACTGAATGTACCTACATATCGTTAGCATGATTTGGTGTGCACAAACCGACCATATTCTACACAACAGGTAGCGAGTATGATTTTGATGAGGATGATTTGGACTCATCACTGGGTACGATGGATAGTGAAGTTGAAAGTAAGGCATCCATAACAGCTGAAGAACTCTGGAAGAACCAGCTTGTTCTTAGGTTAGAATCAAGCTCTCTAGTACGGTCAATCCTGATTCAGAGTGGTATACTGTAGACGTGGCAATTGTTGCGGGTCTAATATATAGCGGAAGTCTCTCAGAGCCTCTATGTTTATCACATTGAATTTAACGTTTTCCTGTTTATACCCCGACAAATAGCTGTAATAGATGAACAACATTGCTGTTTTATCGATAACAAATGTCATGAAATCGCTATTTCACTATATATAGAAAATAGCTATAATTACCAGCTATACAGTAGAGTACTCTCCAGTTTCATCGCTACTGTTTTTGTTTCTTCAGTTGTGTCATTAAATTTTGGCTATTCATACTTGCACCAATAGTAGTGCCATATTGTATGAGCCACCCTTCATTTAGCAAAACTGACTTAACTGTTGACTCTTGTGTCAGCTTTGATGGTTACGTTGCTGTAAGTGTGAAAAGGCAAAAACAAATGTTGCCACTGATGCGATACGAGTCTGTTATTGTGCTGTTATTCAGTTATTCCCACAGACTATGATTCATTGTATTTTGGTAAAAAAACAGGAATTTAAAGTGCAAATACTTCTCAAGGCTGTTGTCTGCAACTTTAATGATTTTTTATCTCTTTGAACATGTAGCTATCTCTATACCGCTATCTCTATGTCTCTATCTCTATATCTCAGTGGAGAATATATTTTACAGCATGGTCTCACACAGATCAGCTGATAGTGAGAAACCATATGGATGTAATGTGAAGGGCTGCAAGAAACGGTACAAGAACATCAACGGCGTCAAATACCATGCCAAGCATGGCCATAAACGAGAGGCACGGTAAGTTCAGCACTCGTTTCTCTCTACCCCTACCTTTCACAATCTCACTTTCGCGTTGTTGATGGTTGCTTTACTTTCCAGGATGGCTAAGTTCAGCTCAAAGTGTTTCTGTGGTAAATCGTTTCAATCAATCAAGCAACTCGAGCACCATACGAAAATGGAACATTCATTATCTAGTCTCGGCCTGACCAGCCTTGTGGACGTGGAGTCTGAGAACACTGTCATTAAAAATGAGCCCGTTGTTAGCGCCGTGCCAGTCGTAGATTGCAAGCCTCCTCTCAGCGTCATACACCCGATTACAATAAGCAATGGCCTCGTGCTAACGCCTACCCGTCACCTAAAGACTGTGAGCAAAAACGAGATCCTAGTCACGCACCGCCTGGCCACGGCAGCCAGTCTGCAGAAGAAGTCAGCGATGGCCAGTCTAGTCACGCCTCCCGCCACGCCGCAGAAGAAAATAAATCTCAGCTCGATCGCCACCAGCCAGCCTCCAGACCTGGATGAGAAACAGCAGGTCATCAATGAGCGGGTGGCTAGAGCACTCGCTGCTGCCAAGCAAGCCATGGAGGCTGCCGCTGCCAAAGAAACTGTAATGACCCCAACCAGTGCATGAACACTAAACTACCTCTGCCATATATACGTGACAAACAGTACGTCACACTACAGCCTCCCCGGAGATCGCTAGTCATTCCCAAACTCTGTCTATGGAATTTGTTTGATGAGGTTGTGGCGTGGAGATCATCGCTACGCCCTTTCTTCTTCCTCACTATTGCCCCATCAGTTAAAAATAGCTTAAGCTTGCCCTCACCCCTTGCTATCCTAAGGTTATCCCAAGACTATCCTAAGGCTAGGTTTGACTGCCTACGAGACTGCTTCCAATCTCTATTATCTCCCCTTTCCGCACTCTATATTGTGAATTCTGCTATCGGTGTGATGTGGAGTGAATGCGCCGCCTTTGGTTTCAGCAGACAACTCCTCCCTCCCCTAAAGAATCTTAATTTCATGTGAGACTTTGTTCCTACTGTGATCACGCTACCTGCTACGGTTCTCTTCTGCGCTTTGGTAGGTGTTAGCCTCATTATTCTTCGCCTTTAGAATACTCATCAATTAAATATTTGATACAGCGTGAAGTTAAATTTTTTGTTTATTGAGAATTTCTGCTATTGTTATTGTTGTTGCACCGTAAACATTTATATTTATATTTTGTTTCGTATATGTACATATGTGTTCTGTTTTGTGTGTGTGTGTGTAACTTATTGCGATTGGTAATTATCATCACCTTGATTACCTAGGTCACATGATCATTACCTTGTAGGTCGATAGATTTGGTGCTTCGTTATCTCTCTCTCAGCTACCAATGAGTATTGCTTCTCTCTGTTGTAAAATAAAATGAGAATTTAAATAGTTTTGAAAATGACAAATCCTTGTCAATTATGAAGGGAATGGCTGTTTTCAAACAAGTTGTATAAGGAGACAGGCTCTGTTCCAGATCACTATGCATATACGGTTTGTTAGTCTTCCTGCTGAGGACAGGTGGGACTGGGAGTGTCTACTTTCTGAAGAAGAGCTGATTGTCTGCCCTTGGGCTGGACAGGATTAATTCATGACCTTGGTCTAGACTGGGTATGATGCAAGGTCTACAGTTCTATTGATTGGTTGATGGAGATGGTGTATATAGTGTGAACTCCGCTTGTTCGCTTGCACCTGTGGGCTGACACAGCAATGAACTGGTTGTCTCTAGCTCTCATCCTGCCAGTGGTTGCAGTGACCATAGCGTCAGACAAACTGGTTTCTCCTGCGAGGCGGCAGGTATTGTTTGCTGATGTCTATGAAGGAGTGAGGAGAGTTCTGGGCTACATGATGGATGACGCCTACTCACTGAATATTGACGCTGTCATAGTATTACGAATTTCTGAAGGTAGGGAAAGTCGAGCACACCTCACACAGGCTGCGAGCACACCTCACACAGGCTGCGGTTGAACATGAAAGTATTTTTATTTCTCATGCTATGTGTACTTTCAGCTCTGTTGGCGTCGATGAATGCCAGTCATGAACCCCGACTCCAAAAGCTGGAGCAGATGACGCAGGAGGTCATAGCAAGGTCACTACCTCAAGTAAAGAGATATGAGCCTGTGTATTACAGGGGTGAGTGGCTATGCTGTTGTTTATACAGCCTCCAATGTGAAAATCCATGCTGGCAATTATTATATTTTTCAAAAATTTTCTAGAGTTCAATAAGCTGCTTAGCTCCACGTTCTGGGGCTTTACTGATGACAGTGAGCAGCATGCAACGTCACTCCTTCACTTCTCAGAGAGGATAGGTCTGAGTCTGTCTGCTGCCGATGCTGACCTGGCAGCTGGAGTCTACACTGAGACAATGACCGAGGACAAATCTGATGAGTGCATCAAACAACTGCTGCAGCAAAGGTAAATATATTCACATGATGAGACTATGAATTAGATCCAATCATGATTTACCCCTACAGCATCGAGGAGGGAGCGAAAAGCAAAAGCTCTCTCCTCTCAGGGTTCAATGACAATCCATGTCATAGATTCAAAAGAAGTTAAAAGATCAATACAGTAGTACATGCATTTCTAATTGTGATTAACTCAACAGTGAACTGTTTCAACAGCGGATGCTATGTGCCAGATGAGTGCATAGACACGATGACGAAGAAGGATACCCAAGGGTACACAGCTACTCACCAAGTCTATTACTTCATCATATTTACTCAGGTACATAACGTCGGCGTCTCGTCTCGTTTTTTTGATTGAAAACAATATGTCGCGTCGGTGTGGGTGGCAGAAATGACATCATGAATAATGGAGAGTAATTCGAACACATGGTTAGAAAGATAACTCTGTGTTTTCAATGGTTCTATCAGCTGACTGATTGAATATGCGCTGATGCTGTCATTGTAGGCTCGTTGCCAATCTGCTGCCATCGGCTCTGTTGGTGATTTGATCGCTGACATGTGCGTCAGTATATATGCCGACCTCCTGGTGGAGCCTGCCCACACTGAAATAGAACAAGATCTCTTCATGGAGCAAAGTGTGTTGAGTTACACTAGCCTGAAATCTGTCATAACTTTGATTGGATCTCTGCTACTCTGGGAAAAGGAGAAAATTGAGCTCCTCCTAATCGCAGTTTTATAATGTGAAGCTTTAATCTACCTTCCAAACGCGAGAGTGAGACAAAGTGATTTTGAAGAGCTAGATTTGTCTTTTCATCTTCTGATGCCCCCTTTTCTGTCTCTCTGTGATCCTCAGCACTGATTGGCTATTTTCTGGTTTCAGTTGGTCTGTGTGGTACAGCTGGATTCTACAGAGAGTTTACCAAGCCAATCTGGATAGACGCTATACTCCAATGGCAGCGATCCAACGGCTGCTTCGGCAACGCCTCCACCTTCCTCACCGAACTGCAGACCCTCGGTCAGTATGTCTCGCACAACTGAGAGTGATACATAATCGAAATCGCGTTTCCTACTCTGTATTTATCCTGGCATGCTCCGTGTGGGGTTGATATGGCACAGACATGCATTAATACACAGGTAATTAAATGGTGTGAAATGAGTAGACATTGAAAGGAGAGCCAGACAAGTTGGCTGTACATGAATCTTCTCACCAATGGCTCATATATAAGTACACTTGATGAGCACCGAGTGTATTTCACTTTCTCATTGATTTGCTTCTGCTCTGCTGGTTTTGACGCTAGACAATCTGTCTGGAGTATTGCGCTTGATGTCATTGATGTACTTGTGTGCAGGCCTTTATCCTGTGATATTACGAGCGTATCTCAGCGTGGAACAGTGTCCCTTTCAATTTCAGACGATAGTAAACGATTCAGACGATCGAATTCACATAAAACTCGCAGACAGAAGAGAGAAGAGCGAATCATGAGAGACAACTGCCTGAGCCACAGGTCAGCTGTAGGACTGCTGGCACTAATGGCAAACTTAAAGGGCTTGGCAACTTGATGTCATAATGGAGGTGGCCATACTGCGCTTTCATGGACATAAACTTCGTTAGCTGGTGTCTAGAACTCAATTCAATTATTCTTCTGCGACTCATGTTAGAAGTAACGTCTGCAAATGTTGTAATTGGCCACAATATCAGCTCTGTTGTATGACAGCATTGCTCAAGCGGAAATGATGTCGTCAAAAATATTACTGTGAAATCAGAAACCATAGCCTCTATTTACATAAAACCTTGGATAGCAGTTTCTGCAGAATTGCTAAATATGAGTTTGGTGTTATTTTATAATTCAGTATGAGGTTACGTTACATAGGATTTAAATTTACAATTTGCCATTGGAAATGCTGTTAAAATGCTAAAATATCCCAGAACAAGCAGGAGCTGGGAGTGCTGATAGCAGTCTCACGAGAGTTAGTGAACAGCTGAGACGGTTTACCACATTGCACTACCATTTGAACAAAAACAAAAATCAGAGCTGCCATTATAGCTTATCAATTTTATACGAAACCACAAGGGAATAAGTTTCTAGTAATACTACAGTCTTTGCTAATTATTATTTATCGTTATGCTTTTGCCTCATGAGCAGAAACAGCCTGCAGGCTCCCTTATAGCTAATTCCATATTTAAAATAATTCATCCTATCATTGCCAAACTAGAATACCCGTCTCTCCAGAGATACGAAGTTATGATAGACTGTTGCTTGTATGAGGAATGCTGAGGAAGGATCAGGCACCAAACAGTACAGTTCAATGTTTCCACTGGTGAGCGTTGATTGAATTCTGGATGATTAGGGATAGACGAGTGCGAGAATATGTGCACGGGCGATGTCGGGACGGACGAGTGCGAGAGTACATGTACAGGCGATGTCGGGACGGACGAGTGCGAGAGTACGTGTACAGGAGATGTCGGGACGGACGAGTGCGAGAGTACATGTACAGGCGATGTCACTGATGGGAGGCTCTGACAGATAGAGGTATAATATTAGCTGATCTCCTCAAACAGGGATCCTAGGCTTTCAATTTAAATATTCTTGCGCAATTGATCAACACATTGCCTAAAGCTACTGCATATATACAGTTATAATGGATTCTATTTTGAAATAATTTTGTGAGGAAACCTTTATTGAGGTTTCCATGCGAAGAGACTTCTGTTGGCCTCGGTTCTAAAAATAGTTTTGCTCATGACTCTTTGAATAATTGAAGGATATATGTGGTCAGGCTCTATACCTGTACAAACTTAGACCTCTCTATTCTATAGGGACTCTAAATCTGTTCAGTGAAGAGGTCAATGATGTAACTGGCCATGAGGAGGTCTCTCTGTCTAGAGTCATAACCTCCCATAGACTGAGACCAGCGTTATTTCCTTTGTGGTCATAGCTGATAAACCTATAGAGTGATTGCACAATATCAAACCTTAGTGTGCAGATGTAATTGTGAGACTACATCCAACAGATTAGCTGTAGGGTTTCCATCATTTGCGAGATGGTCAATGTAACGTGTCACATGCTGCAATGATGTCGTGGATTCAATAGGTGTGCTACTACCTCTACACACCTCCGATCAGTGGAGGTTAACTTGCCATCCTAGTTTTATATTCTCCTCATGGCTCTTCAGTTCTTCTCAACTATTGTCAGACCCACATTGTATGTCAAGGTCACATACAAACATGTTAATGCTTCTCTACTCTGCATACAGTTGTGTTGTGTTGTTTTCTTCATTTATACTCATCGTAATCGCAACTGGGTCAAGCATGATAACGACGTTGACAATAAATAAGTACATATACAAGTCGTGTTGCATGCAGCTCACTGGTGAAGTAATATCATGGGGGTTGTCCTCTCACTGTACTGTAGCTTCGAAAATTAAAGGATTCGCTCTGCCCGAGTATTATAAATGAACAGGCGTTTTCACTATATGACATAATCTGAGAATTAATTTGCGTGCAGGAGGTATGTCTCATCTATTTTGTTCCGAACCAAGAGCGTGTATCACGGTGTAGTTCATAGCCGTGTTGTTCGCACAAGCTCAGTTCTAACATATGTTCCCAGTACGACGGCAGCTGCTGTAGTTCATGATCTATCGTGAGCAGCAGTTCAGTAACTCATGATGAAAGCAAGTTCACCGTCTGTTAACAATCACCGATTAGTCTGAGTAGGTGTATATCAATCTAGTCGTACTCAGAATGAACATCAGAGCTGAGACACGGAAGCGCGATGGCGGTACGCATAAACCCTTTCTGAAGAGGGGTGAGCATGACAGTAGTGCAAACGATGATGATTCAGACGAGTACACACTTTTTGTCAACTTCAACGAATATGACGAACTGTTTCCGAGGGAAAATCGGAGGAGACGCAAGAAGAAAGGACTTGACGGTACACAAGAGGGCATATTCTTCATCTTCACTGCATTCTCCAGTGCTTCACTGTTTAGTCTCAATCGTGTTTTCAATCATAAACGATGATGCATCGAATTCCATGATCCAAACGGACTGTGAAATTCACAAAATGGAATGATTGCACGTATTTTCCAGGTTGCTGTGTCGGTCTAATGTGTATGCTATTTGTTTCACTGACCCTTGTGGCTATTCTTATACTGACTCTGTATGAAAAGACATCTGCACCACCCAATGCCAAGTCTCCAAATATAGTTACCTATGCTGAACTGGTAGTAGAAATCCCCGGTATAGGTAAGTTACATCTATCATTACCTATTTGCCTTTGTTTTATATTGTTTTACGTTGCATCTGTGAGTAAGTCAGGTTTTATTTTACTCTGTGACTCGCTTTCAGGCAGCGAGTCTCCTCTGAGAGCGGTGGATGTGAACGGCGACTCTGTCCTCGATGTGATAGTCGGGTTTACTACTGCAGAAGGCGATGGTGATAGAATCTCGCCCTCGTGCACGCCACACCTACCCCGTAAGTATACTGTATATACGGTACTCCTACTCGCCACTGTTGAGGTGAATGGGAAACAGAAGCAGTGTCGGCAATGTCATCTCTCTGCAGGTGGTTGTCAGGGTGGTGTTATGGCTGTCGATGGCAGAGATGGTAAGACATTGTGGCGAATTCCTACGAGGGGCGAAGTGTTTGAGATTGTCTGCCAAGCTATAGATGTAGATGGCGATGGTAGGCCAGAGTGCCTCGCGTCTGGCAGACTCGCGACTCTCATAGCCTTTGATCCATACAAAGGTGAGGATGTCATTGTGATAGAGTCACTCTGCAAGGGCGCACAACTCCTACTTATGATAGATTTTGTAGGTGAAGTTATCTGGTCTACAACAGGCTTGGCCAATGAGCAGTGGAATGCGTTCGCTCCAGCTATTATTCATGACATTGATGGAGACGATGTCAAGGACTTTGTGATGATCAATGGCGGTGACCCAAAATACAGACCTCAGGTAGCTGGCACTTGGTTACCTGCTCTCTGACATCTCCCAGTCCACCTTATGTTTGGTAACTAATCACTAATTTGAAGGAGCATGAGAGGTCAGAGAGCTTCATATTTGTGATCAGTGGCGTGTCGGGTAGAGTTGTGGGTGACGGATTTCCCATACCCGACGGTAAAGAGTCCTATAACCTACCGGTCGTTTACCCATTCGCCGATGGCTCCCTCTACATCCTGTTCGGAAGTGGCGGTGAAACAGTTGCCGGTAATTTGACCTGTAATATCCACCAGCTCTAATATTCATTGAGTTACTTACTTCTATTTAGATGTGGTGTAATTCTCTCTCCCTGCAGGGCTATCAAGTCCAGTAAGAGATTGGCTCAATTATTCTTCCTCTTAGCTCTGCTTTCATGTGTTAATATTTTGGTTTATTCTCAACGGCTGGTGCCATGTACCTATGTCATAAACTTACACTTGTCATACACTTACACTTGTCATACACTTACACTTGTCATACACTTACCATACACTCACCATACACTTACACAGGAGGCTGTCTCCACAGCCGTATCCATGAATAGAAATGCATGGTCTATGTAGTAATTCACTCGCCTCCTCTCTCAACTCCTCTCTCACCTTTCTCTCGCTGACTCTCCCATCTCCTATCTCGCCTCCTCTCTCGCCTCCTCTCTCGCCTCCTCTCTTCCTCCTCTCTCGCCTCCTCTCTCACACCTCTTTCGCCTCCTCTCTCATCTCCTCTCTCACTCGGTGTCTTGTTGATGTGGTGCTGCTAACCTCACTGATTGGCAGTGATGCTAGGTGCTAATATCAGCTGGTGCTTGCAGGTGGGCTGTATATGATCTCTCTAAAGCACCTGCTACAGTATGCCAGTCCAAACAACAGCCTGACTATCCCGGGTTCATATGACCAGTGGCCAGATGTGGACCGCGACGAGTTGGGATTGTCTACCCTCTACAAGTATATACTATTCCTACGCAGAGGTCCTATGTACTAGTAAATGGTTGTAGAGTAGTGTTGTATGTGCATGGCGTGGCTGTTGTAGGACCATATCAAAGGGAGTTATGCTACCAGTAATACTGGCTGACATCGACAATGACGGTCAGGATGACGTCACATGTGTCACTCATGACGGCATGTTGCTGGCGCTCTCCGGGGTTGATCTCACTTTTCTGTGGCGCCCTCTCAACTTCTCCATGGATGGCAGTACCGAGTCATACACGTATAGATTTCGCTATTACCCATGATAACTCAGAATTGAGTCAACTGCTGCCATGTGGTCATGATGTAATGTTGTAGGATGCCAGCCATTGGCTACTTCAACAATGACTCGTACCAAGACATCATGGTTAGCTGGCAGACAGGGGCCTATCCATGGTATGACTCTCAGATGGTATGTTGGTTCTCCCTCCCCTTGCCCCTCTCCCTCCCTCCTTCCCCTCTCTCTCTCCCCTCCATCCCTCTCCCTCGCCATCTCTCCCCCTCTCCATCTCTCTCCCTC
>ERZ1740065.594-NODE-594-length-19949-cov-12.141249_pt1 | contig 19949 bp, 18 predicted proteins | sample MGYA00581738_ERZ1740065 | MGnify/ENA primary metagenome ERZ1740065 (study PRJEB43018, sample SAMN04849749) | marine metagenome | isolation source: floating plastic debris | place: Pacific Ocean | collected 2008-09-01 | study: EMG produced TPA metagenomics...
GTGGTGTTTGTTGGGGGTGGTTGGTTGGGTGTGGTTGTAGAGTGAGAGGATGGATGGTGAGGATGGTTTTGGTGACCTGAGGAGTGGGAGGCAGGGAGAGAAGGAGAAATTGAGAGAGAGCGGGGAGGAAGAGAGAGATACTGAAGGCAGGATATCCCACGCCCATAAATAAAATGAACGACTAATTGGAAGAAACCAAAGAGTGAAGTCACGGCACATATAATCATCGGACTGTTCCCATTTGCACTGTTCTGTACTGCACAGTCGATAAGAGCCTCAAACGGCCATCTTACTTTCTCTCCAAACTGACTGTCGACGGTCATCATCTCTTTGAGTGTCTGCAGCACTTTGATGCAGAGTTTCTCTTCCTTGTCGGAGAGGAGTTTCTCGCAGTGTTTGATCAGCCTGGAAACCCACAACACCTCGTCATCGACGCCGACGGTGAAGTGGACAGTGAATAGATCGAATAAAATTTTTGTACTTTGATATGAAGCCTCCCCTCTCGCAATCTCTCCGCGCCTCTGTGTTCATCGGAAACAGCACTTCAGGTCGGTGCAGGACGTCAACAAGGACTGACGACTCCGCTAACACCAGAGGGTGTAATTGCTCTTCCAGCAGCGTGACTATATCCTGTACAGAGAGATCGTATACTAGTGCTGATACTGTGCTGATTGTTACAGTGCAGGAGAAGTGATGGTACTAACCTGCAGACCCTCAATGATACTGCGATAGTCCCTCGATAGCGACATACTCGACTCCTTCCGCAGCTTACCCATCGACAGCCACTGCTTGGTCGTCTTCTTCACGATGTTAGATTTACTGAATAGAGAGTTCACCTGGCTGTCCAGGTCTACAGGTATTGCGATACCTCTACTCTTGGCTACAAACGTAAAAAAGCATACATGTTATCATAAGGATGAGACAGAGACAGATAAAAATTATGTCTAATAACAATGTCTGACTGCAGCAGACGCAGCAGATATTGCAGATATGAGCAGACACTGTGGATGCAGCAGACGCAGAAGACATGGCAAACACAGCAGACGCTGACACCAGCAGATATGGTAAACGCAGCAGACGCAGACACCAGCAGACAATCATACAACTTACCGATCTCAGAAAGTGTGCGGATACACGTCTCGACATGGTACTTCTGTGACCCTGTCAGCCATTCTGAGTGAGACAACCTGTAAGCGCCTTGCAGCAGCTTGACAAACACAGGCTGCCGCGCCTGCACCGTCGTCGACTGCTCGGAGAAGCGTGAGTTGAAAAATGTCGTTATGACTGACATGATGACATTGCTGACATAGTGCTCCAACACCTGGTACCAGATGGAACAGAATATGAATGTCAAGGCCATGCAGCGGAAGGCTAGACTAATACGTCAGGGTCAAGGCTCACCTTGTCGGCATGGACTCGGTCGTGAGTGGCCGTACAGACGGTCACTATATCGACGAGGAAGTTCTCGAACAGCGTCCACATGTGATTACTGGTGTAGATCTCTTTCATCTCTACCTCTGTGTCTATGTAGCAGTGATTCAGGAAGTTCATGTAAGCGGCCTTGACCTGCAGAGAAATGCATACAGCTAGTTTACACCAGAGATCAATAGAACACTGGAGAAATGACAGAATGGAGGTAAGGGACACTCATTGTTATGGCTCTAAGCCTATGCGAGTGATAACTGACCTCAGGTATGCAGTCGTTACTAGTCACAACTCGGACGATATCGTCCAGGGGGAGCAGCGAATGGCACTTGATCTCCGTGTAGACATTTTTACCCTCTGTACAGTTGGCTAGCAACTGCACGAGCGTGATGTGATAGTTGAGGGCGCTGTTGGTGTCCTGATGCAGCTCGCTGTCCTTCATCATTCGCAGCAGATTTTGAAATGACTGCTTGTCGTTGTAGAACAGGAGCACATCTTCGCCAACATTGACAAGCTGCAATAGACGGTCAGCGTCACAAGTCTCAGGTCATGAGGCAGAAATTCATGGGTGACAGGGTAACAGGTAACAAGGTCACAGGTCAGGGGTCATAGGTCACAACTGAGTGGTCATAGGTCAGGGTTCGTAGGTCATAGCTGAGTGTCACAGGTCAGGGGTCATATGTCATAGATGTATGTCACAGGTCGGGGGTCATAGACTCACAGTACAATAAGGCAGATATTGGAACCCTACCTCAGCCATGACCATGTCTTGAGTCTTACGGATGTAACTGTCTTCTGCTTTGACGATCGTTTGGAGAAACTGGAGATACTCGACATACCGGCCGTGCGTCTCGATCATACGTACAAAGTGCTGCACGACTCCCTCTGTCACCTCGTTACAGAGCTGCTGGTTGTCCATGAAAATCGCTCGTGCCGTCTGCGCGTCCCACAGCTGAAATCACACTCACAGGTTAGTCGGTGGCCTGAGGGACGGGTGCGCTAAGACGGAGCTTCCATGCAGATAATGACAGATAGAGAAGCTCAGCCGAAGCAATTCAAAGAGTGACACGCGTAGAGGCCTGAGAGACTGGCCAACCAGGAGAAGACAAGGTCAAGGCCAGCCGAGCACAATGTCTACATACGATCGATCACGTTCATCGCCATTAGTTAATGTAGAGCATTAACACAATGATTAGGGGACGATAACTCCGAAAATAAAATTTCATGTGCCACAGAGCAGCAATCGGGTATTAAGTGACAGACAGCCGCCATAGCTGATAGCACTCTAGGATTTAGTAGTCTGCATATCCGTAGCTGTTAACCAAGTCGTGATGGAATCTACGCGAATGACAGTCAGTCAGTCAGTTGATCAGAGGAACACGCCGCTAGTAGTGGTGGATATAGATGATATGAGTACTAGGGCAGGAAGATAGGTAAGCTCTTCCTCAGGGAGGGGAAGGGGGTCATGCGACGGCTGCAATGATGGAGCCAACTTACCCCTTGATGAGGCAGGCTCTGATGGTGCATACAACAACGAGAAAACGGAGTAGGTATTGACAGACGAGAGGAAGCCACAATAACTTTGTGATAGAGAGAGAGAGAGAGGAGAGAGAGAGAGAGCTACTACACTAGTACTAACACAGAACACAATATAAGAATCACCCTGTCACTAGTCTACGCTTTACTTCAAAAATAAAATAAATATGACATGAGATCGGTGAGCAGCTGGCCACATGGACGTATGGATACGATACTAGTCACTCAACACTTACGGACGGCGTCAAGAATAGATCCAGATGTTTGTGGAGCAGACCCTGATTGGTCTTATTGCCAAGGCAGAAACACTGCAAAAACTCGTGGGCAAGTTTCATCAGCTCGTGCATGCGAGTGTCTTTCTTCTGTAGAGCACAACAAATGGTATCAACACAGCAGATGGCTGCGATGGGATGACGCTGCGGTGACATGCGGCTCTTTACCTTCTCGTACGGGATTTGCAGCAGCTCAAGGACGATAGTATGCGCGCCCATGTTTCTCAGCAGACGCTGCTCATGCTTCTTTGGTTTTATCACCTTGCCCTTTGACGTTCTGGCAGCGCAAAGGCTGGTCAGCCTCTGGAGTACTACCTGGAGATTCAGTGATGGTGATTAGAGCAAAGGCTGTCAAAGAAGATTCCATAGACTTATAATTTATCGTACTTTGATAGTCTTGTAGTTCCGGTTAGAGTTGGTCTCTATCGGAGGTCCGATATCTAGGTCGATGGCAGAACTTTCGTGTCTCATTAAAAACGGATGGTTTCTACGGCCTTCCTTAGAACTGTCCTTCTTCTCATCCTAAAATAAGGAGGAACTATGATTGGCTACTAAACAACAAACAGCAGCTGATGATTGGCTGATAGAAGCTGACCTTTTTCTCAACGTCTGATGAGTCATCGTCGGTTTTACTCTTGTAGACCCAGAGTTCTGACTTCTCCACAATGTTCCTCAGGTCATCAAGGTCAGCCTTGATCTGCTTGTAGTTCTCCACATCATTTGTCGATATGAGCAGCTGGACCTGTGGGCAGACGGCATAGTCTGAGATCACATCCTCCGTGGAGGAGCAACAAGTTGTCTCAATGTCTCATTTACCTGCTTGAAGGCATTGAGAACTTCCTGGCGCTGGCTGAAGTGCCTGAAGAGCAGCAGTAGAGCCCCCGACACAACGGATGGGTAGTTGTGCATCACCAAATTCAGCAGCACACGCAAAAACATTTTCCCTCCTTGACCGTCGAGGTCAAGGTCACCTTGTACTTCACTGCAATGAGTGCCGATTAGCGATAACCACAGACGTAGTGTATAGTCCCCTAAGTTGAGGTGATGGTGTGAAAATGCAGAGCAGAGAATGCCTCTGATACAATGGCAGCTCACCTTCCTTCAAAGATGTTCTCAGCCTGAGTGTGGATATTCTCCAAATCCAGCCCTGAAACAGCGGAAGATCGATTCACCACTTGCTATCTGCAGCCATGATCAGCATGGAAGAAGCGTTAGACACAGTGTGTTAGACCACGACAGAGAAGGCGGCTAGGGTATATTGGCTGGTAAAGGGTGCACTACAGGACATCCAACTAGGGAGTGGCCAACTAGTAGTAGTAGTAGTAGCAGCAGAAGGAGCAGTTACTAGTAAGCGGGGATAAAGTGGGTACAAGATGAGAAGTACACAGTGCAGCCTGACCTAGCAAAGAAAATATAATTTCATCCATCTGAGTTCTGTTGGAGCTAATGTTTCCAAAAGTTGGGCATGTCTATTCGACTTAATTGCAGAGGAAACGAGGAAAAAGAACTACATACTGATGACGGATCTGCTCTCATCGACGCTGCCGCCGCTGCCGCCATGACGATGTTCAGCGTCAGTTAAAAGTTTCTTATAGATTACTAGCACGCTGACTATGTAATAGTCTTGTTTAGCATCCAATATGAACTGCAATAGATTGAGGATGTTATATTGAAGGACAAGGTGAAGGTCGTTAGAAAGCAACCATGTTGTCAGTCGGCAATCTGGCAGCTGGAAAGGTGACACAGTGTCCTATCAATTGGACATGGCTGCATGCAAAGCTTCCTAACGATAAACATGACATTCAGATCCCTCGGTAGCTTGCTCCATTTCACCAGACCGCAACCTTCATGACTAGTGAAAAAGGCAGGCTTCCGCATAAGCCGTTGCGCGCACGGCATCTGTAGTTTTATGATCAGACAGCTGGCATGAAATGGAGATAGCTGATAAGACACCACTAATGGGAAATTGCAGCAGCAGCCAGCCAGCCAGCGGGTAAAGAGTTCATGGATTAGAGATGGTGAGAGAAACCAGAAACTGCCCGGTTACCAACTAGCGTTAGAAGTGACAAGTGAGAGTCTATGTATGCAGAGTCGTTTACCCCCATCTATCCTCGCAGTGGTGCTTTCATCAAATTCTCGTTTGAATATCGACAGCAAACATGATATTCTATAGTCAAGCCGGACGTTCAATATGAACTGAAATGCAAAAGTCTCTTTACATTTGAAACGCGAGCAATGAAAAATGTCGATCAAACAGCAGCAGATGGAAAGTGATTGACGCGCGAAGGTGAATACGAACTGACCTGCAGTATCTCGATGATTTTCAGTTTGGTATCCATGACGATGGCATCGTCCTTATTGGACGATTTCTTTGAGTCCTTGCTGGCTCCTGAATGAGGTGACGTAGCAAGTATTATATTGGTAAGAACTGTTGACACACCACCCAGGGACCTAAACACCGAGCTTTTACCTGTTAAGAGCAAACATGCAAGACGTTAACCGCATGCCGCTGGCACAACAAAGGACAGGCACAACAAAGGACAGGCGAGGCAGTAGGCATGCTGTACTGAAACCCAAACGCATAGGAAAGAAGAGAACTTATAGAAAATCTGGCAACTCATTCCTAATGTGGCACACAAAACTGGTCAGAGCAGAAGAATACTCACCGCTGGTGTTTATCTTAGCTATCTGGCTGCCCATCTTACTGGCGACACTCATCTGATCTGGTACACAGTCCAGTATGGCCAGCAGTGTCCTTGTCAGTCGCAGCAGGTCGCTGAACCCGTAGAAACCGAAATAGATCAGGTGACGACAGAGCTGTACCACCTGGCAGACAGAGAAAGTGTCACGAGACGGATCGATTCTGATGTGACGGACTGAGATGAGATAATAAGAAGAACAATTAGCCAACCTCGTACGTGAGCTTGTTCTGCTCCTTGTCACAGAATGACCATATGCGATTGACCACATTGCTCAGGTAGTCCTCCACGAACTGCAGAGTGCTCGCAAACTTCTGCTTCACTTCGTCCTTGACAGGGTCACGGCTGACTGTGGCCTCATAGCTGCAAGACCACAAATACATTAGAACTGGCATGTAATGTGGCTGTGACACGACACGTGACAAGTCAGTTGTGGATGACAACAACAACTCATGCCCACACTATGCGCTAAGAGAGACGTCACGGGTCTAAAACTAACAAATGGTATGAGAAATAAACAGAATCATCACGCCATGCATAATCCGATACATCGTATGCACATAATATTAGTAGGGCATTTCTATAGGACAGCCGAAAACGGCGTAGTTACCCCATGTCCGAAAACCTGTAACCAAATCAACATCAACGCAACGAAACACAGCGAGGGAATACAGATCAAACTTCATCATGTCCACTTACTCTTCTATCGATATATGAGTGGGTATCTCACTCCATAGCCTGGCGTACTTCACTGGAGTTACGTTCTCCTGCGGATCGCGATCAACGTGCATATGGAGCATCAGCCTACAGCAATACACATCTGGGCTATATGACTAATACTCTGCCAATACTCAGGAGGGGAGGGGGGTAAGACGTACCGACAGAAAGCGGCCCTGAGGTCCCAGGGCAGAGCCTCATCCGACATGCAGCGCAGTATGAGGTCAATATCGAGTTGGGAAGAAAGGCTGTTGATGGCCAGGTACTGCCTGTCCAGACACATGTGTGAGAAAAGGTCCAGCTGGTACCTGGTCAATAAGTAGAGAATCTATGGACGAGCAGGAGAACACAACTCCTATAGTTAACTGGCAGCTTACATAAGTAGAACAGAAATGAACAAGGGTAGACAACTCTGACATGAATCTGACAGCCCATGTGACTACATCAACTAATTACACTAGCAAACTAGCAGACTAGCCAATATTTACGCGATTATACCGGCAGGTAGTGCTGGCGTGTGCGATACACCTCTACAGGTAGTTTGTACCCAGTAGATACCTGTAATAATCGAGGATAGCCTTGTCTTCTGCATTTCCTTCCTGGTAGCCGCTGGCCAGATCTCGGATGGGTTTGCTGCGCTCTCCATTCTGCCAGCACAGTATCACTTCCTCTTCCTCTTCGGTTGTGATAACCATTTGAGGCGAATCGCCATCATGGCCCTCTATCTCCATCTCTACCTCAACCTCTGTCTTCACCAACCTTGAACAAAGCGATGATTGGGTGCGTGAGGCAGCTAAGAACTAGACTTCACCGCGCGGTAGTTCTCACCTGGTCTCGATGAGGATGTCAGCGTTCTTGTCACTGAGCACAGATTTACAGATGAGCTCCTGCGTGATCGGTATTGCCTGGTTGTTCGACACGCACAAATCTGACAGGTATTCCAGAAATCTGTGAAAAAAGAAATTCACGCATCAGTTATTGATGACCCTCGCCAACTGCCTGACTCCAGCGACTGTGAGCAGTCTTATCTGCCTGCCTGCATTCCCTGTTCCTTCTCACAAGGTTGACAAACGTCTCAATCTCAGACGCAGTGATGTGCTTCTCCAGCAACTTCCTGTTGTCATGAAGCAGCGCAGTAATTGTATCTTCTGCGAGCACATCATAACCAATCTGCTTTTGCATGAAAGGAAACCACTTGGCTATGGTCTCCTGATTCTTGCGGTAGCCGACCTGACAACGGAGAGTGGAGAGATCGTGGAGCTTACAGCAGGGGGTGAAGAGATCATCGAGCTTACAGTGGAGCATGGAGAGACCATTGAGCTTACAGCAGAGAGTAGAGAGATCAATGAGCTGACAGCGGAGAATGGAGAGATCATTGAGTAAATTGAATTCTCTGAGCAGAGATTACAGGGCCGAGTGAGAGCCATAAACCTTCGTTATAGTCCTAATAGCTTAAGGTGTCTCGGCCCATTGCTAGACTCATCAAACAACAGGTCTATGACACCTCCACTAAAAATCATTCACACTCAAGGAAGAAGTAGGTAGCTGTAGTAGTATCTGGCCGCTGCAGATTCATAGGGCTGCAGATTCATAGGGCTGGCGGCGAGGGGTTACCTGGCTGAGCTTGAGGACGCGGTAGCAAAGCTGACAGATGTGTCTGAAGGGCATATGCCGCTGATCAGCAAGCTCTTCCATCCGTAACATCGGCCCCTCACTGCCACGGTCCTGGAACGGTGCCTGCAGGATCCTGAAGATCTGTCAATCACAAAAAAGCTGATTACCTCACGGCCTAATCGAGGGATGATTGCATAGGGAAATAAAGTCATCATCGGTTGTCACACGGGAGCACATCTAGCTGCTGTTTGTCACCAAATACATCCAAACAAGTACAGGACAAGCACCTGTTTGATAATGTTCTGCTCTCTCAGCAGTTTCTGTCTCTCCCTGTCATTGATGGTAAACTCCATCTCTAGAGGGTCGCCGTGTTTACCGCCGCCGTTGTATTGGTCGTCGCCAACGAAGAATATGATCTCCTTGAGAAGCTGAGTGACGGACCTGAACGATTACAAAATCTCATCACAAGTCTATAACATATGTAACAAGGCTCATGATTCGGCATGACAATAAATTAGATCGAATAGGAGGCGCCATAACAAATCGTAAATCCGGTGCTGATTTCTGCGTCTGCTGCAACTGAACTGGAAGCACATGACCAAACAGACATCTGTGAGACATGGGTAGATGCAAAGAGAGAATTTATGCAGTAGTATGTGTGTCTTGCAATAATACAAAATTGATTTCCATGAGAAAATCTGATTTCTCTCAGAGGCCGATGCAATGGGGCGCGATGAAACTGTAGCTAAGCACGCGAGAGAGAGAGAATGAATTTAAACACACGCATAGCACAACAAAAAAACCATGTCTAGCATGCATCTGACCTTTCGAATCTTGTAAAGGCACCTGGATAAGGTCTATTGATACAGAAAACATGAAGTACAAGCTCGTTCTCCTGAGGGTACGTATGAGTAAGGTTACAACACTCTCTGTAACAACGGCACTGACAGCAGGGGGTAGGGGGACAGCGAGGGTAGAATTAGGTCACAGAAGGATGCTGGGAAGAGCAGATATTAGAGCGGGTAAAATATACGGGAGAAGGAAAGTTGGGAAGGATATAGAAGCGGCAGGAAGAGTCTGTTAGCGTGTCAGCATGAGTCAGAGGAGGGAGGGTTGTCTAACGACCCGCAGAAGAAGGTAAATAGTAATAACTATGGGCAGCACCTCCTCTCGTTCTGTGTTATGGATCCCTCTTCGAGCTTATTTGCAATGTCACCAAGGACTTTGCTAGCATCATTTGCAAAGTCAAGGTCACGGACTTCTTGAGGGGAAACGGGAACGATGGCAAATGCTTCCTTGTCCTCTTTTATTGATGCGCAGCCCACCTACGCATTCACACGTCTGATTAATTCAAGATAATCGGGATCATGTGATGAAATGATGTGGAAAGACGTTGCCACCTTGTTCATTATTGGTTTCTCCTCGTCCACGTCTATGGCCAGTGAAGTAGAGTGGACCCAGCTGTTGGTGCACAAGTGGCGCAGCCTAACGTACGATGATCGGGGAACCATACTGTCGCCCCGCATCATAGTTGTCGGGTCGAGCTCAAAAATGGAGGCTATGTCGTGTCCGTGTGGAACCTGAGGGGAAAATTAGGAGAGGCATCCAGTTAATACATGCGAGAACTGCGCAAATGAACATCTTAACATTGGTCAATAGGAGCGTAATCCGGTCATGCAAGTGCATCTGGGAATGCAGAGTAGTGATTGCAAATGAAATATCCGAGGATAGAATCGATAGATTGAAGCCAACTGATCGGGTAGCTGAAAGATGTACTGTAGTACGGTAGTGGTAGTACTAGTTCTCACCGGTACGAGAGTATACACAGACTTGCTGTCAGCGCCGCGCAGCTTGTCTCTCATCGGGTCAGCGCGTGGATCTCCGTCAATCTCTGCTGCCAGGTACTGCCCCGTCGCGAGATGTTTGAAACGCAGCAGACTGTTCCAATGAGCGGAACCTTGTCGGCAAGGGTCGTGCTGAACTACCTAAAACATGGACGGGTGGCGTCAATGTAACATCCTGCCTCCAGCAAAATGGCAGCTATCAAAAATAGTCGTGTGCACTCTTTACCTCCACTTCCCAGAGAGCCTTGCTGCTGGTAGCAGATGTTGCAGATGTACGGCCTGTGGTCCTAAGGAACAGATACTGCTGCTTTTTGTATTCGTCACAAGTCAGGAATTTTTCCTGCTCAGCGTGGAACAGACGTACGACATCGCCACCTTTCAGTATGTCATCGTGGTTCTCCTGCGGAGATATCAAACACTAGCTGCGGCATGATTCAGAAACATGCGCATCGCAGAGCAGTTTCCTACAAACCTTGAAATCCATGAACAAGACAACCTTCCAGCTGGTGCTGCAGTTGACGGCGTTTACCTCCTTACATCCGGGATTGTCGATCAGTTCGTAGTTACTTGCGTGCAGCGGCTGCCCTGCATTCACTGGGTTAAGCGTGACCTTGTCGCCAACGACGACCTGCGTAAGAACAGCAGCGTTAGCCTCAACCAAATGAGCTTAGGGGGTTTTGGCTTAGGGGGGGGGTACCTTGTCGCCAGGCACTCGCAGTTTGTAGAACGGCATGATGTAGAACCACGATCCCTCGTTGCCGGCCATATCGAGGGTGACTCTCATCGCGTTCTTCTCGAGCTGAGCAGGAAGCCTCTTATTCACAGTCAGGTATTTGTTGCTTTTCAGATGCAGGAGCTGCGGAACAGGGAGATCTTGCTTACATCACCGCGACCAAGACCATCCTTGTGATTAGCATACCCTAGCCCCCCTCTCTCCCTGGCCTACGCTGCAGGAATGCCACAAAGGTTATTGAAGATCATTGGGGCCCCAGCTGGGAGATGATCACAAGTGGCAAATGGCTGTTGTAATGATGTTTTAATCCAGATTTATCACAGGCATATGGACAAACCCAAAGTAGCCGCTAGCAGTCTCATGGTTGTTAGAAATACTAGAGGTCTCCTCTGATAGAAGAAAGCAGTACCTGTATCACGCCACCGTATTGCACCTCGGTGCCTAGCAGTTTGGCATTTTCTGAGTCATTCTGTCTCTTCTCCGTCTCGGAGGCATGCTACAAGATTCGATGACAGTATGACAGGGCGAGGCAGGTGGTGGGAGGTTGTCAAACTTTTGACAGGGATACCGGAGTAAAACAAGCAAGGAACCAACTGCTAGGTGGCACCGCCCTGACCAGGCACATCTGGCACTTGGTAACCATAGTAACAGCTACCTGCAGATCACCAGGTGGAGCTAACTGTTCTGTAGCGCAGTGAGGTATGAGCCGTGCTGACAAGTCTCAATTTTTGTCACAAACTTTGGCACAGTTGGCCTTCAGACGTTTTAATCTGCTATGGCATCAGTCTGTTTACTTTGTGGCAATTATGTAAGGGATCAAGTACTCGAGTTTGACCTTCAGAGCCTCAGGGTCAGACATTGGCAGTGAGAAATGCTAACCCACATATTTTCATTAGAATTGAGGAGTTGATGGCCGATACTCAGCTGCACGCGTGCGTCTGTCGATGTTTTTGGCAATCAATCGCAATAAAACAAAACTGATAGCTACGGGTTTAGAACACTAGCGCTGTGCTGTGAAGCATATCAACAGCTCCGCAGGCAGGCATGCAGCCACGTCCTTCAGACTGACTCATCGAGACAGCTATGTGAATGAGTTGTGTCTGTGACGGCATCGCCCACATCCCCAGATTTGGGATTCCGTGAGAAACCGAGTGCTCATCATTAGTTGGCAGCGATCAGCCACGATCTCGCTGACTGCGGCCAACGGCTACGACTGGCCACTTACACTTACATACACACTTACACTCTATACTTACATGTAACTTCTTCAAGAGGACTGCATCAGCAGCGTCAGCATTGCTTGATTGTTTAGATGCCTTCCAGAATTGTTTTTGAGCCGAGTAACGGTTCATTGGACATATCTTGAATAAGCAGTCTGGATAAGATGATGAAGAGTAAATGGAGGGCCAATTACTGGTAAATAACAATCTGCAGCAGGGATCACCGGCTAATGAATGGGTCAGGATATAATCAGCTTTAATATCATTATACTTGGCGCTAGTGTAGAGGCATACTGGCCATGTAACGAAACTCTGCATCAACCAGCAAAACTAAAGCTATCACAAACAATTCACCTGTATGCATCAGTGTTCAAGAGCCAAATTGATATCACCCCACAAGGAGGAATGCGTCTATAAATTAACGGGAACAAAAAGTTGTACCTCTGAACTTCTTTGGAGGGTTGGTGAGAGCGCCAGCCTCAGGTTGAACCACACAGCGATCATCTACGAGCCTGCAAGTCCAATCGTCATGTGTCAATGGAAAGTTACAAAGAAGCTTTTGTTACACGGCACTGCTACTGTATCTGATTAGATGGGGGAATGGGCATATAGGAGCATCATCATATGAATTTTCGTCTGTTGAGTTTGAAGTACAACGACTGCATCAGACACAATCATTGAGTTGCCCAGAAGTCAGTGCGACAATGACAAGCTTAGAGAAAGCCGGTAGGAATGTCTGATAGCTCACCCTAGAGTGCTGATAAAGCCGCTTACTGATCCCTCGGCGTAGAGAGATATAATATCTCCAATGTGTAGGAAACTGTTAGCACTGATCTCAGCCATAATCCAAGGAGTGGGAAGCCTGCTGGATATCAGAGCCTTGTATGAACCGAGTCATCAGATTTATGCACGAACTTCAGCTGATGACTGGTCCAATAAAGCAGTGAGTAAAGTATTGGCTATAGTGCTGCTAGTTAGAAACCCAAGTAAAGGAATTGCTTGACAACACAACATAATGGCTATAATTCGAAGTGAAATCAGAACATTCAATAATCAGGCATCATGGTTTCAAGAGAACGTAAACTCACATCGATAGGTTTCTTCAAGAGCACAGTAAAGGCTGGTTTTTAGGCTGAGTGTTGAAGGTTGATCTGTGTTTGCGTGTGCGCATGCTAGCATTACTTGCTCTCAACAAATGCGACCTAGCATGTGATACTTAAAATAAAGTAATCATATGACAAAAGGCTGAACCTACCCTTGCAAATCTTAGGGGTAAGCAGATGTAATCCAGCACACAACCATTTCATGCATGGTACTTTTCTGAGCAGCTTCAAACACCTGAGCAAAGTTGTTTCCACCTTTATATCTCGATGTCGTCGACGTGTTAACCTCTTCAAAGTCAGAAAAATAATCATTAATATATGTAAATTTCTAGATATCATTGAGCTTGCACACAACCCGACCTTGACTTCCTTATTGGTAAAAAGTCCGCTTACGAGTAGAGCGGTCTATATATCGCTCTGCTTATGAAGAAGGTCGATATATCCGTTAGTTATTTTAGTTTATTGATCAAAGTTCATATGAAGGAGAAATCGTTAATCAGTAATCAGATAGCATGGAAAATAAGTATATTCAACATTTATTTCGAACTCTATGGTCCTCACGAGAATACTAAAAGAAAACTCAAGTAGGAGGGGACAACTAACATATGAGCCTATGCGAACTATCTGCAAGAACGCTGGACATCCTGCATACATATAGTGGAACGCCAAAACAAATTGAAGAAATTGCGGTTGTGTTCAGATGCACAGACACGCAAAGGGCAAAAAATTAACTCTGATAACTGTTGCAGCTGCTACCTAGGTAATATCTGGTAGTGTCCATTAGTTGCGCAAAATGAGATTACCATCGTTCATCATACTATTCAAGAATTTCAACGTCTGACCATAAGAAATCAGGATTTTATGCTGTAGATACAATTTAACAATGTGTGATTGAGACATAAAATTAGTTACTGGTGCAGTTAGGAAGATCTTTCAATTGCTACATCTACATCTAGTTGTGGAAACTAACTCCACCTGCCCAGACAAAGGCTGACGATACAGGTGCTGGAAACGTATCCTCTTGTTAGACACTGGCTGTGGGTCTGGACAGCCTTGATAAGTGAGTCCTACCTACCAGAAGATTCGCAAGAGCAGCTCATCACTATTTGCACTTGTGAGACTGTTTAGTAATGATCCCAGATAATTTGGTGAGCTAGTATACAATTTGGATCCAAAGCAAGAAACTCCTTTATCTAAATAAATCCTAGAAAATTCAAGCAATTTGAATAGTTGGAAACCTTCTGTAATTGTCTGAATCTATGTCTTCTTTGCTTACCCCCGCAAACATATATATACTCATTATCTGACGAGCTGTATTCTCTCATGGCTCGAACTCGAAGCTTCTCTCTGTATATATGTTCCTGGTATGCCTAAGGACCCAGCCTTCAGAAGGTCAGGGTCTTTGGTACGCCTAGTGTCAAGTAGAACGATGTGAATAATGAGTCAAATGAAAACGTACTATTGGTCTAACTTTTTTCCTTTGGGAACTCTCATTCACTACGTCAAGGCATCAGCAGATCTAGGGTCCAGCAAGGGGATGTGCAACTGCCTCAAGAACAATTGGACAGTACCTGAGTATAGCCAAAGGTGCGCCAATGGAGGTGGGTGTGGGAAGGGTCTGCAGGTCATAGGGGCCTGGGGCCTGCACCAGAAAAATATAGTTTTTGGAAGCACTCTGAGAGCAAATTTTAGGTAATCTATGTTGTGCTTGGAGGATAAACCTCAGAAGTAAAAATAAAAGAAATGCGGTGTATTCAATTTACAAAGATCACTTACTGGATTCCACCCTACTGCTTTTGCATACCATACTATGGTACAAATACTGCAACCACTACTACAATGGCCACGTGTGGAATCTGGGCTGATGACCCAAAGTTGGCAACAATGACCACAGCATGCGCTGTTTACTGAGTGATCCCCATGGGTACCCATATACTTGCGCCATTCGACATTGCAGTCTGCCCCATTATCTTTTCCCACAAACAGAGTCCAAACGCTTTGTTTGTGTACAGTGGTCCCACCATTCCCACTAACACTATTGACCCAGGTTCATCTGATAGTCACCACTAAATTGTAATTTAGCTGTGATGATGGTACAATAATGATGTTCTAGGTGGTGTATTTCAGCAATTTCGATGTAATTTCATTTGTCCCTAGCAACAACAGAGCTCATGCAGAGTATGTTGGATGTTGGGATACAATACTAAAGATATTTTATTGAAAAAATTTAAAACTTCTAAATAGCAAAATATTATATCTGCATTTCCTACAGGAGTGGTTTCATTGCTGAGGCAGCAATTGGCAGTGATTGTTGAGGTGTGGCTTCCATAGCGGGTTCTCATATCCATCAAGGAACTGTTGATAAGTCAAGGGATCTTTGGTTTGTCCATTGACAGCTTTCATTTCCAAGTACATACCTGTTGATATATAGAATCACACTTTACTATCATCTCTATGCTCAGTGTGTAAGTAAAGTACCGTTAAGTAAATTACCAAGATCATTTCGGGGAGGTAAAGCGATGGATCGATTCCAGAACGGCTCCTCCAGCTCTAACAAAGTGCGGAGCTCTTTTGTAATAATCTGAAAATATAGAAACATTAATAATTAAGGATAGCCACAAATTTGACCAGCCAAAGTATTGTGGTTAACAATAAGTCCAACCTTAATGTGATCAAAGTCAGTGATGCCTATATCTGGTAGCCTGGAGGATGTCACCATAATCAGCTTTCGCCCGTTGATATTGTTTTCTTCGAAACAGGTCTGAAGAAGTAAGCATTTGTAAATGCATATGCAATGATATGAACGTTTTCAAGGGTATTCAGTGATAGCAGTTCTCAAGATCAGCATGTGAATCAGAAACAGCATTGTAGGCCAGTACCCGACGGCACTCAGATCATAGGTTTGCGAACTTACTGGGAAGTTATGACATTCTACCTCATTAGCGTCTTGCACATCTAAGTAAAAATTGCACTAAACAGAGTCAAATTTGTTAGGTATTGTGTCCATTCTTTCATAGAAGACCAGATACAGATTTAGATTTGAAAGAGAGAATTCAGCTGTCATACTAGTGAGGTCATGTCATCACCATTTAACCATCAGAATGATACCCAATGTAGACAAATGAGCTTAACCCTATATTGTTGAAGTCCTAAGCCATCTATCCAATCGCCAACTTGAGTCTGTGACCAATAGAGCACAGGTGGTACTCTACTATCTTTCAGGTCAGCTATCGCGGAGTCAGCCATGATAGCACTTTGCAGTTTCCAAGGAAACGGTCAAGGTAATTGTAGTATCGCGCGACACGGCGCAGTTGAGGAATGTTTCTACGCACTCGCAAACAAACCGCTTTTAATCGGCTGCTTCAAGGAGCCTTTATAATTTAAAATACACAAGAGTCCATGGATAATGGAAATAAATTTTATGAATGCTGAAGTAAGCGATTTAATGATGAGGAGAGGTCTTTGAACATTTCCCTTCGAAATGTAGTTGGACCAATGACGGCCATTTTATTCGTGGATTGCAGGTGCGCGACGTCAGAGGCTGCTAGGTATCTTAGAGCGTCGACTACATACTTTTACTTATTTACTGAGGAATATGATGAGTGATCGCTTCAGACTCTAGAAGTTAGATTATACTTGTTCTGAACTACGTGTGCCATGGGAAATCAGCCATCAAACCGTCCGAATGCGACTGAACAAGGTAATACATGGTCTTCTTATCAGCAACAAGTTAATAGCTTGTACACCCACCAGGTATTCGGGTATATTTCTTGTTCTTTGTTGCTTTCCCAAAACTACCGCAACGATACTGGCTTACGTGTAGGTGTGACCTAGCAATGATTTTTAGGTACTGACCACATGCTCCTCTGCGGAGACGTAATGATCAGTCTGCGTAGGTAGTAGATCATGAAATCGATGTCACTGGTTGCAATGGATTTGTTTACTATTTTCGTCGATGACGAGAAGTAGCTATCTCTCCAGATGTATAGCTGAATGACTATTTCCAACGAAGGAACCATATGTTATCGTGAGATGTTTTTGGAATACCAGTTCATTTTTTGATCAATATGGGAGGACTATCTGTTGCTGGGAAGGCACCTCCTGCGTATATTGGCAACCAGAACGTTTACGCACAGGCTATCTCTATTTCTTGCCCTTCATCATCTCTACGTGCATCACATCACAGCTGAGCGATCACGGCTGAGTGAGTAGCCTAGTTGATAGCGGTTTCGTATATCATGCTGGGGCCCTTTTGTTTCGCGTGCTATAAATAGACCCGTAACAAGCTTGATTTTTTCCTATTGTTGTAGCTATCTATAGATTCGGGTCACCTCCCCAGTTCGTTAGCTTTACGATAACCAGCGCGGTGCCCGCGCACTCCTATAAACTTTAACAGCGTGTTGGTTAGTTCATTTTTTATGCCTCCGCGGAGGCAGTGGATAACATTGACTCCCAAGTGTGTCTAATTATGTTATATCACTCATTTCGAGACCCAAAGCCAATCAATTTCCATTTATAGTGCACAGGCTATGTGTGATATTGATCACAAACTAGTGAACATCATGTGGCATAGCGCCCAGTCGACCAGTGGGTCTCTGGGCGGTGCTGCGAGAGGTTAGGGAGTGTACATCTCACCATCAGATAGCTGTCGTTTGGATTGTAACGGTTCCTCTGACACGCATTGGATAAACAGCCACTGGTGTATCACCGGCAGCGTAAACAGTCAACTGTCAGCAACAACATCGGTCTCATGCAGCCGAGCAATATCAAAATGTCCATATTGAAGAGATTTACTCCAGGAAAATATAAACCATCGGACGATGCGAGCGGAAGTAAGTACTGCCTGTAGGTTTGCCAGCGCGCGTACATACATAGGGTGTAATATAAGCTGTGCCGGTGCTGTATGATGTCACTGATCAAGATCGAATATCCCGGTAGATCCTGCGAACAAATCAGTATCAGGTAACCACCGCTCTGCAGTGCTATCAGTTGTCCGAGGAGCACAGTTTGTAATCTCGTGTCGCGAATCGTACTGGGCAGGGGAGGAGGCTGACTGGGCGCGGAGAGTGGGGCTCTCGACTTGTTCAGTTTTGTGGTAGATAGAATGCGTATCTGGCTTGGTGACGACACACTACCGTATGCCTTGTTTTAGTCGTTTGTGGAGCTGTTGACAAATATCTCGTCTATGCATGCACAACTGGTTTAGTATATCATATTTGTTTGGCAAGCAATTTCGATACTGAACAGTACGTCGAGATTGCTTGCCATTCAGTTTGTTTTAAAACATTTGTGAATCGAGCGAGATGTTGTTTTGTTTTTCTTGCACGCTGCGATTGGTGGGTGTAGACGTGATGCACGGTGGAATAAGCTGGAAGCAATTTGGCACGGATTTCATTATTATTAGTTATGATAATATGGTTATTATATGAGTTGGAAAGGAAACAGTGTGGCAGCCATTATCAGCGGCGGCAGCTGCTGAGGGATGCCCTACCGCGCTCGTCATTGCTGCTGCTGCTGCCCAGCTCTGTGAACTTTCACTTCGTGGAAACACTAATGCAATATTGAACACGCTGACATCGGGTGACGGATAAACACTACTGTCCCACTGTTTCGTTTGAAGCCTATGGCCGTTAATGTGTGTTACTTACGTATGCGCAACGCGTATGTACTTACATGGTACTTACATGTGCAATAAATTGATTTGCTCTGTTTTGTAGTGAAAGTATTTCTGCAAGACTGCAAGGCCGATTTCGATAAGAAATGGGAGAACCCTGCTCGGGTAAGTGGCGATGCTGACGTCTCCGCCTCCGATCTTACTGCATATCGGTCTCTCATGTTTCGGTGAATGTGGACAAATGGACAGGCTTCTAGGGAAGGAGCTCTCACTGATCCCAAGACGTAGCATTCATCCATGTCTGTTTATAGAACACAGCCTGTCTGGACGATTTCGACAGGATAAAAACACTTGGAACTGGCTCGTTTGGCAGAGTGATGCTGGTGCAGCACAAGCCGACGAGAGAACATTACGCCATGAAAATACTCGACAAACAGAAGGTTGGTGGGAGTGGTGTGGCGAGGGAAGGGGAGGAAGTGGCCGGCATCGGATCATTGCGGCTAGTGCCAGCATGATTTCCAGTTTAGGCTGAGCTAAATTTAGCAGACGTTTGGAAGCAGCTGTCGATTAGGTGTACAGAAACGTCTGCGGTGTGACACGACCTTCAACCTCTGCTGCTCCAGCAGCAGGGAGGTCTCAGTGTTGACTGAGGAAATTATGTAACTGCCAACAAGTTGACTCATCGCTTGCTGCTACCAGTCCCTCCCAGAAGGGTGCTGAGGACGTAGTGTGGGGGAGGCTAATGAAGTGGGAGGGTAGGCTACTAGAGTAAGGGAAAGGCTACTATAATGGGGGAAAGGCTACTAGAGTGGGGTACTTAATTATATACAATGGTGGAAGAGCTATAGGCGGGTGATTGGGAAGCGTGTCAAACAATTCTTTATCGCCACCAGTACAAAATACTTGAGACTCACTGCTGGCGTGATAAGCAGCCGATGAACTTTGCAGCCGATGTCGTTTCTCGTTACCAGGTGGTCAGGTTGAAGCAGGTAGAGCACACGCTGAACGAGAAGAAGATTTTACAAGCTATTAGTTTCCCTTTCCTAGTCTCACTAGAATACCACTTCAAGGTAGGTCTCGATTGGGGGCGGGGGGGGGGGGGGGGGGAAGGGAGAGGGAGGGGAGGGTAGAAGAAGAGGAGAGAGGAAAAAAAAAAAAAAAAAAAAAAAAAA
>ERZ1740065.595-NODE-595-length-19941-cov-11.194961_pt1 | contig 19941 bp, 15 predicted proteins | sample MGYA00581738_ERZ1740065 | MGnify/ENA primary metagenome ERZ1740065 (study PRJEB43018, sample SAMN04849749) | marine metagenome | isolation source: floating plastic debris | place: Pacific Ocean | collected 2008-09-01 | study: EMG produced TPA metagenomics...
GGGAGATGGAGGGAGAGGGAATGAGGGAGAGAGAGGGGGAGGGAGGGAAGGGGAGAGCAACAATTGAGAGAGGTAGAAAAGCAAGGGCCAGGAGAAGGAAAGGCGAGACATAGAGATGGAGGATGGGGGGAAGGGGTGAGACGAGACAAACGTGTGGGATAAGAAAGTACGGTGCATAATGATCCATTGTGCAGGACATGGAAGTTGTTTCATAGTAATATAATTGCCTTGCTTACACAACCGAAGCTAATCGATGTACCCATCAGCCTCCAAACATTGATTTCACACGTTAGCTGATTATTGGTGAGTGTTTGAAGAAGATTGCTGCCATTGTAACAATGCCGCATGCAGACGGCAAAGGCATCACAAATGAATGCGAATTATCCAAGATGCAAACAGGTTTGTTGTAATTTTCTGCAGTCACAATCACTGTTCAATACATGTCCTTTGATCAGAGAGTCTGCACCGAGCCGCCATAGCTTCTCCGTACAATAGGAGACAAGAGTTTGATCGCAGACTACATATGCCAAGTCGTGACGCGTGTGGTTCTGCAGGATGACCCACATGAGAGCATACATGGTGTTGCGTTGCAGACAAACCTTCCCGCTTGAATTAGATATTATAGTGGATACAGATGCAGATTTTTGTACTCCTCTCTGTTGGCAGCATTTCAGACACATGTGCACTATTCTGCAGACGTGTATTGAGGCAGACGTGCGTAGAAGCAGACGTGCGTAGAAGCAGACGCCAATACTGGAGTCAGCTCACGCTGATTACTATGGATTCACACAATGGTCGTAGTCTGACTACACTTCAGCGCTTGCATGACATCACGCCTTGCTATCTCTGGGGTTGGGGTCGATGATCACTAGCTACTGACTAGTTTTCACCAGGGACCTAGGATAGGGATGTCATTTACCATTTGAATGAAAGTGCTGTCAGTTAAATTGTTCATTAATGAGCTTCGTGGAAAGACCCGCTGGTTCGAAACTAAGCATGAAAAAAAAACAGCGGGACGACCAGCAGTTTCGTCTCTAACCACAGCCAGCTAGTGAAATACATCATGCTGCTGGCTCATATCTGCTGATCAAGAATTGAAAGGTCGATCAGGACCCCTTCAGCAAATCTGCTCGCCGACATCAATTGTGCACGGTTAACCTTTCAACTTTGATGACGATATCTACTGTGTCATTTTCTATCAAATGGTGGTAAGATATGAGGAAGACTAAGGTCTATACATCAAACGGCGATTCATCCACAGTCGAGTGACAATGTGACACGCCAGGAATGCACACAAGGCAGCTGCGGATAATGATCAATTCTCTCAAATATTTATATGGCCAATATGTCTGCCCGGCAGATGATGCGTGAAGCCATATGGCTGTTCAGAGCTACTTTAAATAGAATTGGAGATGAGAGTGTACTGGATGCATGTAGGAGTTTCATATCCCAGTAACTATAGCTGAAGAGTTGCAATGAAATATGGAACCATTACCAATCATTTGGAGATAGTTCTTCATCTGCGTTTGCAATCAGAGGTTGTGCACATATCACCCAGAGTGAATGTTACAAACTAACCGAAGAGCTCAGTAGTAGGAGTTACTGAGTAGCAGTGTGCTGTTAGCTATCAGCCACGACATGTTTAGTATTCACAAGTAATGCTGAGTCAGTGCGAAGTCAGGACCTGTGACAATGCATAGGATCTGGGTCATTGCCACGATGACCATCAATATTACTGTCCATTAATCTCCGTAAAGCAATCTGCCTTTGTCTACTCATGTATTTAGCATGACTTCATAGAACTATTGCAGCGTCATAGACATTGATATTACACGGAAACTGTGGCACCACTACTTGACTGCCCTCATGGGACCGAAGGCATGTGTGTGTCCAGCCGCTTCATCTCTATGTTTGAAATCAGAATAAGGTAATGGTGCTAGAAAAACTTTTGGAAAGTTATCAACAACATCGATCACGATCCTGCCGACTGTACTTGCATACAGTTTGCACATTCGTTGATTATCATATAGATTGTGTATTTAGTAGTCTTATAAACTCTACTGTTATATTAATCAGTGTATTGGAGAGTATTGAGTGTATTGGAAAGCACAGAGTGTATTGGATAGTATTGAGCGTATTGGATCATATTGGAATGTATTGGGGTGTATTGAGTGTTTGTGTCATGCAGTGGGATGTATTGCATCGTGCTACATATATAAAGTGATAATACATGACGTATTCGGTGGTGGTTTAGTGTATCAGATAGCAGCGTACCATGTATCGGATAGCAGCGTACCATGTATAGGGTGGCAGTTTGCCTGTATTTGCTGATGTTACTTGATGTATTGGGTAGCAATCTTGCGTAACACATAGCGCTATATGCGTTGGGTTGCATATATGTATGTATGCATATATGTTTATGTAATGTATGGTATTACATGAGGCATTTGTTTGTAGTTACTGGGTATTGGATGGTATTACATGAGGCGTTTGCTTGTAGTTACTGGGTATTGGATGGTATTACATGAGGCGTTTGCTTGTAGTTACTGGGTATTGGATGGTATTACATGAGGCGTTTGCATGTAGTTACAGGGTATTGGATCGCGGTATGCGATATGTTGTGACACTTAGAGGCAGTGCAGTATTGTGTATATTGCAGACGGTTCCTGGGAAAAACCATGGCAGCAAAAAAGAAAGTAACAGAATATTTCACCATCTGAAAGTAAAAACTGATTTTGTAAAGTTCTGGTCACAAACTGGTAATTTCACTCCATGATTCAGCAGGTGCTTGACCCTCACATATCTTATCCTAACCGCCACCGTAACCCCTCTACAAACGGTAGGACAGGAGAGGCAGTAGGAAAAGGCAGTAGGAAAGGGCAGCAGGAATGGGCGATAGGAAAGGGGCGATAGGAAGGGGTGATTTATCGATCTACTGTAGAACTGGATTTGATAGCAACAGAAATGTTAGCATTTCCTTCAACATCATCAAGAAATAAGAAGGATAGCGATCTGACGATAGCGATCCTGTAAATGGGAAGACAACTCCTATATAAAGTATAATGGGTATAATTTCTATAGCGAATTCCAACGATAGCGATCATTTTTCCGCTATTTTCGCGGCTTTTAGACTGTTGCTATCAAATCCGGCTCTACAGTATACCATGTTAGCTACGATTTTCTTCCAAGCAAAAGTATCGTCTACGGTAACTTTTCCACTGCATTCCTCACTGCGATAGCCCTACAGTCATACCAAGGAAGGGGCGTGCCAGAGTCTATGGGGGGAGGGGATGTCCTTACTTTGTCATTGATCAGTACTTGATATCTTATTCTGATATTCTAATTAACAGGTGTTTAATAGAGATGCTACTATACCGTGTCCAATAATGCAATAGGTACAGTAGCATCTCTATTATATGCACATGTCATATATACTATAACAATCTGGCATGTGTATATAATAGTACCACTACTGTACATATTAGGGTACATGTGTATATAATAGAGATGCTACTGTACTTGTTATGGTATAAATGTGTATAATAGAGATGCTACTGTACCAATGCAGCCTTGCATGCTCTCCACTTGTTCATTGTGGGTTCGTTTCAGGTCAGCCAACTTCTGCTTATGGACATGATTAAGGGTAGAACAATCTTCATGGTACCGATCCGTCTGAGCGGAGATGCGCCCTTCCAATTCCTATGAGGTAGAGAGGGAGAGAGTAGCACTTGACTACATAATACTATATAATACTGAGTGCTAATACGGATTCAGTGTCGGTGGGGGCGCAGTGTCTGTGGGGGCGCAGTGTCGGTAGGGGCGCAGTGGCGTGTAAGGTGATAGGGAGCTGATAGTCAACCAGGCAAGCGGCTGTATGTTGACACAGCCAGCCACAGCACACTGATAATCAAACCACTTTGATCAACATTACACTGTTTGGCCGATGAAATTGATACATTACCGACTGACAGTTAAGGGCAGGTTATTAACAGGTGGTTCCTTAACTGCTCGATACCTAATCGGCACATTGTAGATCAAGTCTGACGAGTTGATGCGCCAAAAAGTGACATGCCGGCTGGATAGAGGCAGCCATTTACATGGAAAAGCGCCAGGAGTCAGAATACGTAGACTATGTATCGCGTCTGACCAGTTCATCCACTCATGGTGAATGGGAGGAACTCACCTTGATCTTGTCTCGGAGTCGAGATAGCTCATCTCTGTCATTGGCAGTAGTTTTTGGACTGGCCTAAAGGAGAACAAATGGGTAAAGAGACTACAGAACAGCAGCAGACGGCGAACTGCTGCAGCAGGCACAACTAGCTCGGGTCTGTACGCCTGTCCACATATCACTGACGACAAAGCTAGGACGCTATTGCAGACGTATATTAAAGAACTGAATGCAATGCAAACACATCTGCAGACGGTTATTGACACAGGCCGCGGTACATTATATAAAATCCAGTTGACACTTCAACAAGTCGTTGAGATGAAGAGGGCGCATGGACTTAGGGGAAGCTTGAAACACGATGACTCTTCGCACGGCCATCATCGTGGTATAATGGCTTCTTACTGGGGCGTTTACTGAGGGCAAAAACAGGGAGAGAGCGTGTGGTGTTTTTTTAACATAGTCTGAATCAGAAAGTAGTGCTGGTTATAGCGTTTGGTTAGCTGAGTAATGATAGACGTAAGGGATGGAGGAGATATAGATAGCAGTAACAGGGGAGAGAGAGGGAGGGAGGGAGGGGAAGAGGGAGGAAGGGGGGTAGCAGGAGAGGCGGTAGAGCAAGTGAGGGAGATGGAAGTGGAGGGAGCAAGTAATCGAGGGAGTGAGAAGAGAGACTGAGAGGGAGAGAAGAGAGACTGAGAGGGAGAGAAGAGAGACTGAGAGGGAGAGAAGAGAGAGTGAGAGGGAGAGGGAGATAAAGATGGGAGAGAGTGAGAGGGAGGAGAGAGGGGAGAGAGGGAGAGGGAGTGAGGGAGGGGGGGAGAGAGGTGAAGGTAGGTATGAGAGGGAGTGAGAGGGAGTAGTTGGTATACAAGGCAGTGAGAGGGAGTAGTTGGTATACAAGGCAGTGAGGCATGGGGTTAAAGGACAGAGTGAGGCAGAGAGAGTATTGATTAGTGGGGAGACGGAGAGCGACAGAGTCAGGCTTCTCAACTCTCACCAAACTCTTGTTTAATTAAAAAACAACAATTAAGAGAGCTGTGACGGATTCAAAGGACAGAGGCGCAGGGCAAACAGGGTAAGGTGATCTGCCGATAGCGAGCCGAGACAGTACGTAGCTTGCATAGATAAAGTAAACCCGCGTTCTCACGGCAAGGGAACGACAGCATGGATTGGGAGTTACCTCCTCATTACTAACTGCCACAGGAATTCTAGTTGAAGCGTTTGTAAGACAGAAGGTTAACATTAATGTTTATACACCGTTTGAAAGGGACCACGTGCTAGATACACTATCATATACACCAACCACGTCTATAGCATACAGAAATGACAAGTGAATAAGGACGTAGGTTTCAGTGACGTGAGGCATTTTGAGGTGGTACTTGATAGAATATGAAACAGCTAGTCACCTGATCCTGCCTCTTAGCCTGTCTCTTCCAGTGTTGGCACTCGGCTCTTGTAGTCTCGAGTTCGGCGTGAAGCCGATTGATCTCCTGCTGGTGTGAGATGACCTCGACAATGTCATCATCATCTCTGGACGGCCCGACACCTACTGACAAGAAACGGAGTGACATGAGAAACTGCCAGCCGGTGCCTCCGCCGAACCGCCATGGCGCGCAGCAATGTAGTTGAATGTACGGAAACCTGTATCTCGCGGCAGTCAATTCATTACGGAGCAGACAGAGATCGGTGATTGGCCGATGGCGAGTAAGCAAACATTACGTAGGTGACGATAAGAAATGCTTCTCAAATAAAAGCGCACAAGAACACGCGTGGATAAGGTGGTGGTGGGTAAGTGGGCCAATTGAATGGATGTGGGCTTTTTTTATAAGGGTACATAATGCTCAACTCTCTACCATACTGAGCTGCCACCATTTCTCTTTAGTAAAAATCTGACCCGTGTGTACCACTGAATGGCATTGCTAGCAAGGTGTCAACAAGTGGCAGTGGGCAGTCCATGGCGCCGCAGGCACTAGGTGTACATGTGGCAGCCAGCTGGCAGGTGGAATGAGCCACTATAAATGTGATTGTAGACTTTTGATTGCTGAGGCGGATGGAGCAAGCAGGTAGGAATTGTCTTCTCATGACTATTTAGGTATTGGGAGTTGTTTCCTCCTGAATATTCAAGCAATTGAAGCTGTTTTTCCTAATGCCAAAGCGCTCAACGGGCAGAGATAGTGAGACTGGAGGAGTTTACCACTGCATCTACCGCCATCACTTGTGGCAAGATGGATAGCCGCACACTGAGAAAGCACCTGTCATTGAGAGTGCCAGCAACTCTACAGCGCCTCACAAGAAGGAAGGTATATCAATATAGCATGACCAGTCAGTTACACCCAGCTATTGCCTCCAGCCAATGGCAATGATGCACGTCATACAATAATTAATACAACTAGCAATTGGCAATTGGTATCTTATTGTCACAAGAGGGGGTGGTAGGAAGCGCCTTATCTAAGCTGCATCCAAACGGTTAACCTAGACCTCTGTGTATAGTCCGCTCTCTCTAACCTTGACCTTTCTAACCTTGACCTTCTAACCTTGACCTCTGTGTATAGTCCACCCTCTCTAACCTTGACCTCTGTGTATAGTCCACGCTCTCTAACTTTGACCTCTCTAACTTTGACCTCTCTAGCCTACTACATTGAGTCTGAACTCATTGGATCATGTTACCTTCGGGCTGCATGTCGCTGAAATGATCATAGTGGCCTCTACGACTAGGAGTTGCCTTCTCCTGAGAGAACAGGTTTCTCTGGGACTCGTTCAGCTCATCGATGGTCTGCTGTAGACCTTTCACTTCCTCCTGTAGATAAGAAATACTTCATCAGTTTATGTATGAACTATAGCAAAACTATGGGTAACATAGGTCACGCGCCGCTACAGGTACAGTACGGGTAACTGGCCACTTATCTCCTCTATATACGGCCGTGTACTGATATACTGATATACCGCATTAACTAGGATTTACACAGACAAATATGAAAACGTATCCTACATTTATTACATTTAGGATTTACACATATGATACATATGCTACCGTACATCAGGACAAAATAAAACATCAAACATCGACATCGCATAGAAACGCCGACAGGTGAACTGTCATTTGTGCTTATTAGTGCTGATTGCTCGAAACCTCACTGCAGTCAACATTTATCAGCGGATAGGATAGAGTTGTCTCCTCCTGACTAGTATAGCAGCCTAAGGGTGATAATGATAGGAAGCTCTCATCAATGGGAGTTGTCTCCTCTATATTTACACATCTACATGTTCATAGGAGTGAATCGGCTAATTTTGGCTAGAATCACACATTGACTTTACAGTAGCAGGAGTTCGTAGAGGTGATTTACACTGTATGGGTGTACGTACGTCAGGAGTGTAAATATGTCTTCAGTAATAAATGCTTTAGTAAAGTAGTGAGGTGCAAAGAAGTATATCTATAGTATAATATATAGTATAATATATAGTATACTATATAGTATATATATAGTATATCTATAGTATAATATATAGTATACTATATAGTATATATATAGCATACTATATAGTAAATATATATACTGACCGAATGCATGAGAACGAGATACAACCTCAGCCACAAACTACTACAGCTCACTGAGGCACATAGTAATGGCTGTGTGATAGATAACACAAATCTAGTTTTCCAGCTTCTGCAGCTATTATTGCAGATAGAGAACAGCTAGTTACTGAGTGTGTGTCAGGCTGGGTAAAACCCACTGGGTGGGAAATAGGTAATGTTGCTCACAAATGGGCAGAATATAATTCAAATTGCGCCGAAATAAAATCAGAACTAGATTCAAACCATACCTATACTTACATATTTAGGAAACTGGCATCGACATCAACAGCTGACACTATCAAGGCAGCATCATAAAAATAACATATGCATAATAGCACTAGGACCTACTTCTTTCTTGGAAAGAATACTCTTGTACTGAGTGTTGATAGAGTTGACTTGAAGTTCTGACGACTGGAGAGAGTCGTTGAGCTCCCCAAGTTGTTTCCTCAAGCTATCATTCTGTAATCATTTCACAGAGTATCATTTGGGAGTCATTAGGGCGAGTGACACTGTACTATCCCGTTGAATGTCTAGGATTCATTTGGGTTTCTAATTACCTCTGACTTAATAAAATCGTTCTGCTTTGTCAGCTCGGCAGTTTTCTTCTGCTCCACTTGTAAAGCTGTGGCATGGTCTGCAAAGGTTGAACAGAAACACTGATCATCGATCGAATCATCGGTTCAGATATAGACGAGAAACCTTCAGCTTATACCAAACTCTGGAAAGCTTATGCATACTGCACAAGATAGGGTAAAACAACAGTTCGAAGTACAGTATAATGCTGTGTTCTTACCATCAATCTCTTCTGTGCCTTCATTGAGGACATCCTTTGCCATCGACGTGATTTGGTCGGTCAAACCTCCCCACCACGCTGATGCCATTTTGGGTGATTTAAATATACGTAACACTAGTAGTAGATACAGACATAACTATCGGATAAGGACTAATCTGTACTTTTTACTATGCCAACTTGGCTTATGCTACGCCAATGCGGATCTGATATGTACACCAATAATACTTTTGGCGTTGTGCGTTTCCGTCAAAGATCCTCCCAACAATCAAGACGGCACGACTTGTTTACGTCAATGCAGTGTAGTAATACACTGTCGTCGTGTACCATAGATCTCGAGACCCAATGCCCTATGTCCATGCTTTGTCGACCTTCGAGCCTTGCGTGTCGAGCTCCATGTTTCTAATATGACACATCATCATACCTAATACTTAAAGTTGTCTTCTTCCTCATGCCGCCTACTCCACTCCATCACTAGTATTGCGGTGTTTGAGGTTCTATTTCACATATGAATAATGTGTTATCCACTTTCCTTCGCAATATGTATAACCAAGAACCACAATGTATATACACAAGGTGTCTATCAAAGTCTTCTGAAGGAAGGGGAGAAGAAAATTTGTTGATTATTCGACTAGTCACACCAAATAAGGGAGAAGACAACTCGATAATAGAGCCCTATTGGTGCTTTTCGCTATAGTATTGGCTGGCTGCCTTGCCGTCATTGCAGAATAAGGTCCTTGTTTCATTAGGGTATGTATCGATAAAGCTTTTTTGTAACCCACACCATATTTGCAATTCCATTGTATCAAAGTCTCATCAAATTTTTGTAATTATACTCTATGATAGTCTGTGCTAATTATACTAGGAAATATATTTTGGGGTCGTAGGCGCGAGATAGTAAATAGTTCGGGCAAATACGGTTACAGGTAAATATTTTGATTATACGATAAAAGTTTATCTTATGCTTGCATTGCTATACAGCTGAAACTAGTAGCCGGTTTCATGCTATATCATACCCAGTTCCATGTAGGGTAGCCTGCTCTTCCAATCCTTGCCATACGTTATAACAGATCACCAATCCTTATATACTTCTATACACTGCCAAGCACTAGATTACGAGACCCTATCACTTTGTGCTGCCAAAATAACGGCATATATATTTGAGAGAGAATATTTCATCACCTGCACAACTATACAGGAGCTCCAACTGTCATTCGAGATTGATCCTACCATCTGTATCCTCGTTCACCATGACCTCTGTAGTTTTGCCCAAAATTATTAAGCCTCTCGTGAACCCACGGTCAGTTCATCGATGGAAATATGGCATTCGAGCAAGACTACCTGATCATTATAGAAACCGTCAGATAAAGGTATGTGCAACTGTAGAAACAGCAGCACATTAACTTAGCCTCCCGAGTTGTGCATTCCTGCTCAGCAATTGGTATGGTCTCTCTATCATCTTGATTGCTGGCTACTCTGTTAGCTCAGCTTTTGGGCTATGTTTGAACCATCGGCTGTCTAGTTTATGTGACACAAGTATTTACCCTTCTCTTCTTTACCATGCTACTCTATTGTGCGTGTGGTTGTGCTACACTGGTGGGCATATGCAGTCGGTTATATATACCTAGTGCTGTAGAGCCTTCAGTAACCATAATACATTTGAACTATACTTGGTGGCTGTAAGGTTACGTTGATTTGTTGGTAGGATAAAGGTTTCCTATGGTTTTAGATTCAGAAATCCATTGACGAAGGTCTGGCTGCTCCAGTTCACTACCACGCCTCTCCTGGAGTATGGAAACTGGGTGATCATAAAGACACCATCGTTCCTGTGCAGAATCGGCCAGTCCCAGTAATCTATCCGGCAGAGGCCCAGCTTGGACTGTGGGCCGGGGAGGGCATTGTCAAAGGCTACGTCAAGAAATCAGGCAACAAGCCAGCTCGGTATGTCAGACCGATTCCGTTTGAGATCAAAATGCATAAGCAATTGAATTCTGTGAATCTCTCCGCAGACTACCGAAGATATGGAAGCCTCAGATATACAAGACTACATTGTATAGTGAAATACTGGACCTTCACATGGAAGTGACGGTCACTCGTCGAGCATTACTGCTAATCGACGAAGCTCACGGCCTAGATAACTACATACTCAGAGTAAGACAACTTCTAGTTCCAACCGTATAACGCTGTGGAGTTGTCTTATTGTGTGGAGGCGAGGCGGTGGTGATCTCCTAACCTGGATCAATGGCATTTGTCCACTCACCACACATTGTCACACCTGTACAGGTAGCCATAGGACTCGAAATCTTATTAATGTTCGGTATCCATAGTGGTATAGTACAAGCCTAGTAACGCAGCAGCAACTAGTGTCGGTTGGGAGAAAGGATAACAATCCATGCAGCTGCTAATATAATGAGTTCATCTTAGTTTTTTTCTTGTTACTTGGCTTTCAATGACTTTTGTTTGACCACCTCAAGAGATAGTCATGATCTTTGAGTACTTTTAGACAAAAGCGGTAAAAAAAGTGCACAAGAAATGTCTGGCACTTAGTAAATGTTTCATATGGTATTCTTTTGGAATTAAAGTGCGTTGCGAAAACTCATATGCATTTGTCTTTTGCAGTGTTGATCCCATATATATCCTAATGCGCTAATGACTGGTGAGAAATGACTCATTTTGGAGTTGTCTTGATTCGCCTACTTAGAGAATCCAATACGATCACAATCGATATATGTGCTACACGTGACTCAGACTTGGAGAGCGTCTCGGCTCTGTTTTGCAGACTCCTGAGGAAGACTTACATTCAAACCTGGCGTTGAAGATGAAGCAGCGTATGCTTCTGACTCTCATGGATAAGTCCATGTATTCCAGCCAGCCTGACAAGTGTGAACAGGTACTTGTCGTCTCCGTTATTGGCAGCCTGCCTGTGTCTCCAACAGTTTGGCATTACGTTTTGTCATGTCAGATATACAAGCGTTACAAAGACTGCATACGGCACAGCAGAGAGGAAGTCGAGTGGCTCGGCCTCACAGAGGATGAGGCTATCCAGAAACAGGAGTCTATCGAGAGAGAAATGAACAAACCTCAACCCTTGAAACATATACTGACAGAGGAGATGTTGCGAGACTTAAAACTCGGTGTGTACCAGTATCAGTACCAGTACCAGTACCAGTACCAGTAACAGTACCAGTAACAGTACCAGTATCAGTACCAGTATCAGTACCAGTATCAGTACCAGTATCAGTACCAGTACCAGTACCAGTACTAGTACCAGTACCAGTATCAGTACCAGTATCAGTATCAGTACCAGTATCAGTACCAGTATTAGTATCAGTATCAGTATTAGATGTTAACCAGTATTACTATACGCATTGGAGTTTCAGAAATCATTGCTATAGCCTGTCCACTGTAATCAAGATCAAAAACAGCCTAGATCACCTCAGCCATGGCTAAATGTAACTAGAAGGGGGAGTTGTCCACTCACGGTCATTGGCCTGGTTTATAGTGTGATATAGGAAACGGTTGCATATTGGGTTCTTTGCTGCGATATACTGTAGAACCGGATCTGATAGCCACAGTTTAACCGCAGCAAAGTGACCTGTCAGTCACCACTATAATTATATTGTGTGATACAAATTATACCAGTTATAAGTTATATAGGAGTTGTCTTCTCATCTACAGGCTCTACCATTAGAGCGCTATCATTTTTATTTCTTTATTTCTTTTGAACGCAATGCTAACATTTTTCGCTATCAAATCTGATCCTAAATTATTCATTTGATCTATATATGCTCCCACTTATCCCGCGACATTCACCGCGCGACACCTTCCTATAATATATTTATTAAGTCTTTGTTTGTATTGGCCAATAGGTAGAAAGTTCTGTGTCACCGATCTATTAAGCATTTCATCTCAAGACTTACAATCGACTAGTTTTAGTTCAAGATGGAGGTATGATTATGACATTGAGAGGACAACTCCAAATTTCCCCAACAAAATTCCAAGAATATTCTCTATCGGGCTATATTTCCTCAGTACGAGTTACAGTAATCAGCTGACGGTGTTTGAGAGATGAGTACGGGTACAGGTTAACTGCCGCCTCCCTATCAGTTCTATAAATCTATATACATCTTACAGGTACCAATGGAGAGGACAGTGAGAGTGATGACTCAAGCTCAGCCAGGGAGCCTTCATTCCGTTTTCTCAATAGGTGATGTTACTTTGTAGCCCCTAACTAGAGGTTTTGAATTTTTCCTTCCGAAGGTATGATATTCTAATGAGATTGGTTATGGAGGAAATAAAATCCATCTTTGTCAGTACCTCGACGATGAATGAATTCATTGAAACGTTAGGATTCGCACATGGAACGGCTTTAGGGTGGAACAGTTCCTGCTACAGGACATTCAATGAATTGGCAGAGCTGCTCTAACTTTCAGGGTTTGTGTTCGCGTGTCGACCAGCTGGTATCGCTGCAGGTAGATTCCACCGCTGCTACTGCTGCCGCTCATTTCGTTCGTTTCATCATCGCCTCAACGCTATTATTAGGAGTGATTTCAGTGAATTAAAGGTAATCAAACTGTTTACGTCTGCTCTGAATGCCACTGATCTGTAAATGGAAACCGCCTGATTATCGATGACATCATATGCATATTCTCGTACGGTTCCGTCGGTTCTAATCATACTTTCAGTGTAAATCATCGCTAGTACGACGCCGGGGCCAAAGTTCCTACGCCGTGACTATGACTGATCAGGCAGTTTATCCTTGACTTTGATGTGTTAATTTAATACATGCTCTAAATCATTTCAGCGTTGATGTGAAGATTTATTCATCCTGGTTTTTAACGCCTGGTGAAATAGTTGATGGTTTAACATTTTTCTACAGATGTGTAGTGAGTCGTGTTGTCGTTTCACGAGCAGTCTTGTTGCAGCATGTATTAGTTTGGAGCTCCACATCAAGCACAGAATAAGACTTGCTCAAGGATTTCCATTCCTCACTTTTGTGTACCAGAGTCGGAATCTAAACAAACATGTGTATGACGAGAAAGACATCCATAGGCTGCTCAGTCAAGATGGAGCGGTTTGCCTTCTTGTGTTCATTACGAAAGTAATTTCTAATTATCAACAAATAAATAAAGGAGCCGGACTTCCTCTGGCTGGTAGCAATGCTTATTTTTAGTTATCGACAAACATAGAAATCGGAGGTACAGAAATAGTTGTATCTGCGCGTTGTAGCCTTGCAGCAATTGTATGGCCCGCCGGCACTTTGAGTAGGAGCCAAGTCCTTTCGACACTCCTACCTGCCGGAGCCACTGAACTCATGACTTCGTGACCCGGCTTTTGTGCGCGTAGTCTCATCACAAGACGTGCTTATCATCTGCTCGCAAGATGAACACCTTCAGTTTCAACAGTTTTGAATGAACGCTGACGTCAATGGAGTCGGTATGCCGATAAACACTCCACCTGCAGATGGAAACTGTTGCTATGCTGCCTCACGAGCGATATGCCTTGTGATACAACAGCCTTTTAGCAGCAGTGGTGGCCCAATACCAGGTCTTTCTGATGTATTTTCTGTGACAGAAAATTCAATGATACTTCCAATAACTCAGAAATATGTTACAAGCGTACTTATTTGACATGGGCTTCCATTAGGAACCTACTCCACAGTTATTGGGAATTCTGCTGTATGATTTGCTTTCTTAGAATGATGAGATGCTATACTAAGAACTGTGGAATCATTCTTGTTCTTTCCCAACGCCAAACACGGGTAGCACTGCTATTTCCATGGCCCATATTTCATGGTGTCAGGCTCAGGCCACATTTGCAGCAGCAAGCCTTGCGTTACTGAACAACTTTGCTCCACTTCAGTGGTGTTTCAACATCGAAAAAGAGACAAAATGAAACTGCTGTTTTTACGTTGATAGTTTATTGAGCAAAACCAACTACCCATAAATTACTACGCGCCCGTATTGCACAGTATGAGTTCTTCTCTTATGAACAATTAGAACAAAAATAAACAATATGGCTGTAAATACGTGATGTAGTTCCAAGAGATGTTTAGAGAGTTGCAATTACAACAACACGCAGTAGTTGTACGTGGGCCGCGATGATCTCCTACGGCCGAGGCAGCGATAGATAGGATTGTCGAGTCCATCCATCCGTAATTGATTCAAGAGATGAAGTCTTAATTCAAAACAACACTCCAGGCCATTGTTTTGAGTGCAATACGCTTTTTCTGAGCCAATCAGAACGGCTCGTCGCAGCTGGACCAGACTGGTACAGTCGCCAGCAAGCGTCATCGCTGTATCAGGGCGCTACGGACCGTGAGGATGGGAAGTCCCTGAGTTTTTGATGGAATCATGAGAAGTGCCTTCGCCTAAACGGTGTCAGCATATGGCAGCAAACTGGTCGCTAGCTTGCTCAGTAACCAGGTTGATGTAAATCGCCTGACATTGTCCGCAGAATGACGTAAAGCAGAGGATCTCCGGGTTTGAACAGCCGGCGCACGGATCGAAGGGGCACTCAACGTAACCGGCATCCTCCGGACAACCGGAGAGGGGATCTAGTCCAGTCACTGGCGGCTGCTTATAGATGGGATCGACATGACTCTCCACGTGATTGCTGATATCTTTCGAGGCAGGATATTCCAAGATACGGTTGCCACTAAACGGCTTGTACTGAAATCTCTCTCGGCTGTCCACCATTGGTATGTGATTGCTGATTTCCGCAAGTTCCTCTATGCTCTCTATAAAAAGGAGGTATATTCCATGGAATCACTGGTCAGTGAGTGTACAGTATGCTCGTAACACAATTAGTCTTAATTGATATCATCTTTGGCTCCATTACAGGCCCGAAATTCCCAACTGAGTGATAATATTAACAGACAGCTGTGACTGGCCTACAGATCCACGCAACCTGTCAGGCACCTGCATCAGTGTCTAGTATCCCATAGCAATGGCAATGCATAGCAACAAACCTGAAATTCTATTGCTGTCCTCTGTTCGTTTCCGCTCGCGCCTCCTATCCTCCTTAGAATAGCAGGATCTCTTGCATTGTTTCTTCGTATCGAAGCTATTGCCGCTGATGTCCGCACAGCCCCAGAATTTCCGACAGCGTCCCTTCTTCTGGTTGTAGTAATAGCGCTTAGATAGCTTGTCACACATGAATGTGTGCTTGGGCTTCGCCAGCTGACACACATCTTCAGCTGTAATAAATAGGCTATCATTATCAGTACGGCCATGGAACTAGTATATTTACTACAACTCACTAATACTGCACTCTATTACTCAACTCGCTGTAGGAATTACTTGTATTGTAACAGGCTATTAGTGTGCTGTCCCTTGCTGTATATTTAGGAGAGACTATTATATGAGAAACTAAACTACGCATTTTGAGACTGGAGCGTTGGGGAACAATGGATGCAGTAAGTAAAACGTAAGTGTCACTTAGGTAGTCAGTTTCCGTTCTGCGATATTTCTCATTTTTAGTAACGCAGATTCAAGGTGAAGTTTTGTTCTCATGAGCGAATGACGTGTCAAAAAGGAACAGCTGTCTCACAGCTCTCTCAGCCGAGTGAGGTCACCTCGCACCTTAAGGCGAGTAAACAACTTCCATCAGTTGTTTACAGTTTTTTTATCTATAACTTGATTCAATTTTCTGGTCACACGTGAATGTAATTTGTGAAAGTTTATTTCCCATGAAGGTCGACTTGTTGATTGAAGTAAACACATTGGTCAGGGGTCAGGGTCAGGGGTCAGGGGTATGCCGACGAATCGTGACAGCGAATGTAGGTGTCATACAACGCAGAGGTCTTATCATCTATACTTGTCTACATAACCGTTGACCTCTTTCTGCCACCAGTGTACATTTCACTAGCAGACATATTTTAAGCGTTTTTACAAGCGCTCACCTTTGCACACAGCCACGTAAGAGCAGCGGTCAAGTTCGCACTGTTTCTCCGGCTGACAGTTGCTGCCTCCAAAACATTTCACTCCCTGTAACAATATTTTCATTGGGTGTCAGTAGGACAGACAATGACATCACGCAGTCATAGCAAAGGCAATTACAGGTACCTTGCAAGGGTCTCTACATTTGCAGAGTTGTCTCCCCTCTATATCTGTCTCCATACCGTAGGGACAGTGCTTAGTGCAGTCCTTGGACTGTGACCTCACCGAGTCCTTGTTTAGCCCAAGGACTTCCATCATGTCATCGACATCCTGATAGAGTTTGATGTCATCGGCTTGAGATGCATCTGTAAAGGAAATAAATCAAATGGATACAAGATAATGAAAACTTTCTTCAATCAAATAACCTCAGAGAAAATTGAGCCGACAGGGGCGGATCATTGTCCACCAATGTGTTGAACTCTGAGTGTCTACCAGTAAAAACTGAGGGTGTAGATTTCCAAAGGTTAGAAATAACTTGTCTAACATGTTGCGCAACGTTCAACGGATATTTGCTGTAATTACTCTGATGTTTCCGAACAATTAGAGACCGCTCCTCTAGGCAGCAGGGAGACAGACGCTGGCAATAGCTCCAGATTAGCTGTGCACTCAAGTCACACAGGAAGGAAGTCGTACCCGGTCCAACGGAAAGATTCGTTACCAGCGCAGTTGATTAATCACATTAAGGTAATAGTGACTGCGCTACTATAGGCTGTAGAATACCGATTATCGATTAGGTCAGTTGTTCCACAGGAACAGGTGTGCTGCTGCTTTTGTCTGCTGACAATGATGTAAATTATGGGATAGGTCGCAATGTTTTTAACAACAATTTAAACCAATAATTAGCAATCCAGGATTAATGACTGTAGCAACCTCTCCACGAACGCTGCTCGTAAGTTTAGGATGCAGGAGATAGGGAGTAATGCAGCTGTTTGTCCATTGTTCTATACAGGAATTCTTGCAGTTCACTGAACCTGACTGACTTCAATTCAGCTGTTCTCAGCGGCAGCAGGTGTCCGTGATTACAAAAGATCTTCAGTCACGGTTAAATAGATAAATTATACCTGTGCTACATTCACCATATCTAATCGCTGACAATGCGTAGAGCATGGTCAGTTGGCAGCATTTTTTCAGACGTAACAAGTCTGCTGATGGATTTAAAACATGCTACCAAACTTGTCAGCTCTCCATCATCTCTCTGGAACCTTCTAGTGTTCTAGCTGATGAAATTTGGGAGTTAAATCGTTCCTATCAGTCTACCAGTGGTTTATAATTCAGATCTCATTGAGATTAACTCAAATATGGCAGGAAATTGGCCTCGGGGAGCAACGGTTCTGAGCTATGGGTTCCCAAAGCTCAGAACGAGTAAATCTCCGGTATTTTTATCCGACGAGTCTATAGTCAAGCACGCTAGAGCAAGTTGCAGTGATATACCCTTACCTGACAGACGACCTCTGTACGACAGCTGTCCCGCTGCCTGACTGGGAGCCTCTCTATCAGGAACTATATGAGCAGCTTGTGATTGAAGGCACTGAAATAATGTAACGGGTGGAGTAAGCACCTTCTGTGATGCAGTTTCATCTCACTACAAATTCTGTTACTTGAGTCAAAGTCTATAAAACATGACAAGTTGGCTCGATTCCTCAATCCTGCGTACTGGAACTTACCAAGGAAAGTAGTAGGATAAGTAATTCCATCATCGTTTCAGAGAGAGGTAGTCTTTATAAACCAGATGAATTCAGGTAAAATCGAGTAAATGAGCTGTTCACTGGCGGTATACAACGCCTAGATTCTCAGTGCCAGACGAGTTTGCCCCGCAGTAGAGTTTGAACTATGATACTGTGTTGTATTCGCTCACGCTGGCCAGTCATGGAGAATCACGCATGAATCCGTTCACGCCAAATCGCCAAGCTGAAATGATACTCGCTCAAGTGCGCATATAGTTTAAATACAAACACGTGTTACTCCTCAGGAATGCGCTGGCAGTAAGACTAATGTTATGTTAACTGAGGCCAGTGGCTACTGGATACTGGCCCCTCCCCTCGACTCTCGGTTAGCCGGCACTCTCTCCATAACGCCCCACATTCTGTACACTGACCATAGAAGCTTTGTTGACGTAAAACACAGGCAATTACTGGGAATTGTTGTTTAGCATCATTAGAAAACTTGTATCAAATCATCAGACGGCTACTTAACAAAACGCATGCCGACGTTTGCAGACGTCTGCGTACGTTTGTAGACGTACTGAAGGTTATTTCCCACTAAAGCGCAAGACAAGTCTGTCTGATTCAAGGACATGTGTGTTTTATTGATGACAAAAGGAAATGAGTAAATGACATAGGACAGTGAGAATAGTCTTAAAAACAAGTTACCAGCACATTGAGGCATATCGGCAGTTGTCTACTCTTTCCTCGGCTTCCGTTTCCTCACATTGGACGCTGTTTTATTTTCTTCTGCCTCATCATCTGCAGCCTCTGGCGGTTCCTCCTCTTTCTCTTTCTTGGACTGCTTCTACGAGGTGAAAACCACCGCCAATTTCAGACAGGCTCAAGGCATGAAAACAAGACTAACTCAAAAGTAATACATAGAAAGAGGCATAACTAGGCGCTAAACGAGTGTCAGTTGAGAGTTGTCCTCCATTAGCTTTGAGCTGCAGCTGACTACCAACGTCCTGCACTAAACTCCACAGGGTTGAAGGGTGAGATAAAACATGTTCTTCAACATCATTAGCCAAAGCAAAGTCACATTTCCAAACCACACCCACAGGCGCATTGAAACGGTTCTTTCGGCCCATTGAGTAAACCATCTTGCCGCACATCATTCTTGGTCAATCAGTTTCTAAAATAGCATGACGCCAGGACACACGTACCTGGTCCTTCTTGAGCTTAGTAGATGGTTTCAATTCTACCTTGCTGAACTGCCTTGGGTCCTCTGCCACCATGGGTTTTGGAGGGAATATACAGTCACACAGTACAACCAGCATCTGGACCAGAAGTGGTGTGGGTTAACATTACTGTGGAGCAATGGCTACCGTAAATCATGCGGACACAATAGCTTAATTAGGAGTTGTCTTCTCACCAAGCCTAGGAGCAGTCCTATCACTATGGTGACGACAGCAAACAAGCCGTAGATGAGCCAGGAGGAGAAGCCAAGGTCATCTGATAGCATCTGATGCACGTCCTGACAACCAGAAGCACATGTGCCAACATACCATAGGGCTTAGATACTGAGGCAATGCCACCTCAGGCATGGTACTTACTTTGATCAGGTTTGCGAAGATGAAAAATTGACCAACGGCGCGCATGCTGAAACACCAGAACACTGTTAGCACAGCAATAAACTCAGCATCTATCAGCATTACTCCTCTCTCTCCCTCTCCCCCCTCTCTCTCACTCTACAACAAAATAAACAATAAACTCAGCAAACCACACACAAAATCAAAAAGAAGAAAAGACTACATAAGAAAAGAAGA
>ERZ1740065.597-NODE-597-length-19924-cov-12.459208_pt1 | contig 19924 bp, 10 predicted proteins | sample MGYA00581738_ERZ1740065 | MGnify/ENA primary metagenome ERZ1740065 (study PRJEB43018, sample SAMN04849749) | marine metagenome | isolation source: floating plastic debris | place: Pacific Ocean | collected 2008-09-01 | study: EMG produced TPA metagenomics...
GGTTATATAGCGATTATAGTCGTGATGCGGTTATATAGCGATTATAGTCGTGATGCGGTTATATAGCGATTATAGTCGTGATGAACTTTCAATCGCAAACATTTTCCCATCAAGTTTTCTGTCATTTTCGCAAATATTTTCCAGCGCAAAATAATTCCAGTCTACAGTAATCTTATTTTAATCTTGCCACTACAAACTAGTTCCTGAGCTGTAGAATTCACATCACCGTCATTGCTACCAGCTGCAGCAGCTGACTTTGACATTGCTGTAACGTCTTTGGTGGGTCATTAGTGGTATTCAACTGCACTGGTGTTGAGTTTGCTTAGACAGATAGATACGCTATCATACTTGTTCACAGATGTTTGTAGCATATTACTCTCGGTTTATCAGTGAAATTTATCCTCAAACTAACCAGAAGATTAATCTTGTGACATAAAATTAATCTTCTGAGCAATTAACCTTAGTTAATCTTAGTTAACCTTAGTTAATCTTAGTTAACCTTAGTTAACCTTAGTTAATCTTAGAATAACTCGATTAAAATGCAGCACTGATTATGAGGAACTGGATTCGGATTAAAATCTGTTCTTCTTGCGCTGCATCTGTCTACTTGGGTGACAGACTCAGACGTGCAGACTCAGACGTACAGACGCTGACGTGCAGACTCTGACGTGCAGACTCAGACGTGCAGGCTGCCCTTACCGTAAAACAAATTGTCTCTGTGAATTGAGACTTGCGATTGGATGCAATTATTTTTGAGGTGTTTGTGTCACACAGAGAGACTGAAGTTCATCAACAGAAATATCCCACACAAATTACAACATACCGGCCGCAAGAGCTGGAGTTGTGCAGCTCCATGTTGGCTGATCTGTGCCAAGCATTAGATACGTTTCAACCTTCCGCCAGGAGGTGATGCTGTAGAACCGGATTTGATAGCAGAGGTGTAACAATGGCAAGAATAATTATGTTACACTATAAAAATTATCCTCATTTTACCCTATATACAGAGGCGTCGCCAGCTATTGGCGTGGTAGTCTTGCGACACCCATTCCACAGGTGCAAAAAAATTTTTGATGATCAATTTGAGGTTTTTTGGTCAGGATACGACACTACTGTATTGAGTAGTCAGCAGTATTTCGACTTCGGTGCTGTTTTGCCGTAGCGCAGGAGGATGTTGCCGTGATAACAGCTGTCAAGGTCACAATTAAGCCTGTGATTCTTTATCTCAGGTGGTCTAGGTCGGACTAGTTGCCCTATTTCTTTAGAATGGCTTAAGATCTCTAACTACAATCAACCTCAGTGTGCATTGGATTGGCCATGCAGAAAGCTTGTACTAGTACACTGATGAATGAAGGCCCGTGAACATAAATCTTATCAACTACTTTTCTATAAAGGGATGTGTTCTGAGAGATTAGTAAGTGAAGTGATACAATAGATCCCTTTCTCCTTCTCCTTCTCCTGCTTCCCCTCTTCCTTCCCCTCTTCCTTCCCCTCTTCATTCCGCTCTTCCTTCCCCTCTCCCTCCCCATCTCCCTTCGCTCCCTCTCTCCCCTCGTCCCCTCGTCCCCTGGACCCCACCGGGCCTCTAGACCCCGGCCTATGGGTTGGAGACACCCATTCATCTAAATCCTAGATACGCCCCTGATATAGGAGTTGTCTTCCCATTTTTGAGTCCCTCTCGTTAGATCGCTATCATTTTGATTTCTTGATGAGTTTGAAGAAAACGCTAAAATTTCCATTGTTATGAAATCCAGTTCTAATATTTCTCTACGGCAGCCATGTTGGAAACTGATCATCCAAGTTGCGTTATGAATGCGCAGCAGATTTGACCCATTTCGAAGTGTTGATGAGACACTATGAAGTTCCGATCTCCACCATTGCAGCTGTGTGAGTTTTTGGTGAACGAGAGGAAGAAGGCCACAATCTACCCAAAACCCAATGATGTCTTCAGCTGGACAAAGGCTTGTGACCTGAAAGATGTCAAGGTTGTTATACTAGGCCAAGATCCTTACCATGGACCCAACCAAGCACACGGTTAGCAAGCTATGTCTCCCCTTCATTCACCTCTCGTTCCTTTCTGTTTATCCTCTCCCCCTTATCCTGTCCCTTCTTATCCGTTTTCTTTCTCCCTCTCAAAAATCTCAATTCCATTCTCGTGACCAATTAGGAGTTATCTTATCATGTCAGTGTATCCATAACCCTGTAATCTCTATCTATTTGTTGAAATCAGGGTAGCAGAAATATTACTTATCTTACTACCTGATACTACAACGTATTTACATGTACAGTTTCTCCTCAGTACTGTAGCTGCATGTGCGCTGCCAGCTGCACATCGATACTGTATACATAGATATTTTAGCAGGCAAAAGATTCTATTTTATTCAAATCATCAGGACTAAAGCCGCATTTACACAGCACTGTTTTGAGCTACCAGACAAAGGTCCAGCTTTAAAGCAGGTGACCTGGCTGGCGTGTATCTTTACACAGCCATGCGTCAGTCCAATCTCAGCGCCAGTAGCGGCCTGCTATTGGATAGCCCAATCACAAAATAGGCCAATCAGATACTAGCTTGTTGCGTGCGCTATTACTAGTAATGCACCGGACTGGGGAAAAACCGGAGGAAAATGGCTCGCAAGCCATTCCTGAAAACCAACCAAAAAGCTGTTTAAAGGCGGCTTTAGTATTTTTAGAGATTTCTTAGAGTTTGTATATTTGCATAAAGGCTATCAAAAGTATAGCGCTCAACTTTCATGAGTTGCTGTTGTGGTTATAATGGTCACTAAGATTTCTATGTATGCAGTATTGGGTAGCTTGAGACCAGTCCACTAGCTTCTAGACTGTTCCACTAGCTCCTAGACCGATAGTTAGATTTAGAGTATTACATATGTATTACATATTACATATTACATATTTACTGCACAGTAGCAATAACAACCACACATGACTCGGGTGCAAAAGCACTGTGAAATATTGTTGCGCAACTCTAGCTGTCAGTGGAGCTGTCAGTGTAAATCAGAGAGGTTGTCAGAGAATAGTATTTCACAACCGCTGGTTGGCGTAAGATAAAGACATTCTTGCCACTGAGGTGTGCAAGAATGTCCACCCACCGCGTGAGATATGAAAGAACTTCTAACCACAGCTACCCACACAAATCTTTAATTAGTTTTTGCTTGTTGTGGTTGTTGTGAAACATTGGTCTCTGTGTTAGTACTCAGTGGGAGAGAGAAGACAACTCTCAAGTTTAACTACTTCCGGCTTCAGCTCACAGCTTTTATCTTATTTCTGCATGTCTGCTATATGGCCACAATTAAAAAGTTCTACTCTAATAAGGTGGATTGTCAGTGAGGAGATGAGAGTCAATCAGTAGGCTACTATCGATTCAAGTTCTGCAATTTTCAAGTTAGTAAATACAATTCCGCTATATCGCATATCTAAGGAGCACCGAGGTGAAACTTATTTTTAAATTGATAATTTCATGGACATGTTCATGTTTGTTTCCACCACAGTTTATATGGTGACGTACAGTTTCATTCGAGTCCGACAATGATAAACTACATGTACTAGAGCCATACCGCACTCTCCATTGACACCACTCCTCTCTATGCATGTCACCTATGCATCATCACCAGCTACCGTTACTTTCACATATGTCATCACTGTCACATGTGTCGTCGCTGTCACATGTGTCGTCGCTGTCACATGTGTTGTCGCTGTCACATGCGCCGTCACTGCCACGTGTCATTACCACGTGAACGCTGTGCTGTAGGTCTATGCTTCAGTGTCCTCCCTGGCGTGGCACTGCCTCCCAGCCTGCAGAACATGTACAAAGAGTTGGAGACCGATATACCAGGGTTCCAAACACCCGCCCATGGTTTCCTCATGGGCTGGGCGAAACAAGGTACTACGCAATCCCACAGTTCTATTCCACTCAAGTTTGACCGAACCGCTGATTGTTTGGTGGCTTTCCAACATATTTGTAACGTTTGGAATAGAAATTGAATATTAGTGAGCCGGAATTACTGATTTATTCACGCAGTCGGCCAATCTAAATAACAGGCATGTAAATCGCGAACATCTGTGAGAAACGCGCGACCCCAGTCATGTCACTCTATTCGACCCGGTATCGGCGCTGCACGTGTCCTCATTTCATACTTTAAGCAAGAGAGTGGGAGAGGAAGAACTCAGAAAACCATTGTATGAGACTGACCGCCATATCGACGGACAGCCACCGTAGTGATATATACCAGCTCTGATCTCGCGTATAAAACCATCGAGCAAACTGGTACCACACTTGTGAACAAGTATCCCATCGATATGTGAAGTTGTCGTATTAGGTTTCTCCCCATTTCTCTACCTCTGTACTCATGATGTCATTGTCTTGCCCTCTGCTATCACCGGCTGAATGTCTGCAGGAGTTCTGCTACTGAACTCAGTGCTGACCGTCAAGGCATCCTGCGCTAACGCTCACAAAGACCGCGGCTGGGAGAAAATCACTGACGCCATCATCAGGCACCTCAACAATAAGACGAAGTGCCTTGTCTTCATGCTGTGGGGATCGTACGCGCAGAAGAAGGGCGCCCACATTGACAAGGTCGAGTGTCTCCGCGTGCTGACGCTGCGTTGTGCACTTCACCGTGTTGCCAGATCCATGTGCCAAACATTCATTCATTCACTGCTTCATAGCATTATGATACTTGTCGGTCATCATTCATTGCTTGCTGATCATTTATTCCCGTCGACTGCGGCCACTCGTCGATTCAAACAACCTTCACCTTCACAGACTGCTGATTACATAAATATAACACTGATGAGAAATTTGTATTGAGAGAAATCTCGGGCCTGGTTTTGGTACCGAATATGTCTTTCCAGTGTCGCTTGAAGTTATGGCGATGTTTTCTTTGACCTCTCTCTCTTCTTTATTTAGAAAAAGCACTGTGTGCTGAAGGCAGTCCATCCCTCACCGTTGTCAGCTTACAAGGGCTTCTTCGGGTGCAAGCATTTCTCAAAGGCAAACGAATATCTCCAAGAGAAAGGCAAGAAACAGATCGACTGGAGTCACCTCCCGCATCAGTTTTAGAATGGGGCCCGGCGAAACATCCTCCCAACATAATCTCAATCCAATCTCATACCAAAACAAGTAGCTCATCATATTTTACAGACTATTTTTTTGCGCAAATCAATTCCTGGCAGGAATATTTTCCAGGGCCTTTCGGACCAAAGCATTATCTTATAGGTGGCGGTTTTTGGCATAAATAGAGTTGAATATTTCGTCCTATTGTCTCGTGTGATGGATATGAAGATCTAGGTCAGTTCTCATTCACTTTCCTAGAAGCAGTGTGGGACCTCTATAATTGAATAATTGTCTCACGGGTGGTATTTTTTAAATGCCGCTCACTCAATATCATGGTTTCCAAGGTAACCATTGACAAATGCTATCCGGGTAGCATTTTTCAATGGTTGTACACAACGTCTGCTTCATCTCGCCACCTCCAAACACGTGACCTCAAAGGCCTAAAAACTCAGCAATTCATCAGATTGATAGCTTTTTCTGTGTACCCACAACGTTCTCACGAATGCAAGACGTCAAATTGATATATAAATATATACTCCTCTATCAGCCGAACGTCAACGATTTTGAATTTCTAATGAGGTCGAGATTTTGTTCAGATCTCGGTGGTTGGATGCAGATTTTGTGTTTGATCTCTAACGTAATTGTCCCGATGGCTCGAGTTGTATGAAATTATGAATTCACGCCTTCTTTGCGTGCCAAAGATTTTTTGTATATAACACACCCTACAATGAATGTTGTCCACGACTGAGACGTATCGAGGAAGAAGATAGTCGGTACGTTGTCTTCTACATCACCGAAATTATAGCTCCTGTGTAGTGGATTAGTTCTTAGTAGCACGTGTTTTTGCTCTTTTCCACCAGATCTGACTGTCTTGCAGCGACGATGAGGATTGTAGTTTTGGCTGCGCTAGCTCTGGTTCAAGTTGACGTCTGCCTCGGTGATGGCCCCAAGGCATACTGCCAGGCTCTAGGTTTGACATGCATTATCTTTGGTACCTGACCCATGATTGGAACCCATGCTGACCTCTGTTTCTACCTCTATCAATCTAGGCAATGTCTACACGCCGTACCCTGGCACTGACTGTAGGTCGTTCGACCACCGCAGGGGCACTGGCCCAGTGCCATCAAGAACTCTGATGATATCTCACAATTGTCCTCCAGGAACAAAGTTTGATGTCAGAATTTGCGTCTGCAACTGGGAGAAGCTGGTGACATGTGAGGCATCTCAAACTCCGTCCTTCTGTGAGCAAAACGGTGAGGTGTGCTCATGTTGATATGACTGTCTGCCGCGTTCCTAGTGACTGGCAAGATTCATCGTCATTAGATGGGTTTGATGGGCGAGTGTGATGATAGGTAATATGGCTGGAAAAAAGTGCTTATGAAACTGCTGAGTTGGCGGTCAGAACTTAAGTATTATTGTAATCTATGGGAGGAAAAACAGGAAAAAAATTACCAGCCAGATGTATAAAGAGTCATTCATTACTCACTTGGACCTTACAGTGGTGTTTAATGCCAAACTGCTGCTTCAATGACAAAAATAAGAGTGTCCTTCCACTGAATCTACATTGAATATTAACTTTATTTCTCATGTACATAATATGAAATATCTATGCAATGTCACAGTTCCATCTCATCTACATTTCTGACACGCGGTGCACCTCTCAACTTACTGACACCGTCACGTCTGGCGTCATAAAGTTTTTGTCCTGTTTATTGCTGACGTGTCACCTGCGTCATAGCGCTATTGGCCGGGTGCATCTGGAATCATGAGATACTTGATATTGTAGGCAATGTGTACACGCCCATTCCTGGCACACGCTGCACCTCATTTGACCATAGAGCTGGAGAGGGACCGGTGCCAGATCCGAAGCCCACCCACCAATGTCCCAGCATGACGCAGTTTGACACGACCAGGTGCACGTGCGACTACCCTTCCAATGTAGTCTGCGCCACTCCGTGATGCCGTCCATTGCGCAGCAACGATCCACTGATCCATCGGAACCATCGGCGCGCCATCTCCGCAGAGCAGAAGTACCTGAAAATCAAAGACTGTTATTGCTGGTGTCGTGACATTGAATTTGAAATAAATCAGCTTTATAGCCTGTATTACACATTGCATCTGTGTTTCCTATCATCATCTGCAACCATTAAAATTGCTGATTGTGTTCAAACATCACTTCATCAGTTTGCTGGAGAATGATGAATCCTCGCCCATTTGGGGTGAAGATGACTCATTGTGAAAATATCCCCTAACAACTCTTTCCGATGGCAGCTCACACGTATGGGAAAAGCTCAATCTTTGTCTAGCAAACAAAGCTTAATAAATTATGCTGTCAAAACATTTATTATGTGAAGATATTTACACTCCCGAAGTGCTATTATTGGCAGATGTGAGACAGGTATAGCTATTGTTGATGACAATGGCATGCATTCCCCGGCTGTATAACAGGTACTCTTGGTACTCTTAACTTTTGTTAAAAGTTCCTTTATTGTAAGAATCGTGTTCAGGTTACCAATATGATGCTATGCGCAACATACTGGTGCCAGGCAACCGTGTGTAGGCTCGCTTGCATGTGGTCAAGTGTAAATGACATGATTTATGGGTTTGTGATATCATTTAGCACCGCAACCATTTTGCATATGCTTAGCTCATGCTGGTTGATTGTGTGACTACTTACACTAGAGGAGGCTGTGAAGCACTTGTTAGTGGACACATTCGCGTCTGTCTCAAGAAGTATATCCATATAAGATTGAGAACTGCGATGTGATTGGTTCGAGTAGCAATGCTGGTCATCTTCGGAACCTCTGATCAGACTTCCTGTCTTCAGTTTGCTCATCAGTCGGTTTCAGCTTTCCATACCTACAAGGTAGCCAGATCTGCAGACGTTAACATTTGCATTCAACATGGCAGCAAAAAATGGTATAATTTTATGTAAATTTAGGAAGAGATCGTTTAAAATTTATTGTAAGAACTAGCCAACATTTTAATTCAAGTTTGAGGGGAGGATGTTGCCAAAGCAGTTATAGACTGACCTCAGCACTCTGTCTGTGAATGCCCCGTCAGCATGCGTTCAGCTGTCTGCGCAGATGTGCCGATGCAATAATTCACGTTTGCTTTCGCTTCCACTAAGTGTGCCATCGGCTTGTCATGAGTCATCTAATTGATGATCTCATTTCTCTTATGTTTTGCTGGAATGTATAAATCATATTATATGAAATGAATAGCAGATATGTTTTGGGACTTGAAGGGACCAATCAATGGCGGTCCCATGAGGACCACCCTCTTGAACAAGTCATTCTTACATGCTTCGAGTGTGAACTATATCGCATTTAGTTGCTATTTTGCTGTGTTAACATTGAAACTGCGCCAAAAGCGTTACCATTCTCACACTTGGTTGAAAGGAGATGATGGATCTATCATGGTTTTGAATAGTTCTCAGCATGCTTATTCAATCCGTCCTCAAGAGTCTGGTACATGAGATGAGATTTGTGTGTAACTAAATATATTAGATTACGCTGTCGTTGCCACTGCAATGCAATATACTCCTAGTCAACTACCCACACCATAGCTCCCAGACTGATTGTGTGCAGCTGTTCTGGTGTTCCGTCAGCCCTGGAAGTCATTGACTCACTTCTTGACGTTACACCGGTGGCTTCAGAACCTCTCAGAACAGTCGATTAAACCTGCTGCATGTTGGCACTATCGCATCCATTTCACACAAGAATGACTAGTTTTTACTTCTGCAAAAAATTGTGATGTGGAAGTGACTTCAATGCATGGAGCAGCAAAAAATAGCAGCATGAATTTTGCATCTGCCACAGCATTTGGCTAGAATGTTGATGGAGACTAGTCGATAAAAAATCTCAAGAGATTCGGTCAATATTATATTTTTGGGTCACCGCTAAGAGTAATTGTCACCCACCCACTTGCCGGGTGAGCAGCCGTCGAGTGTGTGCTAGACAAGTCGAGTGTCAGGCCGGCAGCCAAACGCCGTTGTGACGATTACCGCAGAGTATGTCAGTGTCATCGTGTCTTTTCCGCAGTTTGTGTCAGCCATAATTGGAGTGCTTGCTGCTAACAAATTACGATGCCAACCGTGTGTAGTGCTACTGGAATGCTTCTCTCTCTCTCTCTCTCACCATTACTTTGGTACTGGTAGAATGTGGGCACTTGTACTTATACGGGACTGGTTATCTGACAATATTTTATCATCTGAAGCAGGCAGAGGTAGCAGACGTGTTATGAAGACAGTTGAATATAGAACCTGAACAATCAAAGTTGTTTTTGGTAATACATACTGTCAAATAGAGAACCTGATCTTTATCTTGGGCTCTATTTACTTTCTATAGAGTACATTACAAATCAGACAGCAGCTCCAGAACTTCAAGCTCTGTATACTCCAGACGTATTCAATTGAATTGACAACACATTGACACTTAGTTCGATACACATTGTCATAACCATAACTGTCAGTGTGTGCTCATACTTTCTCCTTCAGATGATCGATTGGCCATCAGTGCATAAAAGATAATTGTCACTTAATTCATTCGTCTGGTGTGGTCCCCTGTCACCATCAAAAGAAGTTGACACTTGTGTTGCATTGCAACCTCCACGGAATTTATGATTAATCAGATTCTGCATTTGGGTGGCATCTTTAATTTTGGCATGTGGACCTGATTCTCCAATACGAAAGTCACCTATCAATATCGAACGACACAATCAAAATTCTCAACTTCCATGGCATCCTTGACACGTTCTATCTGGCAGGATATGAAGCGCTCGCTAGCTTCGTCTCTCCACGCTTTATTGCTATAGCATCAAATTTGTCACACCTAAAAATCCTAGACCTTCTGGCATCCTATTAGGGAGTGTCTGGCTGCCAGAGCTCGAGGCACCAAGTTTTGGATCGGAAAGTCAAGCAGGAGGCGGTGAAGATCAAAGCTGCTGAAAATGACATTCTGACATTTCGTCAGGTGGATGCCATTGTGCGATCAAATTAAACAAACTCTTTGCCACCTGCGTAGACAAGCTACACCGTATAAATCAACTGTATCAGCACAATTGAATCGGAACCTTTCCTAACACATGACATGCCCTGTAACATTCACATCAATCTCAAAGGCATGATGAACATGTGTGGGCAAGTACACTGTATGCGATATCAAACTGGTATTGGTTCTTGATTTTTGCAATTCCAAGCGGCTCGCATGCAGCGAATTCACGATCCAGTTCTCCTGTAAATGGTGTTCAGCGCTGAGACATTCGGTGGTTCTCTATATGTTGTGTCGCCACGATTGTTAGGATACAGTTTGTCAATTTTTGCATATTTGGCTTCTATCTGAGAGTAAAAGAGAAATGAGAGGAGCATCTTCTCACATCCTGCCAGGAAAATAAAAACTTGGCTTCATGATGCGATAGCAGATCGGTATTAAATCATTGGTCAACAGTTGGAAATGTGTCAACTTCATAGCGGATACGAAATCTCTAACAGAAATCAACTCATGACTGATTTCCTCTGCACGGGTATTTCTGGTATTTCTGGCGTTGTATCCTCATCTTTCCATTATGAACTTGTCCTACTTGCACAGATATATCAATCCGCTATCAATGTAAACAAAGCCCCTTGTAGCATAAATATAGGATGCAACCACAGCAACAAGCTAAAAACAAGATCTGTGGGCTTGGGTTCGACCTTGATATGACTACATCCTCGCACGTTATGAGGAGACATCATTTTAGTGGATAGTTTGAAAACAGCTCCGTTTTAATTTGTTCTGATTGCTTTGATGTTTTAGCCAGCAGTGCGTGTTACGTGCACACAGCATCAGTCTCATGTGTCACTTGTGAACTTCTTGAAAGAAATCAAGAAGAGTTACCACTTCTATGGTATTAACATGAATTTTAGATTCAATATGATTCCTATACATCAATAATTGATTGGTTATAGCCTCTTCTTACTTGGAGCTAGATCTACTTCCATTAGATGATGTAGGTGTACTTGTTGAATGCTGAGTCAATGTCGGCTCACGATCATGTACTTGCCCTCGATTTGCGAATGTTGGAACGGATTCAGTTCATATCGGAATGTAAAGTTTTAAAATACGCCCACGACGAGCCACTTGAAAGTGCTGGCATAAAATTGCAACAACCAGCAGGTTTCGAAAGAAGGAGATTGTCATCGTGTGCCGGTTTATCCTGTGTTTAAGGAGGTCACATCCAGGGGCGGATCCAGCAATTTTTTTGACTAAAGCTCAAGTCATCAACTAGTAGCTGTCCGAAGGGAAACTTGCATCTGTTGACTGCATAACCGATTGTTTAGTGATGCCGACTGAGGTTTGTGTGGCTGTGCGATGAGTGCAGTCGCGGTTTCTTTATCTATTTACTACTTATCTGACCAAAAATAGTTGAGGCAAATTTTTTGACTGACGCTGGAGCATCAGTCGCGTTAGCCTGAATCCGCCCTTGACATCAGTCTCTTACTTTGCGTCATGATTGCATGTACATTCCTGGCTCGTGTGACCGCCTTGATCAAGCAGCTGGCTGAGAATCCATTTTAGAACGCTGCCAATTTGACAGCTATAACTCTGTCTCACAATAATTAGAAATACCAACAGCATAGAGCTTTGATAACCTTCTGGCACTGTGTGGCCATGCAAGAGGGACACAGGTTTGCGGTACTTGATTTATGGAAGCTGTGAAACTGGAAGTGGCGTGTGTCAAATCAAGCGCCGATGTTCAGTACAGCATCATTTACGAGTGTCTAACTCAGCACAGACTGATAAATTACAGTTGAATGGAACGTGGGCATCGCACCATCCAACAAGTGAAATCGCCATCAAGAATCTCTTCATATCGAAGGCTGAGCATAGGACGAAGACTTTATACAGCCAATATGTATTGTCATCATATTCCATCGATTTAAGAGCGTACCAGTATTGGCAATAACAAGTGAATAGTAGCTGATCTTTATCATTGGATGCAACGTTTTATGTTAATATCCTAGCCTGGCCTCTTGTTAAAACATACCCTGAAATTGGCAACCTGTTTGTTTTTCCATTCCATTGCTGGAGCTTTTACAAAGGGAAGGGCACCTGACAAACACCTGGGCGTAGCAGAGGGTAGTAAACTGACGGCACTTACATGTCAGTGTTGATCTGTACAGCTAGTGATGTGGAAGGCAATTTTTGTGCATTGGGAAATCTCTCTCCGAGTTTCTTATTGTGTATGTATGTATGTACATGTAAATGTGTATTTATGAAATTATCACTCCCAAACCTCTGTGAATTGACGCACATGCTACGGTATCAGGCTCTCAGGCCAAAGTTTTAATCATCTCCAAAAACCATTAAGCACCTGAACAGCAGGCCGTCCAAATAGTGAAGTGACCACTTGAAATCACCTACCAGCCGCACTGATTCCTGCAGGGCGTTACTGTCACTAATGTAAACAAGAATGCCTCTGTTGGCCAGGTTGCAGCTTACAAGGGTCGTCACTGTTCATTCATCATTTTGATGGATGCATAGCTACTGGAGCCATGAAGGCTAACGTGATAGATTTGGCTCGCGTATACTCTGCACATATTTCACAATCAAGTGTCTATCTTGAGCAGCTGATAGCAGCATTGTTGTCACGCTGCCTGCGACAGCGTCTCGCGCAGTATATAAAGGCCTGCGTTTGCAGACCTCAGCACACAGTTCTTCACTGGACACAGCATCGGTAAGTCCACCACTGAACAAGCTGAACCAAGAGCTGCTTCCATTGCCTTGAGCTACAGCTGCTTCGAGATTTTCATCGAGTAATATTGTTCCAAATTTCCTATTTCTACAGTTGTAGATTCGATTCACACTCGAGCTCACCTAAATCAACATGAACGGACTTTTCGTTGTCTTCTCACTCGCCTGCTTGGCAACAGCCTATGGCAACTTCTGCTCTGGAGGAGGTAAATTTTATCTGACTTTGTAGCCTTCTAAAATGGAGTCTATGCAATCTACACTGGATTTTTGTTTGTAGGAAATGTCTTAACTCCACTGCCGGGCTGCAAAGCATTTAAGCAAGTTGATTCCAGCAACGGTGCTCAAAAGTCCGATGTGCAGAATTGCGCACCAGGCACACTGTTTGACCTTAACATTTGTGTCTGCAACTACGAGGACAGGGTAGTGTGCCCACCCCCTCCACCATCTTGCGAGAGGAACGGTAAGCTTCATATTTACAGCGTCAACTTGCGCCTTAATTAGCTGCACATGTAAGAGTCGTCTTCTCATGCTTTTAGGAAACTACTACACCATTGTGCCCGGCTCCAACTGCGAAAAGTTTGACCACGCCACTGCAAACTCCAAAAAGCCATTCGAGCGACAGAGCTGCGCAGCTGCTGGCCTGCAGTTTGACGTAAAGCACTGCGTCTGCGTCTTCCCAGATGACACCAAGTGCTTTGACGCCTAAAAATAGAAGCTGCTGCAAAATCGACCGACCGCCATGTTGAACACAGATTGCTGATCGTGAACTAGAAACCATTTTTACCCCGAGTCCACTTTTTTCTTCTTTCTCCTTCTCAAAGGGGGAAAAGAGTACGCTTTAGTTTTTTTTGTCGAAAGAATTGTAGTCAGAAAATAAATCTTTGCAACCTGAAATGACAGTCAGCTATTCGTTCTGTACTGACCTAAATAACTGCTCCTGATTGGTGGAGTGGTGGAGTTGTTTTATTCATCTAACCCAATGAACTTAACATATTGTTTCATTTCTGTTCCCCTCCACATCGTAATCAACTCCTACCTATGCAGAGGTGAATGCTGAGCTCCTTGAAGATAGTTAGTTGAGGAGAGAAGCTATCTAGTTTCTGGATTTTGCTCTTTCAAATGCTATCTTGTTCTGGCTTCATCCACTTCACCCATACAACTGCCAAGTTCATCTGTGCTGCAGTTAACCCCACCCACATCACCTGGGCGATAGCCGAAGTCATCTATACTACAGTTAGCCCCGCCCACTTCCCCCTGCCCATCTCATCCATATGCCAGCCAAGCTCATGTATAGTATGGATAACTCCGCCCACAATATGGCTGGCCCCACTTATATCTAACCCACTTGGACCAGGTAGGCAGTCGCCAAAAAATTCCTCAGAGTGCAATCGGTATTGGCTGTGCAAATATTCCTCAAATTTTTTTCTGCTTGCTGCCAACAATGATGATAGTTCACCTGCTGCGTCCTACATCTATGAAACTGTGAAACCAACTCTTGTCATGGTCCACTTGTGAGAGTCAATTCAGTTCACAATCTTTGGAGTTGTGTTCTCGTGATGCTACTATATCCACAGTGACTGTGACAGCCAGAAAATTATTGCTGAACAAAACACCAGCTGCTTTACATACCAGTTGTCTGAGCTATTTGCATATCAACCAGTAGCAACATGTTGACAAACTACACCACCGCACCATGTAACATAATTCATGTTCAGATAAAGCTTGACATTCTGGTACTGATTGGTTTCTCCTCATTCAAAATCGTTACACATTAGCTGCTGTCAATTTGTCATTCCCAACATTTCAAGTTGAACTCATAGGGGAGTGCAGGCAGGTAGGGAATCTAATGTTAAATTTCCAATCATAAACACAGATATAGTGCAAAACAGAAGGATTGCAATAACTCAATGCCATTTGCTCGTTGCATATTTCAACAAAACTCTTTTGTGGCAGTGCATGCATAAACATTTGTTCACGTACATGGATGCGACAGTCTGCTTCAGTGTTCGGGTAGTGCTGTCTTTTATGTCCAATAGTGAACTGACCACGTGAAATCACCTACCAGCTCTCCTCTCAATTTCTGCAGGGCGTTACTGTCACTAACGTAAACAAGAATGCCTCTGTTGGCCAGGTTACAGCTTACAAGGGCCGTCACTGTTCATTCATCATTTTGATGGATGCATAGCTACTGGAGCCATGAAGGCTGAGGTGATAAATTTGGTCCATGTTTACTCGGCACATATTTCGCAATTCCGTTTCTATCTTGAGCAACTATTAGCAGCAACGTCATGCTTTCTGCAGCTGTGTCCTCTGCAGTATATAAAGGCAGGCGTTTGCAGACCTCAGCACACAGTTCTTCACTGGACACAGCATCGGTAAGTCCTCTACTGAACAAACTGAACCAAGAGCTGCTTCCATCGCCTCGAGCTACAGCCGCTTCCAGATTTTCATATTTCTAATAGTTGTAGATTTGATTCACGCTCGAGCTCACCTAAATCAACATGAACGGACTTTTTGTTGTCTTCTCACTCGCCTGCTTGGCAACAGCCTCTGCCAATTTTTGTTCTGCAGGAGGTAAATGTCATCTGACTTTGCCATATTTCAAACCCCAGGCCATCCGGTGTATATCAACGTTCTGTTTCTAGGAAACGTCTACTCTCCACTGCCAGGCTGCAAACAGTTTGAGCATGTAGCCGGTGCGGCTGGTACACCTCTGCTCCCAACTCATGACTGCCCACCTACCACTTTGTTCAACGTTAAAACATGTGTCTGCGACTATGAGGACCAGGTACCATGCTCAAAGCCAGGACCATCTTGCAAGAGGAACGGTAAGCTTCATATTTACAGCTTCAATCTGTGCCTCGATTAATTTTATGTTTAGGAGTTGTGTTATCATACTTTTAGGAAACTTCTACACCATTGTGCCCGGCTCCAACTGCAAATTGTTTGACCATGCCACTACAAGCTCTAACAAACCATTCAAACGACAGAGCTGCGCAGCTGCTGGCTTGCAGTTCGACGCTAAGCTATGCGTCTGCGTCTTCCCACGAGACACCAAGTGCTTTGACGCCTAAAAAGCGAAACTGCTGCAGAATCGATCGACCACCACTCTGGCCATACAGATTGTTGATCATCGATCGGAAACCGTTTTCATCCCAAATCCACTTTTTTTCTCTCTCCTAATCAAAGGGTAAAAGAGTATAACTGAGTTTTTGTCAAAAGAATTGTAGTCAGAAAATAAATCTTTGCAACCTGAAATAACAGTCACCTATTCGTTCTGTACTGACCTAAATAACTACTCCTGATTGGTATCGTCTATACTATGGTTAGCCCCGCCCACTTCGCCTCTGCTATGGTTAACTCCACCTACCTATACTTGAAGTACCAGCGGTGGTGAAGTTGGTTTATTCATCTAGTCCAATGAACTTGACCTACATTGTCTTTTCGACTCCTATCAACATAAAAATCAACTCATGCTGAGGTGAAGGTTGAGCTCCTTGAAGCTTTTCAGTTGAAGGTGGAGGTTACCTACCTTCTGGAGTTTGCTCTTTCAGTTGCTATGTGGTTATGGCTCCACCCACATCACCAGTACAACAGCCAAGTTCATCTATACTACGGTTAACTCCGCCCACCTCATCCATGCATCAGTCAAGTTCATCTGTACAAAAGTTAGCCCCGCCCACTTTCCCATGTGATTGCTATCTCCGCCCGCCTCACCGTTACAACAGTCAAGATCACATACATGTATACTAATTTTAGCCCCGCCCACTTCACCTCATCCATATGGCAGCCAAGTTGCTCTGTAGTATGGCTAACTCCGTCCACAATATGGCCGACTCCACCTATATCTAACCCACTTGGAACAGGCGGACAGTTGCCAAAAATTCATCAGAAATATGGTCAATAGCGGCTGTGCAAATATTGTTTTTAAGCTGCTGAAAATTTTTTCCTGGTCACTGTCAAATATGATAGTGTTCACTTGCTGCCTGTGACATCTATGGAACGATGAAACCAGTATCTTCTTTGGGTATATAGTCTGCTAATGAGAGCCAACTCAGTTCATAATCTTTGGAGTTGTGTTCTCGTGATGTTACTATGTCCACAGTGACTGCAGCAGTGCAGAAAAAAATTGCTGGGCTGAAAAACCAACTGCTTTGCCAAACAAAATTTCTGAGCTATTTGTGTATCAATCAGTAGCAAGATGGATGACACATGCATCACACCGTCGAACAGAATACCTAAACAGTTTCTCCCTCACTCAAGTCTTTATCCACGACTTTTTGTCAAAGCATCATTTTCAACATTAGACTTGCAGTCCCAAGGAAAGGCCGGTGGTTTCAGTTAATCTAATGAAAAATTGCCGATAGCAGACATAGAAAGGATGCAAAACAGAGAGATTGCAACAACTCAAAGTCATTTCGCTCACTCATTGCATATTCTAACAAAGCTGATTTGCAGCAGCGCATGCATAAATACTTTCTCACATGAATCTATGTCACAGTCTGCTTCAGCATTCAAATAGTGATATTGAATATCTCATGGTCTCCCTAAACCCGCATGTGAACTGCCATGCCTCCATTTATCACCAGAAATGAGTAGTACTGGTAGTAAACAAAGGGCACGCTATACAAGGGTCCTGGCTATACAAGGATTCAGAGTTTTGGATTCGATGCATTACATCACGACAGCTTGTAATCTAATAAGTATGAAAGTGAAGATTTTTGCTACTGAAGAGTGGGTAGGCGAACCACAAACAACAATAAGTGATAGAGGTGGCTCGTATCCAGTCCCTCCCTACCGCTCACTGCAGTATTGTAGCAATCTCAATGTAGAGCCAAAGTTGTTATCATCGGTTCCTGAATTTTCACATGTATTTATTAGTCAGATCTTCCCAGTTGACTCCTGGCCGCACGAGTTCTAAGCTGTTGCTTTTAAACGCTGAATCTCCATCATTTCTGGTCTGACAAGTCGCCATCTTCAGTAACCGATGTATTGATTACTGAGGTAATTGTGTAACATACGGAGCCTAGTAAACAAGCAAATGAATAACAAGCACTCGAGTATAAACATGCTTGTTGCCTCCTTGCAAATATCTTTGGTTTTACAGTAGCAGTTCTGACATTTACCTACTTGACAGGCATTATCCATACTGGCAGTTTCCATATTTGATTGCTTGCAGTAGTCTGAGAATTTCTCTTCCCCGAAATCATCCATCAACACTAATTATCTACTCATGTTCTCTGTGGCTCGAGTTATTTCTGTGGCTCGAGTGATTTCTGTGGCTCGAGTGATTTCTCAATTGAATTATTTTAGGCATGAGAATGTATTGCCATAACCAGAATGCAATGCAGTGTTGGTTTTCGAGGTGACCATAGCTGAGCTTGCTCGAAGCTTTGACACCAATGAAATGAGTTTTAGCCAGACAGACTAATGAGCTAACCTCCATACCAGATACAATTACTTCTGCGCTATAAATAGCTACTTTGGAGTACATTTGTCTGTTAACATCTTTGGTGGCAATACATACATGTACATACATACAAATACGTACATACAAATACATACATACATACAGCAATAGAAGTATACATATACAGTGCCATCTTTGGTGGCAATACAGACATGCATGTACATACATACAAATACAAGATACATACGTACACGCGGATACATACATACATATACATATGCGGCAATAGAAGTGTGTAGTAGGGCTAGTCTCTTTTCTACGATTGTGTAACATTTAGAAGTTGGTGATACCTGCGTGCTCTCTCATTATGATGATGGAACGGATGGCAGCCTGAGAGGAAATGATGCTGCTGCACAGACGTGTTATTATCAAGTCTCCTGTGTTACTGGACTATGCAGGGTTATAGCTGCTGGATGTGTTATTATCGGTTTTCTAATGTTCTTCTAAGGTTTATCACTTACATCTTGCTGAGCTGAAATATGGCAGAATCTTAGCTGCAGGGGCTACAATTTCTCAAAGTTCAAAATTCAATCTCTAGTAGTTTTTGTCAGACAGGTTGAAAGTTATGATCTGGCATTGCGTCACCCCCCCACTACGAGCTGGTTGTTTGATGGCTGACTACATACCATGCGATTACTGCCATACATTCGAAATCAAGCTATGTTTGACCAACTTTGAGCCTGTCGAACTGTGTCTAGATTGAGTTTGGGTGCTCGCTGCCTACCGCTCGAGATTCCCAATCATCTGCCCAATGATTGAGATGACGATGAATTGTGATGAAAGTACTAAGTAATATCAATACATAATCAATACATAATCAATATTGACAGTCATTATTTTATGATTTTTACCTCCAGCACTGATCCTAAGGTAGTAGTCGTCTCGTCGTTGCATGGATCTAAAGAAGGGAGTGGGATGTGATGTACCCTGATCGAATGATATCAATGGTTATTTGGCAAACTTTGGCATGTACGAGTTGCCACCCAGTTCGCAGGGGAAATCTCACCTCACTGATTATAGTATACATATTTTAGCGGACAAAATAGAATAGCATTTTGCTCGAATCATCCAGAATTTCAATAATAGTGATTTCGAGCTTGTATACAACATAACGAGCTATGAAAAATGTAGTGTCAGACTATAATACTGGAGGAATCGCGACCCATGTGACAGTGATTGAAGCCTGTTCTACATCCCAGCTGTACGGCCATGTTGTTTAGCGTATGAGTCGAGTACGCACAAGTTTTGAGACAGACAATTGCAACACGATTTTATTCCTAGTGTTTAATTCCTTCTGGATCAAAGAACCATAAAACCACGCTGATACACACCCCTCACATAGCTGGTTGCGGTTTGACATAAAACTCCTTTATAACACCATTCCTGTTCACGATACACTTCACTACCGTCTTTCCGTTGACGGCCTTGTGGAGGTCGTCGACGCTTCTGACATCTCGTCCATCAACTCTCACGATTACATCATAGCTCTTCAGTCCTGCCCTTCAAACACGACAAGAGACGCATGTAATGCTGTGGGGTGTACCAGATGGGGGGGGGGGGAGGGGGTTGTGTGTCTGTGTGGTTGACTAAGAATGTGTTTTTTTTTTAGTGTGCCCATAGTTAACGCCAGCATAGTGAGGGACCCCAAAGGAT
>ERZ1740065.598-NODE-598-length-19914-cov-4.542978_pt1 | contig 19914 bp, 15 predicted proteins | sample MGYA00581738_ERZ1740065 | MGnify/ENA primary metagenome ERZ1740065 (study PRJEB43018, sample SAMN04849749) | marine metagenome | isolation source: floating plastic debris | place: Pacific Ocean | collected 2008-09-01 | study: EMG produced TPA metagenomics assembly...
AACCGCCCTTGCCCGCGACCAAAAACTTTCGCCCCACCGCCTTGCCTTTCTCGTGAAGGTGAACCTCCCAATGCGGAGCCAGGACCTCTGCCGCCATCAGCCCCGCCGGTCCTCCACCGATGATGTTGACCCGTCCCCGCTTAGCGTTTTTTCCCACTGCGCTTGATCGGCTTTTTATACTTGGCTTTCTGCTTCCGACGGTAGGCATTGCCTAAATTGACCTTCTTATTTTTATCCTTTTTCTCGTGGAAAGCACCCCGCGACTTTTTAAGGGAAGGAACGCGCAGGAAATTTTTTTGCCCATCCTGCGACTTCTCCGCCTCGATCAACTCGGTGGCGACGGGCACCTCCGCCGGTAGGTCCTCCATCGGAATCATTTGTTGCATCAGGGTCTCGATGGCTTCCCGTAGCGGTTCTTCCGCATCACTGACCATGCTGATGGCCATCCCCCGGTGCTCCATCCGCCCCGTCCGACCGATGCGGTGCAGGTAGTCCTCCGCCTGCTCGGGCAGGTCAAAATTGATCACCTGGCTGACCTCGGTAAAATCCAGCCCCCGCGCAATCAGGTCCGTAGCGAGTAGCAGGCGGTAGTCCCCCCTTTCGAAGCCCTGCACCGAGCGGATCCGATAGTTTTGCGATTTGTTGGAGTGGATGGCGGCACTCTGACCGGGGAATTCTACCTCCACCAAATCTTGCAGCAAATCCACCAACTTTTTGCTCCGCACAAAAACCAAGACCTTTTCGAAGTCGGATTCCTCGCGCAGCAAGTGCTTGAGGAAATTGGCTTTGGTGTAAAAATTGGGCACCGCCACTCCCCTTTGCTCGATGTTTTCGAGGGGCGTACCCGAAGCCGCAATTTCAATCTTTTCGGGACCATTAAAATTTTCTTCAATGATCTGGGCCACCTCCGGGCTCAGGGTGGCGGAGAAGAGCAGGTTTTGTCGGCGCTCGGGCAGGATGTCGATAATATTACGCAGCTGCGTACGAAACCCCAACTGCATCATCTCGTCCACTTCGTCGATCACCAATTGTCGAATCCCCCGGAGCTGTAGCACCCGCGTCATCGCCAAGTCGTAGAGTCGGCCCGGGGTAGCGACCAGGAGGTCGACACCTTCGGCGACCAACTGCTTCTGGGTCTTGATGTTGGTTCCACCGTACACCCCCCCAATACGCACCGTCTGGTAGCGGCTGAGGGCTTGCGCCATCTCGACGACCTGTAGCACCAATTCCCGTGTGGGTACCAAAACGAGGATTCGCGGTTCGTTTTGCTTGGAAAAGCGCAATTGACGCAACAATGGCAAGAGGTAGGCCAGGGTTTTCCCCGTCCCGGTTTGGGCGACCCCCACCACGTCGCGGCCGGCTAGAATGGGCGAAAAGGCTTCTCGCTGAATGGGAGTCGGTAGGGTGAGGTGCATTTCCTCCAGAGCCTGGAGAAGTGCTTTATTGAGTTTCAAATCTTCGAAAGTCACGGCAGCTGATCGTTAATTTGCCACAAAGGTAAGGCTTTTTGGGCTACTCCACTTTCATCACCTGAATGGCCAAGAGCGAAATCAAACAGTAGGCCAGGAAATAGTAAAAACCGGGGTGCAGCGCAGCGTTGATGTTTTCGTTGGACCGGGTGGCGAGAAAGGCCAAAAATACCCCGACGACAAACACGTCCGCCATCGACCACTTCCCAATCGCCCTGACGAATTGGAACCACTGCTGACGCGCACCAAAGTCTTGGACCGCCAGGACCATCATCAGTATCAAGGCCTTTAGAATGGGTACCATCACGCTAAAAAAAAGGATGAGAAAAGCCACCAGGGTATTGTTGTCGCGGTGGAGGCTTTGGATGGTCTCCAGGATGCTTTGCTGGCTTTGGTAGAGGTTGATCTTTCCCAAAAGGGGCAATTCGGTATTGATCTCGATGCTCAAAATGTCGAAGACCAAACCGGGGTACAGGCAAATCAGAGAGATCACAATGAGCAGGAGGGCGATTTTATTCTGAGTTTTCATCTGGCATTTTTTTGCGACGACGATTTAGGGCACGGGCTTTTTGGTACTTCTTGTAAGTATAGTCAAATGCGTACTTCCCCAAGTAAAGTCCAAGACGACCATCGCGGTAGCCCCGACGAATGCCGTACCACTTACAAAACGCCCCGATGGGACTGAGGTACATGCGCCACCGGGCCAGCGGCTTGTCTTGATCGAGTAAATCCAGGGCCGCGATGTCCGTGTAGTGCTCCAGTTTGCGTTGGATCTCGGCCTTGGTTTCCATGGTATGGTGAAAGAGTTTACCCCCAATTTTTCCTTCGCGCTGCCCCCCGCGTAGGGATTCGTGGACCCGATTGGAATCCTGGGTAAAGGAGGCTACCCGCCGGTCGAATAGGCGGATGGGGCGATCGGGCGAAACGATGGGGTACATGTTGACGATGGGCTGCCCCAGCACGTACCAGTGGCGCGACACGGTGTAGGTATCACAGTCGAAGCCCGCGGTTTTGAGCTGCCGGACGGATTGAACAAAATCCGCATCGGGGATTTCGTCGGAGGCTACAAATAAGATCCAATCGTATCGGCACTGAGCGGCGGCGTAGTTGCGCTGGCTCTTAAAATCGTCGAGCGGGCGGTGCAAAAAACGCACGGTGGAGAAGTCGGCGCAGATGGCCTCGGTGGCATCCTGGCTACCACTATCCAGTACGACAATATCTTCGGCAATCCGGGCCAGTTGTACCAGGATTTGCGCGAGGTATTTTTCGCTGTTGTTGGTCAGTACGTAGGCGGAAATTGAGGTCATCTGTGGGTGGGATAAAAAATGGTCGGTTGCTCCAGTTGGAGCAACCGACCACGATGCGAAAGCGGGTGTTTACTTGCCCCCAAACATTCCTCCAATTCCGCCCAGGAGGTCCTTGGCCTTATCTTGGAGCATGTCACCAGCTTGGTCCTTGAGGCCATCTGCGAGGCCATCGCTTCCCCCCAGCATACTCATCAAGCCGCTCTCGCTGACCTGGCCATCTCCATCGGCAGCGGATCCTTTGATTTTGTTGAGGATCATCGGCAGGGCTACGGAAGATACCGTGCTGGCCATGCTGTCGGGAATGCCCAACTTGGCAGTCAGCTGGCTGATAAAATTAGTAGCGATGCCGGAGTATACCGCATTTTGCATCATATCACCACCACCGCTAAACATTCCGAGTACACCGGAGATGTTGCCACCGCTGACGGCTCCCATCAATCCCGAGGTAATGCTGTCTTTGGCAAGGGGCATCGCTTGTTCGGCCTGGCTGGCATCCAAGCCAGTTTTTTCTTTGAGGGTATCTACTACCTGGCCTTTGAGGCCATCCAAGATATTGTCTAACATGAGCTGAAGTTTATGAATTAGGAAATTGTACAAGCCTATTGCTAGCGGCCACGAAGCGGACACGGAGCCGTTTTTATTCGGCGCAGTCACCGCTGGAGGCGTTCAGGGCTGTTTTGTTGTGGGGCTCAGGCGCTGGGGGCCCGGTAGGCTACTGCCTTGATTTCGATGAGCAGGTGGGGATGGGGCAGTTGGTGTACCGCGACGGTCGTCCGGGTGGGGCCTTCGTGGTCGAAAAATTCCCCGTAAACCTCGTTGTAGCCACCAAAGTCGTTCATGTTGACCAAAAAAGAGGTAATGTCCACCACATCACTCAAATCGGCACCAACGCTTTGTAGGATGGACCGGATGTTCTCTAGAACGGCCCGGGTCTGCTCCCGAATGTTGAGATTGGTGGTACCCAGTTCATCCACTTCCACACCGGCAAAGCTGTTGTCCGCACGACGGCTACTCGTCCCCGAGACGAAAATGAAGTTTCCCACTCGCTTGACGTGGGGGTATTTACCCCGGGGAACCGCACGGTCGGTCAGTACCTTGCTTTCTGTTTTCATACGCCGAAGGTAGTGAAATCTTTGCGTTTTGAGCAAAAAGCTTTCTACTTTTATGACCGGAATATCCCCCTCAAAAAAACCACGCGCCCCAGCGCCTACCCCCGATTATGATCCGCGCCATCTTTTTGTTGTACGTCTTTCTCGATTGGTATACCTACCACGGCCTCCACTCCCTGGTGCCCGATCGCTGGCGTTGGCCCTTTCGCCTGATTTACGGTCTCCTCAGCCTCCTGGTTTACTATTGTTTTTACCAAACCTACCTCCTGCTCTACAGCGGCAGCATCTTTTCCGATGCTTCGGGGACCGTCTATTTGGGCATCTTTTTGAGTGTTTTGGTGGGAAAATTGAGCTTTGGCCTCTTACTCCTACCACAAGATGTGGGGCGCATCCTTTGGGCGCTGGTCCGCCGCCTGCGGGGACTCGCCCGCTCGGAAACACCGGAAGGCCCACTGATTCCCTCCCGACGCCAATTTTTGACCCTCGGCGCCACCGGATTGGCAGCCTTGCCTTTTCTGGGCATGCTCTATGGCATTACCCGGGGCAAATACCGCTACACCGTTCAAAACGTCCGCCTGACCTTTAGCGATCTGCCACGCGCTTTCGAGGGGTTTAAGATCGTCCAAATTTCCGATATCCACGCCGGCAGTTTCGACAATCCCGCCGCCGTCGCCAAGGGGATCGAGCTCATCAATGCCCAAGCCGCCGATTTGATCGTCTTTACCGGTGATCTGGTCAACTCGGATAAAAACGAGGTGGATCCCTACCTCGACCTCTTCGCCCAGCTCCAAGCTCGCCACGGCAAGCTGGCCACCCTGGGCAATCACGACTACTACGGCGAACCCGACGGGGAGCCCCAACGCAGCGACTACTGGCGGGACTTTTACGCCAAGTACCGCGCCATGGGCTGCGACTTGCTCAACAATCGCCACCGGACCATCGAACGGGAAGACGAGCGCCTGCAAATTTTGGGGGTGGAAAACTGGGGCAAAGGACCCTATTTCCCAAAAAAAGGCGACCTCGACCGGGCGCTCGACGGCGTACCCGACCGGGATTTTTGCATCCTCCTCTCGCACGATCCCAGCCACTGGAGTGCTAAGGTATTGCCCCACCAACGACACATCGCCCTGACCCTCAGTGGCCATACCCACGGCTTCCAATTTGGGATCAACGTACCGGGCTTTAAGTGGAGCCCCGCCCAGTACCGCTACCCTCACTGGATGGGACTTTACGAAGAAGCCGCCCAAAAGCTTTACGTCAACCGCGGCTTTGGCTACCTGGGCTTTCCCGGACGAGGGTGCATGTGGCCAGAAATCACCGTTTTCGAGCTGGCATCGGCTTAAATTAACCACTAATTCATCACGATCCTCGCAAAAGCTGCTATCTTCGTAGGGTTCGTCATTGATTTACCCAACACTTCCTAAACCATGCTCAATCATTTACTTTCCACACTTGGTCTGCTTTTCCTTGGCTTCCATTTGAACGCCCAAACGATCGCCGAAATTCAAGGAACCGGGGGCGCTTCCCCCTACGCCAACCAAACCATCACCACCACCGGAATCGTCACCGCCACCGAAAGTCGGGGCTATTTCCTGCAGGACGGCGTGGCCCCACGCAGCGGCATCTACGTGTTCGACAACAGCCAGTCGCCCAATGTCGGCGATGAGGTGCGCCTCTCCGCTACGGTGGTCGAATTTTACGAACTGACTGAACTGACCGACGTGAGCAATTTTGAGCTGCTTTCTGCGGATAATCAGGTGGCCGCCCCCATCCTACTCTCCACCGCTGCGGTCGCCGACGAGGACTACGAAGGCATGCTCATCCGCATCGAGGACGCCACCTGTACCAATACGGCTCTGGGCTTTGGCGAGTGGGAAGTCGACGACGGCAGTGGCCCCGTGGCCATCGACGATCTGATCTTTGCCTTCTCTCCCCAGCTCAATACCGACTACAACGTCACCGGACCGATGACCTATACCTTTGGCAATTATAAAGTCTTACCTCGCTCGATGGCGGATATTGAGATTGCGCTCCCCCTTTATTTTACCACTCCTCCTCTAGAAAAAGACCTCCGGACCAACCAGTTGACCTTTACCTGGGAGACCAACGTCCCCGCCAGTACCGCCCTGGCCTACGGCCTAACCCCCAGCCTCGAATTGGGCACCATCACGGGCACTGACAACGTGATGGCGCACGAAATCGTCCTCGATAACCTGCAAGCCGCCACCGTGTATTACGTCAAGGCCATCTCCGAATCAGGAATGAACAGTGCCCCCAGCCTTACCCAGGTGGTCAGTACGGTGTCCAACAGTACGGGCGATATCCGAGTCTACTTCAACCACGAGGTCGACCACTCGGTGGCCACGGGGCCCCTCGCGGTCAGTACCGATGCCATCATCGACACCATCATTTCCTACCTCGATCGGGCCCAACAGACCCTGGACATTACGATGTACGAGGTAGAAAACGAGCGCATCATCAACGCCATCGTCGCCGCCGCGGACCGGGGCGTCACGGTCCGCTACCTCAGCGACAACGAAGGCAACAACGAGGTACTCAGTACCTTGAGCGACAACAACATCCCCGTGCTGGAGGGCAACGAGACGGGCCTCATGCACGATAAGTTTATCCTCATCGACCGCGCCTCCGTCAACGACAGTTGGGTGATGACGGGTTCGATGAACCACACCGAGGCCAACCTCGGCTGGGATTTTAACAACGTCATCTGTATCCAAGATCAGGCCCTCGCCAATGCTTACTTCCTGGAATTTAACGAGATGTGGGGAGGCAGCGATGACCAACCCGACCTCCAGAATGCCAAATTTAGCAATCAAAAGAGCGACAATACCCCCCACCGTTTCCTGATCGGCGACCGACCGACGGAACTTTATTTTTCCCCCACCGACGGGACCGCCGCCCAAATCAAACGCGTGCTGGATGGGGCGCAAAACGAGCTGGCTTTTGCCGTGTTGGTCTTTACCGAAAACAGTTTGGGGAGTGCGGTGCTGGATGCCTACGATCGGGGGCTGGAGGTCAGTGGCATCATCGACTACGTGGAGTTCAACGGCAGTGAGTTTGTCTTTTTGCAAAATAATGATGTCCCCGTGGTGGATTATCAAAACGCCGATGGGTCACAGTGGCCGGACGGCCCGACCCTGCACCACAAGTACGCCATCGTCGATTACGCGACCCCGGAGGAGGCGGTCCTGATCACGGGTTCGCACAATTGGACGGCCTCCGCCAATTCGATCCACGACGAGAATACCCTCATCATCCGCGACGCCACGCTGGCCAATCTGTACTACCAGGAATTTAGTGCGCGCTACGAGACCCTGACCTCCGTCCGTACGCCCCCCGCTCTGCGCCCCCTTCGCCTGGGCCCCAATCCGGTAAGCGACCACCTGTGGCTACAAGCCCCCGAAGCGGGTACCCTGATCGTGACCGACTTGCAAGGACGCCGCGTGCTGGAGCGCCAATTGGGCACGGGCGAACACCGTATTGCCACCGGGGAATGGCCCGCCGGAATGTACCATTTGCGGCTGGGAGATTCTGGTGGCAAAGTGGTGAAATTTTAGTGAATTGTATTACCTTCGCCGCATTCATCCATCAAAATAAATGCCTATGGCCAGCCCCATCGATCGGGCGGAGATGCTTCAAGAAATCCAGTCGGCTCAGTTCGACCGGGACCTCGACGTCACCATCAAAACCTCGGAGGGAGACATTCACCTCACCCTCTTTGCCACCAAAACCCCCAAGACGGTCGCCAACTTTGTTGGTTTGGCCAAAAGAGGATTTTACGACCAACTGAGTTTTCACCGCGTCATCCCGGACTTTATGATCCAGGGAGGCTGTCCCGAAGGCTCGGGACGGGGCGGACCGGGTTACCGCTTTGAGGACGAGTTTGTCGCCGAATTGATTCACGATACCCCCGGCGTACTTTCCATGGCCAACGCTGGACCGGGAACCAACGGTAGCCAATTTTTTATCACCCACGTTCCCACTCCCTGGCTGGACTTCAAGCACACCGTTTTTGGCAAGATCAAAAGTGAAGAAGATCAGCAGGTGGTCAATGCCGTCCGTCAGGGCAGCCAAATCATCAGCATCGAAATTGCGGAATAAGTGGATACGGTGGTCTTGGGCGGGCGGGCGGCTGGGCGTTCTGTTTTTTACGCCCTACTGTAGCGACGCCCCCCCGGCCGAGACCACGACTCCCTCTTCCGCCCAACCCCCCAACGGTCGCGAACTCGCCGCGGCCTACTGCGCCAATTGCCACCTTTACCCCGAGCCCAAGCTGCTCGACCGAACTACCTGGCGCGACTACATCCTCCCCCGGATGGGTGCCCTCCTGGGCATCTATCGCGATGGCTACGGCTATTACGCCCGCGTTCCCGACCACTGGCTCGCCCCCGGCCCCGGGGGCCAACGCATTCTCACCGCCAATATCTATCCTCCCGAACCACTCCTCTCCCGCCCCGAATGGGAAGCCATTGCGGATTATTACCTCGCCGAAGCCCCCGAGCAGCTGGAGAGTGCCTCCGCCGATCTGGAGATTAGCGTGGGGATTCCGTTTATGAAGGCCCGTACCTTTGCCGAGGGCAACGTCCTGCCGCCCCTCATCCAGGGCATGGGAGTTGATGAGGCGCAAAAGCGGATTTACGTATCGGTATTCGAGGAGGGCATCTGGCAGTTTGACTTCCGCGGTCGGCTGCTGGACCGCAGCGAAACCTCGGCACTGGTTCCCAGCTTTACGGTGGATCAAGCGCACTTTGCGCTGGTGGATATGGGGACGCGCTTGGCTTCGGACCATCCGCAGGGCAGCTTGCAAATTGCCAGCTCCTGGTCGGCTTACCGGGCTGGACGGAGCCAGCAGCTGCCGGACTTGATGCGTCCCGTACACCTGCGACGGGGCGACCTCAACGGGGATCAGCGCCCCGATTACCTGGTCTGCGAATACGGCAATATGCTCGGTCGCCTGGCCTGGTGGGAGGCCAAGGCCGACGGCAGCTTTCAAGCCCATAATCTCTACCCCGACGATGGAGCCATACGCACCGAAATCGTCGATTACGATGGGGACGGGGACCCCGATGTGCTCGCCCTCCAGGCCAACTCCGACGAGGGCATCGACCTGTATCTCAACGAGGGTCAGGGACAATTCGAACGACAACGGCTGCTTCGCTTTTTGTCCACCAATGGCTCTACCCATTTCGAGAGTCTGGATTTTGAAGGAGACGGACAGCTGGATCTCTTGGTTTGTAATGGCGACAACGGCGACTACCCGCCCATTCTCAAACCCCACCACGGCATCCGCTTGTACCAACGGCAAGGGGAGCGGTACCAAGAACGCTTTTTCCTGCCCCTCAACGGCGTCTACCAGGCCACCGCCCGGGATTTTGACTTGGATGGCGATCTGGACATCGCCGCCGTTTCCTTCCACCCCGATTTTGAGCGCCACCCGCAGGAAAGTTTTGTCCTCTTTATTCAGGAAGCCCCCTACGAGTTTCGCGCTTTTACCATCCCCCAATACGGCTATTCGCGCTGGATGCGTTTGCAGTGCTTCGACTGGGATGCCGACGGCGACCCCGACCTGCTGCTCTCCGCCTTCAATGCGAAGACACCCGATGTCCCCGAGCGCCGCGCCCGCGACTGGGAAATGACCGGAGAGGCGCTGCTGCTGTTGGAAAATACGACCCGCTAAACCCCCAGCCCCAAGTACTGCCCTCTTCCGACAAGCGGCACTTGTTGAAATACCCATTTGTCAGGTAGCAAAAAAAATCTCGCGGACAAAGGCCTTATCTTTGTGGCGTCTATTTTGTGGATCACCAACTCCTCCCAGACATGAAACGCATTTTTTACGCCCTTTTGCTCTTACTACCCAGCAGTTTACTGGCCCAAGACCAGACCGTCGGTCTTTTCCTAAACGATTCGACGGCCCTGAATGGCTATACCCTTTTCAGCGTCAACCGCACCACTTACCTCATCGATAATTGTGGCTACGAAGTTCACCGCTGGAACGGCTCCTCCAACGTGGGGCTGTCGACCTATCTGTTGGAAGACGGTCGGCTCCTCCGAACGGGCAGCGTGCTCGGTGATATCCAGGGTGCGGGATCGGGCGGGCGCATCGAACTGCTCTCCTGGACGAGCGAACGGCTCTGGACCTTTGATTACAATGATTCCGAAGTCCGGCAACACCACGACATCGAAGCCCTACCCAATGGCAATATCCTAATACTGGCCTGGGAGGTGTACTCTCGGGAGGAAGCCCTGGCGGCCGGACGCGACCCGGAGCTGCTGGAGCTGGATTTTTGGCCCGACCACATCATCGAAGTGGAGCCGGTGGGCACCGACGACGCCCGCATCGTCTGGGAGTGGCGCGCCTGGGATCACCTGATCCAGGACTTTGACCCGACCAAAGCCAATTACGGGGACGTGGGGGCGCATCCCGAACTGATCGACATCAACCTGGCGCAGGTGCGGCCGACCAATTTTCCCGGCGTAACGGGCGAAGACTGGATGCACGGCAATAGCATCGACTATCATCCGGAGCGGGACGAGATCGTCATCAGCGTACGCAACTTTAGCGAATTGCTGGTAATCGATCACAGTACGACCACCGAGGAGGCCGCGGGACACCGCGGCGGCAATTCGGACATGGGGGGAGACCTCCTCTACCGCTGGGGCAATCCCATGAATTACCGCCGGGGCGACTCCACCGACCAAGTCTTTTTCCAACAACACGACGCCCGCTGGATTCCGCCGGGCTATCCCCATGCGGGGCAAATTCAGGTGTTTAATAATGGCAAGGGCCGCAGCCCCCAGGAGTTTTCGACCGTCGAACGGATCGACCCACCGCTGGATGGGGAAGGCCGCTACCAGCTGGTGGAAGGGGAAGCCTACGGGCCGGTGCTACCCAGCCGAACCTACCGGGGCAGTACGCCCTTTTTCTCCTCCTTTATGGGCGGCGCCCAGCCCCTATCCAATGGCAATACCCTGGTTTGCGTCTCGCAACGGGGGGGCTTTATGGAGGTCAATCCCGAAGACAGCGTGGTTTGGCGATACGTCAGCCCAGTGGGGATCAACGGCCCCGTTGCGCAGGGTACTTTTATCGGGACGCACAACATCTTTCTCGCCACCCGCGACACGTAAGATTACCCGTCCTTTATCGGTCGCGAGCTCTTGGCCGGTGCCCCTCTTGAGCGAGACCCCATTCCACTAGACTGCACGATATACAGTGATCCATCGGTGGGGACGACGGAGCGCTGGGAAGCCGCGGCATCATTCCGGGTGGCCAAGAATCCATTTGGCTCCTTTCTGGCGGTGGAGGGCTTACCGGAGGAAGCCGCCTGGCTGAGGGTATACGATGTACTCGGACGGCGCTACCGTAGCGAGCGTGTCGCGGGGGGGAGTCGACGCTGGGACAGCAGTGCCTGGCCCAGTGGATGGTATTGGGTACAATTGCGATCGGAAGATGGGCGACAACAGGTCGTGCACCCGGTGGTCAAGCAGTGAGTGTAGCCCCCCATCGTAGGTGGATCATTGGGAAACGAATTAAATATTTTCTTCCCGCGTGATTGTTGGGGAGTTTGGGGCAAAAGCAGTAATTTTGTTTATACAATGCTAATCAAATACAAACCATTTTAGAACTTACGTGTGGATAGGTCCATTTTTTGGAAAATCGCTGGCATTGCATTTAAACCTGTTCAGAGTGGGTTCGGCAAAATTGAATTATTATGAAAAGTTTAAACGAAAAGTCTTTTCTAGTCAACCTTCAACCTGCCGCCCTGGTAGAACGAACCATCAAGGATAAGCTCGGTAAATTGAGTAGCACGGGAGCACTGGTGATCAACACCGGTAAGTTTACGGGTCGCTCGCCCAAGGATCGTTTTATCGTCAAAGATTCCCTCACCGAAGACAAAGTCGATTGGGGCAACATCAACATCGCGATCGAACCCAGCCACTATCAGGCCCTGGAGGATCGCGTAATGGATTACGTCAACTCTCTGGACGAGGTCTTCGTACGCGACGCGCACGCCTGCGCCAATCCCAACTACCGACTCAAAGTGCGGGTGTATACCGAATTCCCCTGGCAAAGCCTCTTTGTGTACAACATGTTCGTCCGCCCGACCTCCAAGGACCTCCAGGCCTTCAGCCCCGACTGGCAAGTTTTCTCCTTCCCCGGTGTAATGGCCGATCCCGAGATCCACGGAACCCGCCAGGAAAACTTTGCCATCATCAACTTTAGCAAAAAAACCATCATCATCGGCGGAACGGCCTACACCGGTGAAATCAAAAAGGGCATCTTCTCCGTCCTCAACTTTATCCTCCCCACCGAAAATAACGTCCTGCCCATGCACTGCTCGGCCAACGTGGGCTCCGATGGGGATACTTCCCTGTTTTTTGGTCTTTCCGGTACGGGAAAAACCACCCTGTCCAACGATCCCGAACGCCGCCTGATCGGCGACGACGAGCACGGCTGGTCCAAAGAATCGGTGTTTAACTTCGAAGGCGGCTGCTACGCCAAAACGATCGACCTGTCGGCCAGCAAGGAGCCCCAGATTTACAACGCCATCAAATTTGGCGCCCTGCTGGAGAACGTCGGTTTTATGGGCGATGGCTACACCGTCGACTACGCCGATACTACGATCACCCAAAATACGCGGGTGAGCTATCCGATCTACCACATCGATAATATCATGTTCAAATCGCGGGGCGACATTCCCGAGAACATTTTCTTTCTCACCTGCGATGCCTTTGGCGTATTGCCTCCGATCAGTAAGCTGACCCCGGAGCAGGCCATGTACCACTTTATCAGCGGCTACACCGCCAAGATTGCGGGGACCGAAGAGGGCATCAACGAGCCGGAAGCAACTTTCTCGGCCTGTTTTGGAGCACCCTTCCTGCCGCTGCCTCCCACGGCCTACGCCGAACTGCTGGGCGAAAAGATCAAGAAAGGCAGTCGATCGGGCCACGGAGAGATCAACGTCTGGCTGATCAATACGGGCTGGACCGGTGGTTCCTACGGAGAAGGCAACCGGATCGAACTGTCCTACACCCGCGGAATGATCAAGGCCGCCATCACGGGTGCCCTCAACCACGTGGATTACACCATTCACCCCGTCTTCAAGTTGGCCATGCCGACCAAGTGCCCGGACGTTCCCAATGCCATCCTCAATCCCCGCGATACCTGGCGCAACGAGGAGGAATACGATAAAGTGGCCCTGCGTTTGGCCGAATTGTTCGCCAGTAACTTTGAAAAGTTCAAGACCCGCGCTACCGATGCCATCATCAATGCCGGGCCCGTTCTGGCGGAGTAAGGCCAACTTTTAGCCAGCGCCTCAACTAGGGAAGATCGAATGCGTTTCGGTCTTCCCTTTTTTGCTGAATTTGTTAATTTTACGCCCGTACCAAGACGACCCAAGCATGGAATTATCCACCCCACAAAGAGTTAGCCTACTGGTCCTGTTTTTTATCGGACTCCTACTCGAATTGGGATTGCAAACTTTTTGGATGGGAAAACTGGGGCCTTATCTCAGCCCCGTGGTCTGGCTGCTGGCGGGGATCGTTTCCTGTGGCTCCGCCCTTTTGCTGGTGGGCTTTAAGAAAAGCCCCCTGCCCGTATCGCGCGATTATTACCAGCGCTACAATAACGCCCTGCTGATCCTATCGGTCAGCCTGTTTAGCGCCCTCACCATCGCCGCCTTTCTCAGCAATATCTTTCAGAAATACCCCTCCGATCCGATGAGTTCGGACATTTTACCGTCCCTAGAATTCTACGTTCGGCGCTTTGTGGGGGGAGAACGGGTCTACCAAGCCATGCCCTTTCCGGGTTGGACGGTGCTCCCCACCTATTTCCCCTTGCTGTGGATGCCCTACCTCTTTTCGGAAATCCTCCAGATCGACTATCGCTGGACGGCCTACCTGGTCTTCGTCATTGGCATTTACCTATACAACCTCAAGATCGTCCGCTACGACAGCCCCTACGCCGAAACCGCCATCAAAGCGCTCCTGCCCTTTCTCTTCCTGCTGGCCTTCATCCCGCACCAGGAACACGTCTTTGGCTACGCCGTCGAGCTTTTACCAGTGGGCTTTTACCTCATCCTGACCCTGAGCATTTTCAACCGCTCCCGCCTGCTGATGGCCGTTGGCATCCTACTCTGCCTCCTTTCGCGCTATGCCTTTACCTTTTGGCTGCCCTTCTACTTCTTGGTCATTTGGATGGAATGGGGCTTTAAGGACTTGCTACGGGTGGGGCTGATGGTGCTGGCGGGCGTACTGGCTTTTTACATTCTCCCTTTCTGGATCAAGGACCCCAGTATCCTTAAAAATGGTTTGGACTATTACGCCGAAACGGCCGTGGGCCAGTGGCAGCCCCAGAGTTGGCAGGAGGCGGGCGACAAGCCCCACCACCTCAACCGGGGGATGAGCTTCGCCATTTACTTTTACGATTTTGCGGGGGGGAGTTTGGAAGATAAATTGGCCGCCAATCGCCTGGTTCACCTCCTGGCTTGCGCGCTGGCCGCGGGAATGATCCTGCTGGCTTACCTCTTGCTGCGCAAACGCGGACTGAACGTCAAGATTTATCTGCTGGTGAGTTTGAAATTTTACCTCCTGATTTTCTATGGCCTTTTTTACGTCCCCTTTGGCTACCTGTACATGCTACCGCTCTTTCTCAGCTTTCCCCTACTCTACTACTTGCCCTTCCGGCGGGGGCGTTACTTAGCGCTCTCCAACAATTAGCCGACGACCAATGCGTAGCGTACAAGCGGGTGCCACATTGTGCAAGTACTTGGTATTTTCCTCTTCCATTTCCCGGACGTTGATGATGCTGGGACCGTATTCGGGTTTCTTCTGATAAGCGACAAAGCCCTGGTTGCAATCCTTTAATTGGATCCGGTCGATCAGCAAAAAGGACAGGTCCTTGGAAGCCACCCCAATCGCCGCATCCTCGATTTCGACACTCTTGATCCGCATGTCCGAATCTTCACCGACGCTAATGCCCTTGTCACCATTGCGTAGCAGGCTGCAATCTTCGACCTCCACCGTACTCCCCGATACGTCGATTCCATCGTTACCCGTATCCACAAAGTGGCAGCCGCGGATACTGCCTTCACAAAAATCGGCATCAAAGCCATCGGAAGGCGTTTGCCGAATGGTAGCCCCCACCATCAGGAAATTGCTGCGAATGAGGTTGAGACCGTCCTCGCAGTGGTTGTTTTCAAAAATACAGTGGTGGATGTCGACATCGCTTTCGTAAAAAGTGACGGCACCGGTCAGTTGCCAGCCCCGGTCGTTGAGGGTATTGAAGTGATCAAAGATGGCGTAGCTGAGGTAGGACCGTTCGGGGGCCTGCAGGATGGTGAAGCCCCGAGCGCTGCGGTCGGTAGAGACGATGCGGACCGGCTCGGCCAGGGTCCCGCGGATGTTGATCTTACTGTAGGAAAGAAATTTACTTCCCCGCTGGAAATCCAACTGGGTACCCGCCGGAATATCTACCCGGTAGCCCGCCGGAATGATGATATCGCGGGTAATGCGGTGGGTCCCCCTCCGAAAACGGATGCTTTTACCCTCGGTCGTACAGTAAGGATGCTCGCCGGCCTCCCAAGCCCGCCCGTAGGATTGCGCCGGAACGGGCGATAGCTGTGCCGACCACTTGGAGATCTCGGTGCGGTACACCGTTTCCGCCCCGTAGGCCTTGAAAAAGACGTAGCGCGCATTGACCGGAACGTCCACTTCGTGGGCCTTGAGTGGAAAGCCAAAGTAATAACCACTCAACATCACGCTCCGCTCCAGGGGATAGGTCATTTCCTGGGAAATGGTACTGGCCCCCACCATTTCGAGGGGGATTTGGTGAAAATTGCGGACTTGGAGCACGGGAGCTCCCGCCTCATCCTCGGTCCAGTAAGCGCGAATCGAATGCTCCGCGTAAGGACGAAGCTTGGTCTGGACCAACTGCGCCCGTTGGTAGAGCTGCTTGCGGTTGAAGCGGTAGTCCGGAAATTCCTGATTGATCAAAGCGACCCGCTGATCCAGACCTTCGCCGAGATCTAGGAAAAGGGAATCCAAGTACTCCCGGGAGGAAAAACGGTCGAGGTAGTAGAGGTAGTGGTGGAGGAATTCGCTGTCCTCCATCAGGAATTTGAGGGCCGGGATGGATCGACTCTGGGTGTGGCTGACGTTGGGTTCCCCCAGTAGGTAAAGTCCGGGAAAAGGATAATTGCTAAATCCATCATAACCGATCGGTTCGAGCTTGCTGGTGACGGGGTTGTAGTAGTAGCGTTGGTTGTGCCAAATGGAGCCGTGGTAGCTGCCCAGTAAGTCGCAGATGGCGAAGTACTTGCCGGTGCGTTCGAGGTCGAATACGGCATCCGCCGCGACGAGACCTTCCTGGTACTGGTGCAGCAGGCTACGGGCCAGTTCAAAATCCGCACGCAGTTTGGGACTGGCGGCGGTACGGCTGGCTTTGAAGGGTTGGATGTCGGCAACCGAAGGCTGGGCGATATGGGGACGGTAATCGGATACTCCATTTTCCACAGCGCGTACACGGGAGGCCCAGAGGGCATCCTCCACAAAACGGATAATGGGTCCTTCCCGCCGATTCCGAAATTCGAGCAATTGCTTGTCGAAATGCTCTTCGTAGGCGTATACGCCCAGCGGGGTCTCGTTGAGGCTGAGTTGGACAAAATCGTAGCGGGTGGTGAGGACGTCCTCACGTTCAAAAAGTTGGTGGAGTAGCCACTCATCCGCAAAGGAACGGGCCTTGGGCGTGTGTAGGGAAAATACGATGATCCGATTCCAGGCGTAGGGGTCCTTGACCTTGACTCGGAAGGACCACTTGTTCTTTTCCAGGTGATCGGTCCAATCGCCTTTGAGCCGTATCTTCACCGGTACCGATGCTTCCTCTTCCACCAGTTTGGCTTTGACCCAGCTGTCTTCATCGGTCACGAGGATGCCGCGTTTGTAGGCTTCGTCGCGTTTGTCCTGGATCTTTTGCATTCCTTTGCGGTCCAGCTCCAAGCGGAGCGACCGGGCCGCAAAAGAGGGTACGGAAGTGTTAAGAAGGCTGTCGCCCTCGGTCAGCAGTTCTACCTGGAGGTCATCAAAGTAGACCCGCCCCACCCCATTGGAATAAGTGTATACTTGTAACTCGCGTAGCGGGAAGGGGCTTGGAATATCGATCGAGAGTTGGAGCCGGCGCCAGCCATCGCGGGCGGGCGTAGCCTCATTGGCACCCCGATAAAAATCGGACGTACCCGGACTTTGGATGGCCAAACCGCCCGTTCCACCCGCCGCCTCGGTTTTGAACCAAACCGTAGCTCGATAACGCTGGCCCGCCACCACCTCGGGAATGGTACCCGAAAATCCGTACTGCACTCCCGCCCCCGCGTCGATGTAGCTGGAGTAGCGACCGTTAAAAGCTTGCTTGTCGCTGCGGCGATGCCCCCCTTCGAAATACTGACCGTTGGAGATAAAGGACTTGTGCCAAACCCTTTCGGCATCACAGAATAGGAGAGCGGGATATTGATTCGTGGTAGTCCAGACGAGGTAGGTGGGCGCCAATTGCCAGCCGATTGCGATCAGGAGGAGTAAAGCTAGTAAGCCTCGCCCCCAATATTTAAGGCTTTGTCTCCGCCGGGCGTGGCGGTCCACAATGATCATACCTTCGGATTTTTTAGTGCTATACGATTAGGTCGGGTTGGTCTACGATGGACAATTGAGTATTTTCAGACAGTGCACCCACTTTTTTCATCACCTGATCGAGCTGTTCCATAGACTCGGCCTTGCAGATAAAGGACAGATCAAGACCGCGGTCGAGGGTATCCAGGCGCTTGAGCTCTACGTAGGGAAACACCTCGGTCAGCAACTGGGTGATCGGCCCCAATTCGGAGAGATCGGTTGTGATGTTGACGTACATGCGGTCTTCCTGACGGAATCCCTCGCGGGAAGTGGCGAGCTTATGGATAAAAAGCAGCAAGGTAATGATGAAGAAAGCTACGACCGCCAGCACCGGCTGGTTGGCACCTCCCGCCAAGCCCAGGCCAATGGCGAAAAACAAGTAGGTCAACTCTTCGGGATCCTTGATGGCGGCGCGAAAACGCACGATCGACAGGGCTCCAACGAGGCCCAGCGACAGGGCAATGGAGGATTTGACGATCATGATAATCAGTAATGTTCCCAATGCTAAGGGCAAAAAATTGGCAGAAAATTTTCGCCGATTGGAAATGGCATTGCCGTAACGGATGTAGAACCAACGCAGTAGACTCACCAACAAAGCCACTACCAGAATATTGAGCAGAAATTCATCGAAGGGAATATTGTTGTTAAATTCTTCGATGTATTTTTCCTGTAATTTCTGTAAAATGTTCATTCAACATTTGGGTTTTGGTAGTTAAAGAACCACTAGCTAAGGGACATCGCTGCCCGTTGAACCGTTAAAAATTGTCGCAAAAATACATTTTAATCCCTAAACTCAATCGAAATGCTACGCTAAGTTTAACATTGAATTAATATTGGGAGGGGGTCCCAAGCCCATAAAAAACGGGGTTCCCCACTACGGCGGGGAACCCCATCAAACTATAAACAAACAAAAACATTTATTTTGACCTCACCATTTTTCATCTTTCCGGTGTCCAGAGAGGAGGAAAAGGAGGGGTTTTGCAAAGCTTACCCCAAAAGAACAGGAAGCCCTCAAAATGGTTTAAGAAATATTTCTATCTTGAAAATTGAATGACACCAATTCGCGCAGACCCATGATGAGTAACTCAAATACGGAAAGATTGCCCTGGCCCTGGATTTTGGTCACCCTCTTGGCCCTAGCGGCACTGCTGGTCTTTGGCCGACGGCTGGCCCTCCTGGTGCTTTTGTTCCTCACGACCACTGCGGTCATGGCGGGGCTCTACTACCTCACCACCTGGTTGCTGGGCCTCCGCAAAAAACGAGACCTCTCCAGCCGGATCGAGGAAATGCGGGGGGAATGCACCGCCCAAATCGTGAAATACCGGGAGGAACTGGGGGAAATCGAACAGAACTTAAACGAAATAACGGCAAGCCAACGACAATCCCAAGCCCTCAATCCGCAGACCCACGGAGAAAGTGAACGCCTCCGAGCCGCCTTCGAACACGAGAAGCGCCTGCGCCTCACCAAAATCGGCTTCTACGAAACCTGTCGGGCCAAGCTGGAAAACCTGCTGTACAACCAAATGGTCGCCCAACAGCTGGCCGAAAAACAACATAAATTGAGCCAGTTGCAAGAAGGCCACCACGAGGATTTGGCCAAAATGGAGCAACTGCGCACCGAATTGGACTACGAAAAAGACTTTTTGGAATCCATCGGCCAACTCTCCCTGCGGATGGCCGATAGCCATTCGCTGGATGCCGCGGAAGAATTACAACTGGAATTGGAGGAAATTACGAAAGAATTGCGGCGCCTGTGATGCAAACGAGTTGTAGCCACACCAACGGTGACTACAACTCGTTCGTCTCTACGCTATCCCGAGCGCCTACTGCTTTTCCCGGAAGGCGTCGAGCTGCTCGCTCTTGTAGGCCTCTTGGGCGGTGTATTTGAGCTCCACCATAAAATCATCGGGGCCTTTGTAGCCCTTGGATACCATCACGCGTTGGACGCTCTCGTCCAAGAAAACGATGGAGGGATAAGACATCTGGCCATCCAAGAGAGAATAAGCCAGGGTATGAATACCGCGCCGACCGGCATCGGGAATGTACTTAAAGGTATTGCCATCGTAAACGATGTCTTCCTTCATCTCCGCATTGAGCTTGATGGGGTAAAAATTTTCGTTCAAATACTTAGAAATTTCTGGGTTCTCAAAAGTATTGGCCTCCATTCGCTTGCACCAACCACACCAATCGGTGGTCACATCTACCATGATTTTCTTGGGATTGGCCTCATTGGCCGCGATGGCTTCCTCCCAGGTGTACCATTTTACGTTTTTACCCAACTCGGCCGTCGGGGCGGAGGCCGTCGTAAAGCTGTAAGTCACTGCTATCAATACTAAGAGAGCGAGCAATGGGGTGATC
>ERZ1740065.599-NODE-599-length-19912-cov-12.271894_pt1 | contig 19912 bp, 23 predicted proteins | sample MGYA00581738_ERZ1740065 | MGnify/ENA primary metagenome ERZ1740065 (study PRJEB43018, sample SAMN04849749) | marine metagenome | isolation source: floating plastic debris | place: Pacific Ocean | collected 2008-09-01 | study: EMG produced TPA metagenomics...
CTCACTCTCTCCCTCTCCTTCACCCCCTCACTCACCTCCCCCCCTCTCTCTCTCTCTCCTTCCCTTCTCTCCCACCTCCTACTGACACCATGTGGGATAGCGCAATCCAACACCAAAAAAAATTACAAGACAAATTACTATATGACAAACGATTATGTGACAAGAGACAGCGGGATGAAGAACGACATGATGAGGGACAATGTGACAGACGATGACATGACGTACCTGACCCAGGGATTGAGTGTGTATTTCTTGAGGCCCTCAGCATTGTAAGACCAGCGCCTCTTTATATCTTTGAACCATTCTGAGTCAGTATAAGGCGTGCGCTCGCTGGCACGATCCACAGCAAAGTAGTCATCTCTCTTCGTCGCTTTGTTAGCTGCAACACCATTGAAATCGTGTTAGCTGCTATGATCAGTGATAGGGATGATACCAGGAGCGGGTTACTCATACCTAGGTTGTATGCGTATGGCGCAAATAGCTGTTTGGTGAGAGGTATAGATGATGAGGAGCCGTCGGCAGCGCGGTCAGTCTTCAAGGTCTTGAACTGATCCGTGTCGAAGAAGAGACCGATGCCCTCGATGTCTGGCTCAGCAAGGACGACAGAGATAACCTCAGAGAACAGCTGGTCTTCCTTCAGCAGTTTATCTCCTCTCAGAGTGCCTGTATAAGTAACGATATATAATAGGGAGGGACAGGAGACTGTGGCTGACAGGGTCTGTATCACGTCTATTGACCGTAGTCCTGTTTGCCGTCAATGTTCTGGAGGAAGCTGGAGAGGAAGTCGGAGAGTCTGAGCGCGCTCCTGCCAAACCTCTGCAGTTTTGTCTCTATGCCATACTTCACATCGCCAGGAAGGAACAGGTCCTGTGGCTCGTAGTTCATACAGTTACTGGCCGTGATCTGTGACTTTGTGTCAAACACCGACTGAGCCCTACGCAGCGGCAGTTTGATTGACGAGTAGACACAACTAATCAAACCACATACACAAATACACGCTCTCGCATACCTGTTCAGGTTGAATTCATTGAATGCTGTTCTCTTCTTTCTCTTTAACTTTACCTCCTCTGCTTCAGCCTTGCGTTTGAAACGAGAAACGATGGCGCGACCCTTCGACCCCATACCGAGGTCAGAGTTGATGCTGCTCATGTGACTCATGACTTCTGCTGGGATGTCGGTGAAGTCAGCGACTCTCTTCTTGCGATACAGCACCTGCCTCGCCTCCCTCATTGTTGTGAACTGCACAACCATTGACATACATGGTCAATATCTATACATGATAGCGCTGCGTAAGGTGCTACCGACGCGAGTTCGAGTACTTACATCTCTTGCTTTGATTCGTCGTAGAAACCGCTTCTTCTCGCTGCCATACTTGGTAATGCCGACAACGGCATCGCCTACGTCCCGCCGTCTTCGCTCCAGATCCTCTATATTCTTGGCAATGGTTTCTTTATTCAAGCCCACCTAGTGATTAAATATATGCTTGAGAAGACATTGCTGGTAATATAATAGACAGGTTAACAATAACAAGCCATTACATCTCTCTTCTTCCTCGTCTGTACGCTGCCAGGGAGTCGAATGATACCTGCGTTATCATCTGCTTCAGCATTCAGCTCTGGTACCACATACATATCTGAGGACATAAAGCATTGATATAAATGCTCGATGCAGAGTGGAGAGACAGAGACTGGAGTGGAGAGGGGGGAGAGAGGGAGGGAGGGAGGGAGAATATTAGCACACCTCCATTGGGTAGGCAATGAAAGCCTGTGTTGTACTCATCTTCAGTAGCACGCTCGATGGCCACGCCCATGTATGGGCCCTGGATGTACTCTGGATACCGGAATCCCGGCCGACACTCACACATATATCCACCTCTCTGGAAGCCAAACCCTGGTAACGGCTTGCACTGTAATCAATACAACGTAACGCCATCAGCATGATCAAAAAGGCAAGCAAAAAACTGATAGAGACAGGAGTATAGCCGCCTCAACATGATACTCACAATGGTGCTCTCGCGATGGCAGCGATCGATGCCCTGGAAATAGTTGTCGCCGTCATCTTGGTCATAGCGGCTACAGGGATTGATGTCGATGTTTAAAAAGTCAATGTCAGCGACGGCAACACCGACACGTCTGCAGACGTAAACATGTGGTAAGGACAATCGGCAAGTCTTTTATACCAACATAGGTGATGATAGCATGATAGCAGTACCTGTTCGTGCGCAGATTGTCGAATATACCGGCACTGCGATTGCCGGGAATTGAGGGATCATAGACATAACGGGGCAGTCGGTCGTAGATGGGAGCAGATGAACTGAAGATCCATTTGTTCGACCTGCCGCAGTCAAAGTACGGACGTACGTACTGCACAGGCAGCTGATCGATTGAGTCAGCCAGACTGGGAGACAGCGGCCCAAAGAACTTGATGTTGCTGTCGCGTGAGAGACTCACAGAGCCGGGCTCATCTGAGTACTTGATGTCTACACTATACTCGTCGCTGCAAAGACAAACGAACAGCTTGTAATCAGTGTTCACTACCCAATGCATAGTAAAGGCTCATGCCAGCTAGTCGCATACTGCCGTCATCCCTCCACCTCTAGCTGAGGGCAGGAGTCAGTGATGAAGGTACTGACTGGACTCAAAACATCACAATGACAATTAAAATCTTTTGAAGTTTATTGCTCATATCATTGGATGAGATACTGCTTCCCGCGAACGATGTGGAACTACTACAACTTATGATCATCTGTTATGAGAGCTGTGGCTCTAGCCTAGAGGAGAAAAAATATTTGACAGATGCAGTAAGCCATTGAGCGATCTATTTCATATTGTTGACGGCACATACCGAGTTTGGAAGACCTGGACAGAGACATATGGTGCTGGACTGCAATGTAACTTACTATTTGGAGTCATCCTGCTCCGTTACAGGATGGGGCAGCCACTCTTTGTACCAGTCGTTAGTTTTGTACGCATCAATCGTGTAGTTCCTAAATGGGCCGGCGCCATAGTCTGTCACTCTGAACTGGAATCATGGAATAGAGTCAACTACTGATCACATGCAACATATCTGTAACCTGTGTCTCACTGTATCGTTGGTTGGTTCACGTAGCCAGTTTGATGGGTCGTTGTAGTCATCTATTCTCCACGATCTCGGTCCAAACAGTGGGATTGTGAAGTTTGTCGGGACCTGAGTCAGGAAGTTTGGGTAGAAGTGATCACGGTCAAAAAACACTGCCGATCCTGATGAAGAAAACCAACAAGTTTATCAGTGTCAGATAGTCATGGCATCATTAGCAATCGTGAAAATCTCCACATACCGTTAATATAGCCCAGATTTGCTGTCACGTCCGCAGTGAGACCGAGGTAGTAGTAAAACAGGCTTGGCTGGTCGACGAGATTCCACGTCTGATTTAGCCGTTGGAACAGAAAGCTGTACTTGTATGCATTAGCTAACGTAGTTTGGTGCAGCTGTTGTAACGCAGTCCTGTTTCTGTAGTAGTTCCTTTGAAAGTCAGAGGTTCGCAGTTTGTTGGTCAAGACCAAGTTACTGACCGAATAGGCTGGTAGCATGAGCTCATCCTTGCTCTTGGCTTCACAGTTAACCTCATTCACTGCATCCATGAGGTCAATTACACGATCGAAATTGTCATACTTCATCCAGTTATAGACACCATCACCTGCCACTGATAATAGTGCTATAGTTGAAAGAAAAATTAAGCAACAGAACCGCTCCATGTTGATTCTCCAAAGAAAAGTCAGCGGCATTAATTCATTCCCCTACTTCACGTCTCCACCGATGACCCATTTAGTTTGCCTAGACCGCAGTTGAAAGGAAGGCCGCTTTCTATTGGGAAATTCATCTGTCATTCTGACCAATCAGCGGCGCATTGAAGACCGAGAGGGGATAACTCTACACAAAGCTAATTCTAGTTGTCTACTAGCGCAGCTGCTACTATCATTGCTAACAGTAGTGGGTTCTCGGAATCTCTTATCTAGAGCTATTTCTACATCACAGGGTAGAATTTCATCTCAGTTTACTCAATATGAAGAGAAGGAAACCCCAAACATATTCGGGAAATGCATGAGACATTACACTGCCTTGATACTAGTACATCTTTATTACAATTTTGCTTATGAACAATGAAATAGTTCAGCTGACTGGACATACAATCTGCAACAATAGCGCAAGGCAAAATACGTGAAGCTAAGTAGTGTTCTGTAGATAACACTTCAACAAAGTAAATTTTGATGCATAAGGAGTAGAAATTAAATCATCTATCTATTTGCTACCAGTACTAAACAGAGCTACGAGTCCAGAGGCGAGGCCCATAGACAGGATGTAGTTGACACTTGGAGAGAAGCTCTTCAAAACAAAGAAGGAGCAAAGAACCACCAGGACCAAGAAGACAGCGTTGTTGTAGAATATCGAGTAGTTGGTAGCTTGGTAGTCAGCAACTTCATTCTTCTTCCACAGGATTCTGAAGTGTTACGATGTAAAAATGAGTGTTTTAGAACAAGAATTACTGATGTGGAAAGGCAAATGAGTTAACGATTAAAAACAATCTTGAAACTCTGAATGCATACAATGCTAAATGGCAATGATTAGAGATCAACTTTACCTCTCATCTTTCTCCTTCTTAGATATCTTCTTGTCATCAGCAAATTTCTTCATTATCTCTTGGGAGACTCCTTGTTCTACTTTCTGAGCAGCTCTATCACAACAACAGAATTTTATATTGAAGAACTAATGGGGTTCATAATGATAGTAGATACCAAATATTACTGAGCTCGCTCTTACTTGTGTTTAAGAATGAACTTTACGTTTTTGTAGGCGAATGACAAGAGGTAGGTACTGATTCCAGTCATGAGTACAAAGAGGATAGCTGACTGCACAGGATCCATCATGTGAATTCGCCAATAGAGCCCTGTGAAACATTATCAATCAATTAACAAGTATATCAATCGCCAAACCATCTGAGCGGTGAACTTTACTCACACAAAGGTACGGCTGACACAATAAATGCATTGCCATAGAACAATGCAGAAGATTTGGTGGAGACGTTTCGGCTAAAATCTTGTAGGAGTAGCTCCTCCTCTCTCGTCAACTGTTGCTTTCTTCCTGCCATTCCGCTAGGTGTTGTTGCTCAGCTTGATATGAAGAGAACTGGAGAGCCGGTGAACGTGTCAGACAAGCGAGCGACGTATACAATGTCAAGGTAAAAATAATTGCGAATGGTGGCGGAGTTGAACGGAAATTCACGGTGTCAAGCTATCGAATGTCAAGGCCAAACACTTATGGAAAAATTGTTTTTGGGACGTCGCACAGATTTACTGGCTTTAGATCGCTTCTACATGCGTGTGAATTACCACTAGCTCATTTTTTTGTTGAAAAGTGAAACTTAGGTAGGTTTTAAGTATATTTCTAATCGAATTTTGTACATGGTACTCTCAATCTTGGGTGAATAAGATTGCTTATTACTAGGTTTGTCTGATGAATATGAGCACTGTATCCTATATTACTCTTCTATTTACTTATGCGAATTGTTAGGTTCTTGGTTGAGGCTTGGTTTGATATTTTGAAGATGTAATTTTGGATATGATGAAAACATAAATGTCAAAGGATTGTCTGTCAATAGTGAATCGTACACCTGATTCCAGCTGCAACTATCATCAATCAATTTGTAGAAACTGCCAAAGTGGCTTCTACATTTGCATTCACAAGCTCTTGGGGAGATACGTTGGATATGTCACAAAAGAAAAAGGTTAGACTTGATTTCGTTGATTTGATGCACCGATACCATGTTGAATAGTGCGGGCGTAAGTGTTCTTTTCATATGTAATTGAGTCATTCAACTGATATTTCTCACAGGGGTTCTACCTTGATGATGAAGACCAGGAAACGAGTATGATCTTCAATGGTCAGACACAGCCTAGTCTGTACAGGGACCGAGATGTGGGTGTTTGTGTTTCCACCTGTATTATGTCTATTTTTATTGTAATTTCAATTGCTTATTCGTATACCATCATACCTCAGGTATTCAGTGCGGGTTCTCCTTCACAAGTCTTCAACTCAGCAACGAACCAAATGTACTCTCAGCAAAGTAAGATTTTGACATGTGCCCTACAATATGCTATTTTCACAATCCTCCTTACACCAGACTATTGTGCATGGCGATATGGTTTTATTTACCAGATTTGAGTCGGACGTACAATGGTAACGCCTTTCAACGGTCAACTCCAACTAGCATGTTGCAGCCTCAGTCTCCAAACAGGTTAGTAAACTGTTGTGAATTAATTTGATTAATCAGCAGCTTGGAAATATATACATTGTGTTGTAGATTGTTGTATATTTGTGTTGTTTCGGTTTTCGTATTCTATAAGTGAGGAGTGTATGTTTCGTATCTTGAGTTTTTAAAATCTGAGATCCTAAGACCACCATCACAGTAGTTCAGTAGTGCTGTAGCGTTGTATCCCATAGCCTTCAATAGCATCATGTAGCATCTAGCTGTTCTAGATTTGTTGATGATATTTTTCCAGTCGCAGCGCCCTCAGTAGCCTCACTCAGAGGAGTCTCCATCAGATGAACCCACCGTTTCATCCGACTTTACAGCAGCAACAGCACCAGTCCCTACAAAAACGACTCGCCAGCTCCTCAAAGTCAGTTCTCTATCTGCCTTTCATCACTGCCTTTCGTCAGCTGTCAAGTAGTTGAGTAAAATGTCGAATGGTTGCAGTTATGGAGGCTTCAGTCAGCCTGCCGCATATGGATTCCAATCTCAACAATCAAGGATATCTGTTCCGTCGAGCTCCGGCGATTTGCAGTCGGTTGGTCAGATGAGCATCGATCTCTCAGCTGCTGAGTTTCCGTCACTAACCAACCGATCAGCTCCGCAGCCCAGCCTTGTGTCTGGCATAAGGAACTATGGTACGTCGCCTCGTATCACCCGTTGTACGTGTGTTTTATCATCTCTCCACTAATTAACTATATTTCTCACTCCCAGCTGTCCGCATCCACACCAGTTGTCCACACCAGTTATAGCACCGTTGACTAATAATTAGTAATTGTTTTGAAGTTGGGATGGTTGGCAATAACACCAAGAGTATTGATGGCGGAGGCGAGTTCTCGATGCAGCAGGAGGACTTTCCAGCACTGCCCGGTTCATCCCGTCTGTCACCTGTCTAATGCACCCTCATCATGTCATCAATATTCTACTGCGCTCATCGTAATTTCCCTCTTAATTGTAGCAGCTCAGAATGGGCCTGATTTGTCGTCAAAATCAGCAGCTACTACATCGGAGGTTAGTTAGCCACCGAGCAAATTCCTCACATCTGGCATTCTCTCATACACCTATGTACACTTCTATGCACGCGTCTATGTACACTTCTATGTACATGTCTATGTAAATGTATATGTACATAGACATGTACACGCCCATGTACACGTCCATGTACATGTCCATGTGCATTCTATGTACATGTCTCTGTACATGTATATATACACGCCCATGTGCACGCCCATGTACACGTCCATGTACACATCCATGTACATGTCTATGTGCATTCTATGTACACGTCCATGTACACATCCATGTACACGTCCATGTACATGTCTATGTGCATTTTATATACATGTCTATGTACACGCCCATGGACACGTCTATGTACATGTCCATGTACATGTCTATGGCCATGTACTAGTGTGATATCCGCCTTGTTCACTTGTAGTCATCTGTGTCATCGAGTAAGGACGTTGTGAGAACAGAGCAAAAGTCAATGAAAGGAGTCCAAAGTCAGCCTGATGGTAAAGTCTTAGTACTGTATAAGTAGAAATTTTAGTTGCCTCATAATATATGTAATAGCTATAATAAGGACTCCTAGAAAACAGCTACTGAAGTTGAGTGTCATATGTTGGATAACTCATTTATGTCATATACAAGCTAGAAAAAATGGCTGAAAGCTCTAAACGGCACTCTGCTTATACTGCTTATACTGTTATACTGCTGATTTGAGAGAAATGTTGTAATAATATTTTGTCCCTAGAATTCTTTTTACTCTTTGATTTTTTCTGCTCAAGTTGTTTGATATTAGTCGCTGCGGGATAGTCAATAGTTGTTGATATTGTGAAACCTAAATATTTTAGCGGACAAAATATCATAGCATATTTGCTCAAATCAACAGTATTTTTAATAAAAAACCGTCTAGAATTTTTAGCAATTTCCTTTGAGCTTGTATATAGTATAAAGAGCTATCAGAAATATAGCGCTCAACCTCAATAGCATTTTTCCTCAAGTAGCTATTATAGCTATTTTTGTGAGGTGGCTAAAATATTTGGGTTTACAGTAGTTGATGATACACCGATATTAGTGCCAGGTCAGATTATCACGCGTCTCTATTGGTTTAAATGTGATTGGTAGGGTTGGTGACCAACATACCCAATGGCATGGTAACTGACCAGTTTGGAATGATTGGCCTCCTTACATTCTTACGAGCAGCGGAGAGCGATGCTAATCTAGTAGCACTTGCCCCTGGTGTCGACTTGACGTCGCTCGGTCTCAATTTGAACTCACCTGAGTATGTCAACCTCCCTCCATCTCAATCTTCAACGTCTTATTGCTTCCGACATACAAAGTTTATCCACCACTTCAGACCACTGGCGAATACTTTCCAATCTCCTCTTGCGGAGAGCCCTTGCCGACCTCAAGACATCGACTACCATGTGCCGACGGAATATCTTACTAACCTATTTATTCGAGACAAGCTATCACCAATTAAACTAAACAAGTATGGCGAGGACCTGCTGTTCTATTTATTCTACTCCAACCCCGGTGACGTCCTGCAGTTGGCTGCATCGACCGAACTGTGAGTATTGGCACACCCGGATAACCTGATACCAAGTCAGCCATTGCTTGTAATGACAGTAAAGCGGTATTTTGAACTCTGTCTGAGGTCACCACATAGAAAATAGAAAATTGTTTGTTCTTATTTTTTTAATTAGCAACTGACAGCTCGATTGCAAAAAACTCTCAATTTGCAAGAAGTTCCGCTTCACAGTATAGATCTCCACTATTCCACTATCTTCCTCAGATAATGTAGTAGAACAAAATCATCTTGTGAATTGAGAATTTTTGCAATTGAGCCGTTCGCAAATATTGCCAATCCACATTTGTTTTTGATATCATTATATATACCTGAGGCTGAACCAAGGACGCAAAAATGTTAAGATCGCAAATATTTTAGTACGTGCTAAATCGCAAGTATTGTGCACGCATAAAAATTCTGCAAAAATTCTACAATATGGTTTGGATGATCTCTTATTTGAAAGGGGTGTAGCCTATTGCTGTAGAACCCACCTGCTGAATATACCAAGCTTTCCACTGCCAATATATCTTAGTGCTGTCTATGGTATTGGCTGTTCACATGGCATGAGTTAATCACTGAAACTGCGTGTAACTAGGTATAACCGTGAGTGGAGGTACCACAAGGATGAGCAGTCCTGGATCACTAGGGTACCTGGTATGGATCCCCTCTACAAGACCAACACCTATGAGCGCAGCCATTTCTACGTCTTTGACCCTGCCACTTGGAGAAAGGTTCAGCATTGCTCAGTTCTGCTTGTAGTGAAATGGCCTTCGATAGTCATGTAAACATTGTTTGCTGTATGACAGGTGGTAAAGGAGATCCACCTGGACTATGGTAAGCTGGAGGATAGACCGCAGGGAATACCAAGTGCTAATGCACAGCAGCAGCAACAACAACACGGATCAGTGTCCAACTCAGCCATAGCTAGCCATTAGCATCGTGTGGTTAGCTGACCCTCGCTCTCAGGCCGATGTCTAATTGGTCATTGGTACAGACGCTCAGTTACGCGTCAGTCAGGCTCAGGCGCGACCTTCTGTCACACCTGTCTTCATATCATCATAAGATTGTCAATCCAACCAGCAGTCACGAGCTATTGCTGATGTCACACTTAATGAATTCCGCGAGTTCATCACTGAACTAGCGTTGTTGGGGTAACTGGAAGCTTGTGTTTGAGCCACTGATTGTGAATACCTGGTGTTTGTGTCGCTACCAATGAACAGCAGGCTGGCACTCGAGGTCAAGTGGAGCAGCTGACCCTGCTGATGCCGGGGTGTGACTGAAAATACTGATCTCATCTGAGCGTCCTCTGCTCACGACTGTATCTAATGTTGTCCGTGATGTAGCCGTTTAGTGTTTTCCACACTCTACCAGCCATTTGCTGCTCCCTATTTGGCTTTATTTTTTCCTTTGTAACACAAAAGTAGCATATTCTTAACATGCTCAAATCATGTTAGAATACACAACTTGTGCATTTTTGTACAAAATTGTATAGAAACTGGTATAATAAAATTTACAACCATGCTGATTGAAGACCCTTGTGATACCTAGCCATGTTTCTATAATAGCTTCAGTTCAATAAAGAACCTTAGGTCATGCTACCCTCCCCCTGACACCTTGCGTGCTGCTATGAGTGTGGCGAATCGCTCACCATAAATATAACATGTTCAACATGCTCTGTAGCTGGTTTGACGCTACAGTTATGACAGAATAAGCGAATGTGACAGAGCTGCGCCATTCCATCGGTTGTCATGGAGCTGTCGAAGAGGTTTGACCCTCTTTGGAGTTGTCCACTCCTTCTGAACCCATTTGCCAAGACATACATTTTATGTCCCTAATTTCCATCTATGAAATAAACTGATACCATATACCATCATAAGAAAATTGGTGATAAGATATTTTAGAATTTTATTTTTCGCAATTGGTAGGTTTTTGACGAAGACAATACTACTGATCAGTTATTGGAGGCTCATTATCAACATGGCGGCCTCCGCGATAACAGCCGTACCTGCGAAAGAAAAAACCCCTATACCTCCAGTAGATCGGGAAAAGGTTAGATACTACTCGGCTAATCTAGCATTAAATGCGTTGTATAATCATCAACACAATTATGAATTAAATTTTCACTTCATATTGTAGACTTGTCCATTTCTGTTGCGAGTGTTCTGGTCAAATGGCAAACCATATCACGTCAATGAGTTCATGCGGGGCAATACTCCACCAAATGAGCTACAAATCTACACATGGTATGTTATAGATCGTGTGCATCTAGATGATCTTAAAACTACCGGTCTGTATGTGTGCATTGCTGTCATTCAGGATGGACGCTACTCTGCGAGAGCTAGCCACTCTCGTGAAAGAAGTGAATCCTGACGCCAGGCGCAAAGGGACGTACATAGATTTTAACGTTGTTTTCCCCCACGCTCAGCAAGGCAAATATCTCTCTCGGGAAATAGGCAGTATATGTGTTGGTATGTTTTTAAAGATGATCGTAAACGTTATATATATTTGTTGTCTACATTGAATTGTAAGTGTCGTCTCTTTCGCAGGTCGGAGAGGTGTTGATGACAGTGCTACACTGAAGGAAAGGCGCTTTATAATCGGAGACTATCTGAGTATCGCAATATCACCTCCTGTAGGAGGTCGGGGACCTGGTAGAATGAGACCGTACTAACTGCATAGCAACGTTGTGATCATCAATGATATGGTGTAACTCCATCGGTGGTCAAGGTACTGTGGTGTATGACTTTATTGTAAATAAAACTGTAGATAATAGCATAAAGAAATTCATATCATCAATACAATAGTAGTGAAATATTAACTCTGTCTTACTTAAGTTAGTCTACAGAGATAACGATTCTACAGATCTGAAAATAAATGTGTGAATGTTTAGTGAAGAGGAAAGCAGCAATGGTCATTCAGGTTCGTCGTATGTTAATGACGGGCAGGTTTTAGAGTAGGCAGGTCTGTGGGGATACCTATTAATGCTATTCTGAGCGATATTGACATTATGTCTTGAGTCTTGGTGCTGCTGTGTAGAAGCTGCCTGCCATACTGTTGTCGTACTGTCTATTGCGGATAGGCGCATTGGAGGTGTATAAGTCATATGCGGTGGGTGTATGTTATTCTGCCTCATCAAGCCTGTATTGAGGCCCAGTGGTATGGGTACTGGTATAGGAATCGGTAGCACTATTGGTACCGGTATCAGTCCACTGGTCATTGCTGTGGGCTGACCTCTCTCCTAGTAATGAATCACTTAGTCAATATCATGTCAATGGGATGCAACACACGAGTGTAACACTTACCTGTACATGGGAATGATTGTCGCGTGATGTCAGCAATGAGTTGTGATTAGATGGACGGTTTAGTGAGAGATTAATCGGCGTTGCCTGTCTGCCCATCGGGATACCTGAATTATTGAATTACTCTGTCACCTGCTCACTGACTCACCGGTGAAAAGTGTTATAGGTATCTCACCCTCTGCTATTTCACCAGTGCTGCTCACGGAGCTCCGTTTGGATATCTTACTTATCACTGTCTCCATGCTCTGGCCTTTCCTTTTTCGATCTATCTGACTCGTCCTGTCCCCACAGCTTGCTTTCTGTACTCTGTTTTCATCACTGATCCTTGACGTATTGCATTTATTCTCTCTATCACAGTTGCTCACAAATACCAGTGCCTGCTCGCCTATAATACACAGTATATGATGGTGAGTTACAGTGTATAGCTGCCATTTCCTCACCACCACTGCACAGACGTGCATCACGTACCTTCATTCCACAGCTCGGGAGTTATGAGAATCTTGTGCTCTCGTTTCTGCGACTTCTCATACGCTGCACTCTGTACATCTATGTTTTCGTCTTTAATGCGTCGCAATTGCGCCTTGACCTCTTCGCAGAATACTTCCATCTTGTACTTATTCACACAAGAGCTCGTACAGAACTGAATGGGTACCGACTGTATAGAAGGCTCCATCACTATTAGTGAGCTCCCTCTCGGGTATTTCTTCTGACACCATTCGCACACCTATGAACAATTTGCAATAGTCGATGCTCTGACCGGCCTCTACTTGTCGATGGCAGCCTCAGTTTACTAACCTTACTCCTCAGTACATCGTCCTTGAAGTTATCCTGGCAGCCCTCGCTACAGAAGCTCCTCGTTGTTTTATCCTGCGCCACTAGACTCAACTCTGGCTCCGTGTTGTGCTGCTTACACCAGTGACATCTCTCCGTCGCAGACGCTAGCCTTGACTTGTAGACGAACGGCGTTGGCATCATATCATCGTCTGACTCAGACTGTCCATACATCTCATCTTCCACTGCAAACGGATCGAGGCTTCCATCAGTGTTAGCTGCTAGCTGAACCATGTTTCCTCTCTCTCGCTCTCAGCCAACTGCTCCACTCTAACACTGGGCAAACATATTTTATATGCTCTCCTGAAGCCAATCTCTTACTTTCAAGTTGATTTAATGGTTAAAGAATGCTTTGTTCACATCTTCAGATGTCTAAATATGAAACACATTTGTAGCTATCATATTTCTCAAAGTACCGACACTGTCCCATCCGTGTGGCCATTGTGAGAGATGTGTTCCATTGTGAATGGCGTGTTTAGTTTCTGAGTGCATATCGACCTCACAGCAGTAAGCAACTTGATCCCTCTGATGCGATAAATAAATGCGACTTAACACTTATCAATTCATTTCAATTCCTTGCACTCAAAATTTGCATCACAAGCTGCACCTGTGCGTGAGCCGTAATTGAATCCACACCGTAGGTGAAAGACTTTAAAATTGGTCACATGGAAGTCAGCTCACTTTCCATAGAATTACACGAACGCACACACGCCTTCTCTCATCCACACAACTGAACACCGGAATTGATGACTGTCGTCGAGAGCACTTAGGCACAACGTACAATGGCATCAATAGGTCAGGCATAAATCCCGTCCTAATGGCTCGAAGTCAAATTTCACAACTGCAATCTCCTTGTAAAAAACATGATCTATCCGTGAGCATTTCATTTCACCATAGATTATTGCTGCGTGCGCAGGTGTGTCTTGCTCTTCTTGCACACTTCAACATATCGCCATACAGACAGCGTGGTGAAATGCAAGAGTTCTTTGTGTAACCAATCCGCTCGTATGTTAAGAACGGCCTGCTTAAATATCATAATATGATATGTACGCCAATAAATGCTGTATGACACTCGAACAATAACCGCAATGAACTGGCGATGGCCGGATACCAGATACCCTTAGCTTGGCTTCTCCTTATACCATCTGGTTTCTCTACTACATGCAAGCTTCTAGTCGACTGTTTTAGATGTTAGCATATCATATCTCCCTGTGACGTACCTCTCTGTCACATGCCTCCCTGTTATATACCTCCCTGTCACATACCTCCCCCATAGCTTCAAGCCAGCAGTGGTTGGTCTGCAAAGGTACATGCAGAGATACTGTCTGTGTGCGAGTAGCTGGGTATATACCTGATTGGCTATCTAAGGACTTGGGGTGAAGCTGCTTGCGATGACTGCCTGCCACTGTTTTCTCGCTTCCATTCATAGCGTGGGGAGGAATGCGTTCAACCTACAAACTCATCGATTAGGCAACAATCGAAACGTCTGCCAAGTTAAATGTAGTGAACGCTATTAACATCGTATCAAATCCGTTCAAAACAGTGGATTAACCATGAAGCGAAGTATTCAAACAGATTAAGTTTCCTCTACTGGTACATATTGGTGGCTAGTTGTACTCTCTGACTTACCTTGGAGTGTCGCATGCTGCCTTCTCTCGACCAAGATTTCGATACAGATGTGACGGCTGACATGATGACTCTGTCGCAAACACAGAGTAGAGAGAGCAGCGCTCCTCCCTCAGCCACAGCCAGCGTAATAATAGCCAACGGTCTCGCGATACTAATATTTACTGTATCTGTCTTAATTCTTCTCCCATTACAAAGTATAGCTCCATCAATCAGTGACCATTTGATAGCTGAGGCTACGGTTTCACTATAACAAACATTATAGGTTATATAGCCGGTTTTCTAGTACAGCCAACGTGTCTGCCAAAGTTATTTACACTGAAACCCTACCCTTCATCCAGCGATGACAGTCGCGCGCATGAACTCGCCAGAGCAAGGCGGCAGCCTCGTTTTATTTCATCGCCTGCCGGTTAAGAAGGTGCGGCGATGTCAATTTTAATAAAATAATATCAATTCAGACTCTTCGTGCACGTTTCAAAAGTCATAAAATTGCAGTGTGTGTCTGCCGTGAATTGTTGCTTAATTTGAACAAAGATCTAGTGTTACTGTAATTCAATGCCCCATCAAAAACAGCTGCATATCATATTGCTGTATGCTAAGAGTATCCTATTCACACGGGTCTCTACAGGTCTCGCTGCTGTGACTGTGTGAAAGCTGAGCGCATTGAGATCGCATTGTACCTCCGAATGGCTATAAGATACGTATAACTGCATCTCGAGTGTCTGCACCTCCTCCGTTGCCCGCAGTCAGTCACCCTCGATGACACACTGCTCAGATCAACCAGTATCTCATCGTGGGATTCGTATTCTATTTCCTTATAATATTTCTATTTCATATATAAATCATCAATGCAAAGATCAGAGTATATTTCAGGCTCCAGGTCATTGTGTGTGATGACGGCTTTTCTCTCAGTTTTTCCTATCGCTCCTCGCGCCATGTCCAAAACCGGGGATTTCAGCCTCCACACTAGCGCCCCCTTTATCTGCCGTTTGCAGCGACTTATCATTGGGAATCCCAATGTGACGCGCTGTACTTGATACTGTGCCAACTGTTCTGCATCTCGGTCCGCAGAGTGAAATGTCTGACAGCTATCAGGAGAGCTGACCCTCATCAACGGATATATCTCATCCTTTGATTGACTCCATCTCTCCGTTTGGGGGCGGCCATTACCATGCCTGCCCTGAGCCGGACCCAGTCTGTGTGTGCTACCTGCACTAGATGCTCGGTCACTCACTGCTCTCCTCACTTTCGCATCACGCCCACTCCGTAATCTGCTGCTTCCCGTAAGCTTAGCTTTTTCTTCTCCTTTCTCCTGATCAATTTCTTTGGCCACTAAATAAGAGCGAGTGATATCTCACACAGCTCGCTCTAGCACTATCTGGTGCGTTAGCAGACTTATACTTACAGCGCTGTAGCAGTGACGTTGAATCTCTCAGCTCACAGTAAGCATGTGACCCTGCTTCCTGGTGGCCGCATTCAATCTCCTCCAGTCTAATTGAGGCTTTCCTCACCACGGCAGCATATCTCTCATCAGCAAGTTTTGATTCATCCGAGCATGCTGGGTGGCGGAGAGCCTCACTCTGATAACCTAACGTTTCAGCAGACAATGAGAGAAGCTCAATCATGGATGCTACCTACCATAATAGTTGTAGCTCAGAATTACCTAATGCGATCTTCATATTATCATCTCGTGGGTCCCACACACTACCCTTTCCAGCTTTTGTCTTTCTCCGATCTTTGCCCAACGTCAGCTCATATCTGATCCCACGAAACATCATTCCTAAGCAGTACACAAGACAGAATCAGTACACAACAGGCAAACTTTCACTTCTGGACACATCATCATATGTAGGATGTTACCAACCTGTCTCACAATTTGGTAGGATTGTGTCCATCGTGTAATCAACTAGAAGCTGCTGCATTTTTAACTTAGTTGGGAATCGTCTCATCACGGTGATAAACGTCTTGAATGCCTCTCCTGATAAAATAGAATATCAAAGACACAGTTAGAAGTCAATTCATGCTCACACCTATGCAGGGCTCTCCCCAGGATTTCAGTACATTTGGTGGAAATATACCAATTTTTATTATGAGATATGGAACCTTTGGAGGAAAATTTTATGGCACTGAATTCACATTGGGCGGAGCGCCCTGAGCGCCCACCCACATTGGGCGGAGCGTTCTGAGCGCCCTGAGCGCCCGCCCTGGTGAGAGTCCTGCTACGTGACATCTAGGTCTATTCAGTACAAACAGACAAGCACTTGCACTCACTGATTGGAGCTTTTATCTTCTCATTCCAATAACCATCTGTCAATCGCTGTTCATCCCACAGCCTTGGTCTCATTTTGAACGGAGTATATACTTCTAGCATCCTATAGAACTTGATAATCGTATCCTCATGTATCTTCATTTGACACTCGCGTGCCTTCCGCTGGTACGACGTGCTTACTTCTTTGCCATCTGTAGTAAAGGAGTATGTTGGAGGGCTAACGACAGCGCCAGGCTGACCTGATACACCAGTATACTACCTTTATCGTGCTGCAGATGCAGAGTTCCTGCACTCCTCATTCCGAGCTCAGATTTCAGCTTGTCAATCTCTTTGTACAGGACGTCGTGACATGTGAACTGTACCAAGTCATGCAGTGACCTGGTATTTGGGTAGTTGACCATAGCTTGGAACATCTTGTAGAATGCTGACACTGTAAGCCAGGGGTATAAGAATAAAAGATGCCAGCTTAGAGTTCGCATTTTTTGTTAGATTTTTCGCCCTCTCACCTAGTGGTTGCTTCACTCTCAACTCCAGTATTTTATCGTCGATGTGATACATAGGCCGGCCTTTGAAAGTCACCATCATGTTGAGCATAGCATAGAATCTGATAACTGCATCGTTCTCTGGAGCTGCTTTAATGGCAATCTTCTGGAACTCCATCTCTCGTGGCGGATATTTGACAGCTTCTCTCCTCCTCATCACAGCAGATGAGGGAGACATGGTTGTCGGAACCAGCTAGTGGCAGCACTGTATTGCTATGTAAAGCTTCCTACCAAACCAACAGTAGATGCCTTTACTTACAGTGAGGTAAGTAGTTGCGCCTGCCTTGGAGTCTCAGTCTGTACTGAATTGCATGTCGATTGTGTGTGAGTTGCTGTCAGGCTTGAGGAATAAGGCACATGCCTACTGTATTCTACAGTTCATCTCTACTCATCACAGTATAAAGGATCAAACCAGCGATTGTAAAAGACAATGCTGATCAGTCTACGCTTGATAAACAAACAACTCATCTCTTAGCAACACTGTCCACGTACCATTGAACAATGAAAGATACATGGGGATGAGCTACTGGTTTTCATTGAGTAATTGAGTAATTCATGTGTGCATTGTGGATGTAGAGGAGGGGGGAGGAGGAAAGGGGAGAGAACGGCATAAGGAGTTAATGGCTGGAAAAGACAGAGAAGTGAAGATAGAGGAAGCGAGGAGGAACAAAGCAGTAGTATTATAGTGAGGAGACAGAAGAAAATGTCCTACAAGTACAAGTGTATACGAATGTCTTTCATGGAATAAAAAGATATCTCTTCATCATATGATACAGCTATATGAATATTTTGTATGATCCATATACCGTATGACCCATATAATATATGATATGACCCATATAATGTATTACCCATGTGATGTATGACCCATGTGATGTACAGTCTGTGACCCATGCAATGACCGTGTATGTACTCACCAACTGAGTTGCATCCATCCGCTAACCACAGCCACCCAATTACAGAGTAATTCAATCAGGCCTCTACCGAATTAATACGTAATCAGCAATTGTTCCATAGGATTGTTGTTCTTCACAAATAAATTCTATCTCACACAATGCATTGCTACTATAGGAAAATGTTATTCACCTCAATGCCATTAGTGCTACATGGTGTAGAGTTTGCAGGCTATAGCGTTCTGTGTACACCTAATACACCAAACCCATGAAATACAACACAGGATAGGTATAAACAGAAGTATATCAGTATATATGACATTTACGCAAGGCTTGTTACATGTACATCATAAGTATATGTGAATGCGGAATAACTGTATCCACTTCTCACCATTGCCTACTGATGGCGGGATAGTCTACCCAGTATGAGCTGCTCATAACAGTGAGACATGAGACAAACAGCATCGCGACTCCTAACAGATGAGCGGTAGCAGCGTATCACTGCCTAACATCGCTCTCTACAAATGATAGGCATGTACCGGTAGCTGCTTCTCGTTTTCGATTCAGTTTTACCCATTCAATACAATACCTCATCATACACTCTTTAAGTCAAGCCTCACAGATACTATGCTATCGGAGTGAGCTTATATACTGGCTGTGGCTTTTGCTCTGTGGTTACAGTAGCTGTGTCCGAGATGCCCGAGTCAGAAAGATCTGGTGGCGTTTGACACCAGATCAATATGTCAACTGAGACTTTGAATGGAAACTCGTGACATTGCCAGCTGATCGGCATCGTATTCGAAAGGACCGTTACTGAGCCTCATAGGTGCCAGTTATTACAGTTCGTTCGTACTAATTGAGCTGAAGCTGGTTTCAGTTCCTGTGATATCCTTGTTGAATGATATAACATCACATAGGCGAGTCTTTTCATAGGCTCCATATTATCAATCAACTTGTTGTGGTTGGGATGTTACTCGTTCTTTCATTGCACTGTTTGATGGCAGTTTTCGCCGGTTTCTAGCCAGCAGTGTGACATGATGGAAATTTCATTATGATATCTGTCACATTTCCACATCTGTCACACTGTCATACAATTGAAAAATGAAACATTAAAAAATATATTTTACACTGGAACAAAGATAGGAAGTAAGTAGAAATATAGAATCAATTGTTTGTTGCGCAGCTCAAGATATGTACCAGAATAAATAAATAAGCAATTGCGTGCAGGATCTACCGAACGTTTGGTTCTTGTCTGAGTGGTGAGATAGCAGGTATAAATCCACAGACGGATGGAAGACGGCTGACAGAGACTAGTTAACTGCAGTGGAGCCATAGCCCTGGTCCTTTGCGTCATCACTGATGTTCACTTTGATAGCTTCACTTGCTTGCGCAATACTGCTCCTGGTCTCGAATGTATACACATCATCCTCATCGTCAGAGTTTCCTGCAAGTATAAAACATATAGGGAATAACCTGCTGGGAATCTCTCCATGCTCCCAGTGATTCAAGGAAGAGCAAGGGGCTAGAAAGTTTGTCTATTAAGGTCTGTATCAGCACATAACAGAAATGGAAAGGAAGAGATGATGCTGAGGGG
>ERZ1740065.600-NODE-600-length-19906-cov-5.122613_pt1 | contig 19906 bp, 15 predicted proteins | sample MGYA00581738_ERZ1740065 | MGnify/ENA primary metagenome ERZ1740065 (study PRJEB43018, sample SAMN04849749) | marine metagenome | isolation source: floating plastic debris | place: Pacific Ocean | collected 2008-09-01 | study: EMG produced TPA metagenomics assembly...
CGGGCAGACGTTGTTATTAGCGCTGCCAATCCGCTATCTTTAGTTCATGGTAGCTCCCCGGCAGTTGTTCGAAGACTTTCTGGCCCTCTTTTACCCCCGCCTCTGTTTGGCCTGTGGCCAGCATCCCCCCACCGGCGACGACCTCACCTGCACCGTCTGCCAGTACCAATTGCCCCAAACCAACTTCCACCTCGAACGCGAAAATGGCTTTACCGAACACTTTTGGGGGCGCCTACCCCTCCAAGCGGGAGCCGCACGCTATTATTTTACCAAGAAGAGCAAAACCCAGCAGCTCATCCACCAACTCAAATACGGTGGCCAGGCCCGTGTCGGCTTACAAGTGGGCCGGCAATACGGGCGGGAGCTCCGGGACGCTCCCCACTTCCGCGGCATCGATCTCATCGTTCCCGTTCCCCTACACCCCCGCAAGCAAAAAATGCGGGGCTACAATCAATCCGACAGCTTTGCCCGGGGGCTCTCGGAAAGCCTACAACGCCCCTGGCAAGCCCATGCCCTTCAACGCGTGAGCCCCAGCCCCAGCCAGACGCAAAAAACCCGCATCGAACGCTTTGAAAATGTCCGGCGAGCATTCCGCGTTCCCCGACCGGCCAACCTAAGGGGCAAACACCTACTCCTGGTCGACGACGTCCTGACCACCGGCGCCACCCTCGAAGCCTGTGCCCTCCAAATTCTCGCCATCCCCGGTACTACCGTCAGCATGGCCACCATCGCCATGGCGCAGCAAAGCTAAAGGAGATGCCTGTCACACTGATCCCATTTTTCCCGACCGCTAAAGCCCCAAAAAAATTAAACTTCGCTCGACTGGAACCTCCAGTCGGCGCCCGCGTGCGCAACTGCGTCGCCTATTTTTCCGTATCATTAAAAAAACAATCCCGTATTCCCCACTTTAACACCAATCCACAATGAGTACCCTATCTCGCGCCCTATTCATTCTCTTTTGCAGTGGACTCTTTCCCCTCGCCCTGCCCGCCCAGTTCGTCAACTTTGAGGATACCTGGAAGGAATTTCTCGCCAACGAAAAAACCTCCAACATCAGCAAGCTGACGCAGCCTTCCAAGGAGGAGAAAATCGACTACGCCAAATACTGTCTCATGTACGCCACCACCTACTTCTGCGGTGGGGAGATCGACCAGTCGGAGAAGCAGATGTCCGAAATCCGCAGCGTAGGCGAGACGGCCTACAACCAAATCCCGGGCTTCAAGGAACGCTTTACCGATTTGGAGGTCAAGATCAAGGCCTTTTACAAGGTCGACCGGCTGTGGAAGATCTTTTTGCTCAAACGCAGCGTCACCATTGCCGACCTCGAAGGCATCGAGGCCGCCACGCGGGTCTGCGAAAAGGGGACCCTCGCCAAATACAACCACATGGCGTCCTACGCCTACTACTGCCAGAAGGACCTGACCAAGGCCAAGGACTATTTTGAAAATCGGGTCTTAAAACTGGCCGAACGCACCACCCTCAAGGTGGCCGATGTCGAAGGGTTGGAAAAAGAGGTGGGCACCACCAAGAAACTGTACAAGGGCCTCACCGCACTGGGTAAGGCCTGGAAGACCTACATCGATACCGATCAATCGCCCGGCTTCAAACCTGAGCTGCCCCTGATCCAGTGCCACGTCGAGCCTTCCATCAAGGTGCACGTGTTGCGAGCCGCTGCCGATCTCTGTGAACGGGGGGCTGCCGAATTGGCGCAAATCGAAAAACTAGAGAATACGATGGACGAGCCCCTGAGTACCGCCGTAGCCAAGAAAGTCGACTGGCTGCGCGGGGAGGTGGGCAAATACACCGGGGATGAGGCGGTGCTCAATAAGGCCTGGGAAGAATTCAAATCGACCCAGGAGCTGGCCCAGGGCATCAACTTTGGCTACGAATACTGCCGACTGGAGGATCAAATCAAGGCCTACATCATGAATGGGGCCATCAACTTTAGCGAGCAAGCCGAGACCATGCTCAACAAAATCGTCGCCCTGCTCCAGGAGCACGCGCCCCAGATGGGAGCGGATACCGAGACCCAATTGCAAAAGCTGTTCGATCGCTACCAGCAACGCGAAGAAGAGCTCAAGGCCCTCAACAGCCTCTGGTCAAGCTACCTCGAAAATGGCGATACGCTGCTGGAAGCCTACGAGCTGGCCGCGGCCTACTGCGACCCCATTGCCCAGACCAAGGCTTGGGTCATCGAGGGCAGCTTCTTTGAGGCCTGTATGGAGGGCAAAAAATACCTGGACCAAATCGACGCCCTCAAGCGGGAAAAGCGCCTAAAATACGAGGAAGACCTCAAGTGTGCGGTGATCCGACTGCGCCAAAAGGTCTACGACTGCCGCTACTGGGAATTGGTACTCCAGGCCCGCAAGGAAACCCACGCCGAACGCGAGCGCTTTGGCCCCGAATCCGCCAAGATCATGTACGGCGACTTAAACAGCGACCAACTGCCCTGCGAAACCACCGTATTGTACAATCCCTTGGGCAATATCGGCATCAAATACATCATTTCGACCTACCTGTGCCAGGAAATCGACCTGGCCAAAATGGGGGATCCCGAGTACTACAAAAAAATTGCCAGCTGGGTAGACAGCAAGGTGCTGCAAGCCTACTGCGAGACCAGCATGCGTTGTAAGGAGGACTTCTTCATCTACCTCGAAGGACATACCGACGGGCACGCCTTTAAAGGGGCGCGCTACAAAAAATCGCTCGATATCCCGGAGGGAACGATCTTTACGCACTACCTGGACGAAGAGGTGGCGGAGAAAAATACCGAACGGGAAATTACCAATAGCCTACGTAGCAATATGGAGCTGGGCATCGCTCGGGCCTGGACCGTCAAGCACCAGCTGGATTTTATGGAAGTGCCCATCGAAATTGGGGCTTACGAACATCCCGATGATGAAAAGGGCGGCGAATACCGCAAGGTGGATATCGAGCTAAACATTACCAACCTCTTGCTCGATTTCTACGAAAAACGGCTCCAGGAACTGCTCGACGCTTCGGGAATTGGCAAACGCCCGGACGACTGCTAGGCAGTTTAACAAAACATTACGCTTTCAAAGGCCAGCGACGGGAACTAAGCTCCCCCGATTCGCGGTTTATATAGTGCGGTACGGTCGCAAGACCAGCGAAGCACCGCACCGATAGAAATCTCAAACAACTCACTTACTCTTTACTTATCGCCCCAATATCCCGAGTGGAAGCACCCAATCCCGATGCCTCCACTCGGCCTCGTTACCGTGGTGGCTTGTTGAGCCGCCGATAAAAAGGAGCTACACCAATGATCAAGACTTATTCCGACGCGGAGATTCTCCAAAAGATACGACTGGGCATCCCCTCCAACGCCGCGGTGGTGGGTTGGTTATACGACCAGATTCGCCCCCAGATTTACAGCATTGGGATCAGCATGGGCCTCACCAATGAGGAAGACATTCGGGACCTCACCCAGGACGTCATTGAGGCGTTCTACCGCCAGGTCATGGAAGATCGCTTTCGGGGGGAATCGAGTATCCTTTCCTACCTTTACGCCATTGCCAAAAACAAGTGTGTCGATCGATTGCGCAAAAGCCGCGAATTACTCTACGATCCCCGAGAACTCGCGGAAAGTGGGGAAGAATGGGACGAGGAATCGCCGGAAGCCCTGGTGATCTTGGCCGAAAAAACACGGCTGTGGAAAGGTTTCCTGGGCCTTCTCCCCGAAAAGTGCCAGCGGACATTACAACTCTACTTTTCCCCCGAGTCGCCCAGCCGGGAGCAAATGGCTCGGGAGCTGGGCTTGGGGTCCAGCCAAGCCGTAGCCAATGCCATCTACCGCTGTAAGAAAAAACTGGCCCAGCTCATCCTCAACGATCCGATCCTACTCGGCCGACTGATGGATTCCTTCAACGATCCCTTTGGCTTGATGCAGGCCCTCATCCGGTACGCCGACGATTTCAACGCCATCCTGGCCTTCTGCCGGGGGGACCTGCACGATCCCCAGGCCCAGCAAACAATGGAGGAACGAAGCGCCACCGATCCAGCCCTGGCCGCCCTAATCCAATTTCTCCGCGAGCGCCTCTAGGTCATTTTCCTCCTCCCGCTGACGGTTCCGCAGCTCAGTCCGGACCGCCATCATATCGATCCGGTAGCGCCGGTGGCCGTGTTTGAGCAGGTAGCGCTCCAGAATCTTTTCGATGGCCGAGCCCTTGATTTCGGCGATGGCCTCCTCCTCACTGCGCCCCAACTGCTCCTGCATGGCTTTGAGCTCGCTGATGATTTCCGCCGCCGCGCCCGCATCTTCCGAGTCGATGCGGAGAAAGAGCGCGCGGAGAAAATCGTAGATCTCGTAATCTTCCAAGCGATCAAATTCCCGCCGGGTACGCCGTACGGTCTTTTTGGTCAGGGCGTAGATGTCGCCCTCGATGTAGTGCCCCAGAAGGGAGACGTAAAAATCCATGGAAGATTTGATCGGCTTACCGTCTTCGGGGGTGGCCACACCCGTGGCCGAGAGGGCTCCGATGAGGGAATAAATGACACTGGGATAGAAAAATCCGGCAAAGAGCCCGTAGCGCCAGGGGCTGTCCTGGAAAGCGGCGGGCTGCCCCCCAAAGCTGATCGTCAAATCCCAGATTTGCAGGATCCACAGCACCCCGACGGCCAATAGGCCGTGCAGGACGATGCTCCAACGAAACCAGCGCGACCGCCAAATCAGGTGGTGCCCGATCAGGTGATCGAAGTTGCGCTTGCTGGGCAGTCCAAAAATCAGGACGGACGAGACGAAAGCAATGAGGGAGGCAATGATCATAATTTATGGCGGATTTGCTTGATGATTTCCTCGGTTTTCACCTTAGTCTGTTTTCTCTGGGTAAACACCATTACTTCGAGTGCGGCGGATGGCCCACCCCTTAGATCAATATGCCCCACACTCTGGAAGAATTCAAAGGCGGGGAGCAGGGGTTCGATCGGGTGGATGTAGCCTTGTTCGGTCAGTTGTGTTTTGAGGGGGAGCCATCGGTCTTTGGGGAGGGTCGCGATAAACCTACCGATGCTTTCGTAGGAGACTAGTCCATTGCTTTTTATTAAGTCCATAAAACGTGTTTTTCGAAACGCGCCAGTCCGGGCGGCGCTTTTAGTGATCAAATGGAACATTTTGGTTAGCGGAAAACGGTCTGTCAAAGGTTAGTCGAACGAATCGCCCGGATATAATCAGGAATGATGACTTTTTTTAAATTTTTCCCGAAAAAAAAGGACTCCGAAAATACATTCGGAGCCCGTCCTAAAATTAAACTACTTTTAAACTATTACCCAATTGGGTGTCGGAGGGTCAAGGGTCTCCGACAAGCAAAGGGCTAGCGGAGATCGCCTCATTGGCAGTCTACATCGCGGTATTCGCCATTCCAGCAGCGCCAGTCGGAGTCGCCGTAGTGGGCCAGGTCGCGAATGCGGCCATTTTTGGCGCCCTCGTTCCACTGAATTTCGAGGAGATTGTCCTCCACGATGCGGTAGACGTCGTAGCCCCGGCTAAAGGCAGCGCCGGGCAGTTCACGGTATTCGATGTAGTCGCCCCGGTCATCATCATTGGCCGAGATATTGGTGTAGCGCATCGTTTTGACACCGCTGTCGAGGTCGCGGCTAAAGCGGGCTTCCAGTACGGGCAGGGCAGCGGCGAAGGGGCGGTGGTAAAGGGTCCAGACGGCACCCGATCCATCGTTTTCCGTCACGCCCGTATACCATTTCACCCGCGAAAAACCACCCACTTTGGACAGGTACATCTCCCAACTCACTTGGTCACTGGGCAGCAATTCGGCAAACAACTCCGCGGAATAGACCGATCCGTCGTAGCCCGTCACGTCGTAACTCCACAGCCAGATGCCATCCCCTTGGTATTCGGGGCGGTGGTTGAAAGATTCAAAGAAAGCCAGGGTGGGTAGACCCGTGCTCAGTACGATGGCGGTATTCCAGCCCACCAGATTGCCCGCGGCGTAAAGCCAGTGCCAGTAGGTATTGCTCGCGCTGCTGCTCTGCTCTCGGGAAACGGCCGTGGTATCGGATTCGGTAAAATCGGTGAAGGTCATGACAAAGGCCTCCTGGGCGGGGAGCTCGGGCGCTTCCCTACCTTGGGGGTCGGTGGTCTCCTCTTTGGTACAGGATTGAAACAAGGCGAGGGTGAGGGCAAGAACTAAAACAAAACGCAAATTTTTCATAATATTTTCTTTTGGTTTAATTCGTCCTGAACAACTGGAATTTCGCGGGAGGTAGCCATTCCCAGACGCCGAACGAGTGGTATTCAATTACCGGATGCAAGAAATATTGCTGCATACGTTTTTAATACCCCGGGCTGGAGATTTACCCCTAGTGGGGCGAGAAAAAAATGTACTTTTTCGAAAATTTAGGGAAATCGGGAGCCTATTGGGCCTCCACGGTGTCGCGGAGTACGGCAGCCGTCGCAAAAAAGCCCAGTCCCCCATTGCTGACGTTAGTCGGCAGGCTGCTCGGCAGCTCGTCGTACAAACCGCCCCGCCAATCCTTCTCCATCATCAAAGCCCGCAGGTAGGCCGCAAACTCCGTCGTGAGGGCGTACTTACTCACCGCGACGGTGCTGCCCCGGGGAAGGAACACATTTTCCAACTGCCCCCGAAAAAACTCGCTGACGTCCAAAGTGCTGAAGGAATAAAAGTACAAACGCGCCCGCGTCGGTTCCGAGCCACCGAGCGGCGGCCCGTCGATATCGACGATGTAAAGGGCCTGTTCCTCCGGGGTGTACACCGGCGGCGCCACGACACTCAGACTGTCCACCCCAGCCTCAAAAAAGGTGACCGCCCCCAGCGGTAAGATCGGGACCGCCGTACTTCGGGCCGTGTAGCGCTGTCCCTCCCATTCCACCGTCAGCTGGACCTCCTCGCCCACTCCCGCTCGAAAGGGCACCTGACTCCGGTAGCGCGACGCATCTTCGGCAAGAGCCACGAAGGGGTACGTTTCCTCCCCCACCCGCACCGTCACCCGATCCGCCACCAGCGGCCGGCCCGCACCGTTGGGCTCGCCAAAACTGTGCGTCAGCCGCAATTCCTGAATCCGCCGTTCATTCGTCAGGATCGCATCCACTACCGGCAGGTCGTTTTCGCCAGTTTGGAAATCCCAATCGACAACTTCCTCACAACTGGACAGCGAAAGGAATAGGATCGACCAAAGGCAAGTGATTCGCAGCATGGCTTAAAGTTTGAATTTATAGGAAAGTGAAGGAAAAAAGCGGATCAAATCCGTCTGCGTACTCCGCAATTCCCGCTCGTTCGCGTAAGTGGCCTGGACCAGCGGCTCCCCCTCCTTGAGGATGACCTTGTTGAAGTTGACGCTGACGACGTTTTTGTGGCCCAGAACATTGTAGACGGAAAAAATCAGGTGGTGCTGGTACTTGGCATCGGGCTTTTTATTGAGCGTAAAGCCCAGCGCAAGGTCCAGTCGTTGGTAGGTCGGTAGGCGGTCGTTGTTTTTTTCGTCGTAAATCGGAACCCGGTAGTCTTGGAACTGGTAAAAACCCGTGGGCGATGAAAAAGCCGAACCCGTGTAGGCCGTCCAGTAGGTCGACCAGCGGAAACGCCGGGTGACCTGGCAGTTGACCAAGAGGGTAAAATCGTGGGGGCGGTCCTGAAAGGCGGGGTATTCCCGGCCACCGTTGATGCCCGGCGTCCGGCGTAGGACCCGGGAATAGGTGTAGGACAGCCAGCCGCTCCAGCGTCCCAGCTTCTTTTGCAGCATCAACTCAATACCGTAGCCGTACATGGTCCCAAAGCGGAGCTCTCCCTCGATTAGAGGGTTGAGCAAAACGTTGGCGTGGGGCCGGTAATCGATCTGATTGTTCCAACGTTTGTAGTAAGCTTCGGCGCTCCACTCGATTTGGCGACGGGGAAAATACTTTTGGTAGCCCAGGGCAAACTGCTGCATCGACTGGGGTCGGATGTTGGGACTACTCGGTAGCCAGACCTCCAAGGAGGTAAAGGGTGAAGCCGAATTGGAAATCAACTGGAGGTACTGATAGTACAGGCCGTAGCTGGCTTTGAGGGTAGAGGTGCTGTCGAGTTGGTACTCGGCACTCAGACGGGGGCCAAGGTTGTGGTAGCTCTGATAGGACTCAGCTCCTACCTGGACCGAATCACTGACCACAAAATCATCGTTGAATAGAAAATATTCGGCGGGGCCCCAATTGTCCCAACTCGTATAACGCAATCCCGCCCGGAGGCGCCAGCGCTCCGTCGGACGTAAATCCAGACTGCCGTAGAGCACCTGCTGGCGCGAGCTGTTGGTTTGGAGGGGGGGAAAAAATTCGAGCAGCGCTCCCGTCGACAAGGCGCCGGGATTGAAGCTGTAGCCACTGAATTCGACCCCAAATTTGACGCTTAACCGGGGGCGAACGTAATACGTAAAATCCGATTTCAAGCTCAACTGTCCAATCCCAGATTGCCAGTCGTTGTTCTCAAAAGACAGGCGATAATTGTACACCCCAACGTACAAAACGGTATTGGAAAACAGCTTGGCATTAAACAAATGGTTCCAACGCAGGGTACTGGTAAAATTGCCCCAGGCAATGCCCCCACCGACGCTACCCAGGCTATCGCCGCGGGCGATCAGATCGTCCCGACCGTTGATCACGGTAAAAAAGAGGCGGTTCTTGTCGTTGAGTCGGTAATTCCACTTAAAGCTAAAATCGCTAAAGCCCAGATCGCTATTGGGTGCAGCATTCCGATACAACCAGTCAAAGTTGGACCGGCGGACCGAGGCAAAGATCGAACTGCGGCCCTTGACCAGCGGCCCTTCCAGGGCAAAGCGATTGAGCAAGGGATTGCGCGACCCCCGAAAGCTCCAGCGCTGCGAATTGCCATCGACGGTCCGGATGTCGATCACCGACGACAGGCGATCGCCCAGGCTGGTGGGAATATCGCTTTTGTAGACCTTGATGCTTTTGGCGAAGTCGGGAATCACCATGGAGTAAAAGCCAAAGAGGTGAGCGGGATTGTAGATGGGAGCGTCGTCGATGATGATGAGGTTTTGGTCTTTTTCCCCACCCCGGGTAAAGAAAAAGGCCGAGCCATCGCTGTGCGATTTGATGCCGGGCAGGGTTTGGAGGCCCTTGATGGTTCCCGATTCTCCTCCGAATTCGGGCATGTTCTCCAGGTCTTCGGGGCGTAGGGTCAGCTCGCCCATTTGTTTTTCGCGCAGCACCTCCCGCAGGGGACGCTCCACAATCACGTCGGGCAGCTCTTCCAAACGCGCTTGAAGCCGGAGGCTTTGTTTGCGATCAGCGGTCAGGGTCAGCTCCAGACGACGCGCTTCGTAGCCGACGTAGGAATAGGTGATCCGGGCCGCCCCCTCCACCAGCCGGAGGGAATAAAAGCCAAACTCGTTGGTAAAAGTCCCCCGCTGGCTGCCCCCGACGAATACGGAGGCGCCAATCAGGCTTTCGCCCGTACTGGCATCGGTCAGAAAGCCACTGATGGTGTAGTAGCTAGGAGCGGCGGGAACCTCCGATCGGGGCAGAATGACGATTTGGGCCTCGACCCGTAGGTATTCGATGGGTACTTTTTCAGCGAGTTGTTGTAGGGCACGGTCCAGATCGACATCCTGGCATTGGAAGACCACCGTTTGGTCAGCAGCGATGGCTTCGGGGTTGTAGGAAAATTTGACGCCGCTTTGTGCACTCAGTTGCTGGAGCACCTGATCGAGCGTCAGGGAAGTACTGTTGAGACTGACCCGGGCCGGGGGAGATCCCGGCTGGGCGAGCGCAGTACTGGCCAGGAGCAGCCAGCAGAACAGGGGGAGCACAATTTTTGGCATGTTCAAAATTAACAATCCAAAACCAATTGCCTCGGGAGGCGAGGCGATAATTCGCGTTGGTCTTCGAGTGGCACAAAACGGGCCGAAAATCAGCAGTTGTCGGGATTGCCGTCGAGCCAGACCTTTTCGCCTTCCCGTTGGACCTCCAGCTGGAGGGTGGCGGCCAGAATGCGCAGGATGGCCTCCAGGTCCAGCCCCGTCAGGTCGGTAGTCAGTTTGCAGCGTACCAACTGGGGATTGCGCAGGGCAATCGGACGGTGAAATTTGCGTTGGAGGGCGAGCACCACCCGATCCAGGGGCGTAGCGTCAAACACCAAGCTATCCGACTGCCAGGCGAGTGCGTAGGGATCGGCATCGGCAGCCTTGCGCAAGTTCCGCCGGGCCTTGTCGTAGATGGCCATTTCCCCCGCCTCCAGTACCATTTCCCGCTCCGCCGTCCGAACGGCGACCCGACCACTTTGGACGACCACTTGGGTTTCTCCGGCCGCCGTACGGGCGTCTACGTAGAAAGAGGTGCCCAGCACTTCGACCGTCAGGACATCCGTGGTGATGAGGAAGGGGCGCTCGGTATCGCGTTGGACGTCAAAGAAAGCATCGCCCGCCAGTTCGCCGCGCCGCTGCCCCGCCGCTTCGCGGTAGCGAACTTGGGCGAATTGATTGAGGGTCACCTGGCTCCCGTCGGGCAGGCGTTCCGCTTCGATTTGTGCGGCGGCGGCCAACGCTAGTTCCGACGTAGCGGTGGGCCCCAGGAGCCAGTAGGCGGAGAAGATCAGCACGACGGCGGCGGCTACCGAAGCGACGCGCCACCAAGTCCGGCGGCGCGGCAAGGCCACCACCCGGGCATTGGACTGGATGAGGGGTTTTATTTTTTCCCACTCCTGTTCGGCATCCACCCCCAGACGATTCTCCGAAGTTCCGGCGAGGGCCCAGGCCCGTTGCACTTCTCGAAACTGGGCACGATTTTCTGGCGAAGCCAATACCCAGGCCTCCAACTCCGCCACTTCGGCAGCAGTGGCTTCCTCATTCAGGTACTTACTGATGAGTAGCAGTGGATCGTCGTGGTATTGTTCTTCTTTCATACGTTCTAAACTCATTACACTCGGTGGCGTACTTTCCCTTAGTCGGTCAGCAAAAAATTAGGCTCCAATCCATTTCCCAGCACATCCACCACCAGAGGTAGTAGTCTTTTAGGGCTTCCCGCAAGCCCCGCAAGGCTCGGGACATATGGGCTTCCACCGTTTTTTGGGACAGGCCCAGTTCCTCGGCAATATCCCGGTATTTCATCCCGCGGTAACGGCTCATTTCAAAGACTTGGCGACACTTGGCGGGTAGCGTATCCAGGGCTTGGGCGATCTTGGTCCGCAATTCGTCCAAGTCCGGCTCGTCGGCTTCCTTGCGCTGGTCCAGATCGTGAATATCGAGATCCAGCACGCGACTGCGGTACCGCTGGTGATCGCGGAGGTAGTTGAGCGAACGGTTGCGAACGGCGGTAAAGAGGTAAGACTTGGGCGCCTTGCTCAGGTCGATACTCGCCCGATTTTCCCACAAATTGAGGAATACCTTTTGACTGATATCCTGCGCGGCCGCCCGGTCTTTGACAAACTGGTAGGCAAAATTGCACAAATGCGCGAAGTGCTCCTTGAACAGCTGTTCGAAGCGCTGGTGATCGAGCGTTTGATTTTTGCCGGGTACTGCCATGGTCAGAAGCCAAAGATAATCAGAAGCTAGGGATTATCGCAGGAGTCCTCCCGTTAGGCGGATCAATTCGGTTTCGGTGCTTTTGAGGTTGAACAAGGCGTTGAGCCGAGCTTGGGCGGCATTGATGTAAGCGATTTGAATACTCCGGTAATCGAAAGAGTTGATTTGTCCGGCTTGAAAGCGCTCGGCGGCGATGTCGAGATTGCGTTGGGCATTGTCCCGTAAGGATTCGGTCAGCGCGAGCAATTGGACCTGGTTGCGGTAGGTCTCCAAGCTGTTGGTCAGTTGGAGGGAAAGGCTGCGTTTGAGGTCTTCGATCCCGAGCTGGGCGATTTGCTCTTCAACCACCGCGTTTTGGATGCTGCGTCGGCGAGTGCCCGCGTCGTAGAGTGGAAAAGTAGCGGTAAAATTCAGGTAATAGCTGAGGCTATTGCCCGCGGTGAGGGGGAAGGGTTCTCCCGTACGGGGATCGTCGGTAAACAATTGAAAAAAGGTTCCCGTAGCGTTACCGCCGGTATTGATTCGGAGGGAGGGATAGCGATTGCTTTCCTGCAGCTCGCGATCAATGGCGGCCAGGCTGCGGCTAAAGCGCAGATTCTGCAATTCGATGTTGTTGGCCAGCATTTCGGTTGCCAGGTTCTCGTAGTCGTAGGGGGTCCGTTCTGCGGCGAGGGTATCGGTAAAGGTGTAGGCGCGGTTGAGTTGGTCGACACCCATCGCCAGGTTCAGGTTGCGCACTGCCGTTCGGTAGCTCTGCTGCTGGACCAGCACGCTGGTGGAATCGTTGAGGTAGGCATCGGTATTTTGCAAGACGTCAAAGGTACCGGCCTGCCCGAGTTCCCGACGGAGCTCTTGGAAAGCGAGGCGATCGCGCGACAGGGTGAGCACCTCCCGCAGTACAGACAGTTGCTCCCTCTGGACCAGCACCTGATGGTAGGCCAGGATGATTTGCTGAATGGTCGTTTCCAGGATCTGCTGGGTACTGCCCTGGCTTTGGCGTTCGATCTCGGCCAGGCGCTTTTTGTTGATGCGCACCTTGTAGCCATCGAATACGGTCCAGGCCAGGTCGACGTTGCCGGTAAGGCCTCCGTTGACGAAGCCCCCGTTGATGAAGGAGGCGGGGTTATTTTGATTGGTGAGGGCGTTATTGGAGGTGAGGTTGAAATCGATCCGGGGATAACGCCCGGCGGCGGCATAGGAATTGTTGTTTCCCGCAATGGCTTCGCGCTGCTGGCTGATCTGAATCTGGTAATTATTGGCCAGTCCGACTTCAATGGCCTGGGAGAGACTGAGGGGGGCTTGGGCCAGGGGGGCAGACTGGGAGCCGATGAGTTGGACCAAAACCAGCAGTAAAATCAGTAGGGGACCGTGGGTGAACGTAGCGGATGAGGACATGAGTTACAATCGTGTTTTTATGGTGGGAGGGGAATCAGTGGAGGATGGAGGAAGAAACTACGATCTGGGAGGCAGATATAGGGGAAGGCTGTGGGTGGGACCCACCCTCAAGACACGACCGTTCACCGCATCCCTCAGCCCACGCCGTACGGAGTACGACCTCGCTACCCAAACCTAGGTTTCTCCTCCTCTAGAATCAGAAGAAAGTCGGTACATAGACGCTCCGGAGGTAAAAATTCCATAAATCAGTTTTTGAAAACGGGCGAAAAACCCTCCTAACTCCCTGATTATCAGTTATAAAAAATTTAAAAAATTCTTTTCTAAAAATCGCAATATTACGATTTAACCCAATGCTATCCCACTCAGCTGAATCGTACCGTAAATCACCGCCCCCACCACCACGAGGGCCAGGATTCCCGCAATCACCCAGAGCTCGAAATAAGCCTTCCGCCCTTCCATCGCCGGCTCGACCTCCTCCCAACTGGGCTTGATCCCTTCCCAGGCGTAGACGGCGTATACCTTAATCCGATTGACCAAAATCAACATCACCGGCAGGAGTACTAAAATGATGAGGGTCGTAAAGGCCAAACCAAAGGCCACCGACACCGCCATGGGAATCAAAAAGGAAGCCTGGACGCTTTTTTCAAACAAGAGCGGCGTGAGCCCCGCGATGGTTGTCACCGAGGTTAGCACGATGGGGCGAAAACGCGACAAACTCGCCTCGTAGAGGGCCGTCATCTGGTCCATCCCTCGTTTGAGGTACAGGTTAAAAGTCGTCACGAATACCAAGGCATCGTTGACGATGATCCCGATCAGGGCAATCACCCCAAGGTTGGACAAGATACTGATCGGGAGCCCCAGCAGATAGTGCCCCCAGGCCACGCCGACCAAACCAAAGGGAATCAGAGCAAAGACGACGATCGTCTGGCTGATCGAGCGGAAAGTCAGCGCGATGGTAAAAAACATGGCCAGCAAAATGATGGGCATGACGGCCGCAAACGACTTGGAAGTCTTTTCGCTCTGGCGATTCTGACCATCGTAAATGGCCCGTACCGAGGGGTAATCAGCCAGAACGACGGGCACGATTGATCCGCGAATATCGGACAAGATATTGGTGACCGATACGTCGCCATTGGCAACTTCCGCCTCGACCTTGACCTCGCGCTTACCGTCGATGTGATTGATGGCGATAACGCCTCGGTCGATGCTCAAATCCGCAATTTCGTGTAGGGGAAACTCCCGACCATCCGCAAACCGAATCCGCATGTTTTCCAACTGGCTGATCCGCCGCCGGTCGGATTCGGCGTAGCGCACCCAGACCTTGACCTCGTCGCGCCCCCTTTGGAGTCGTTGTACCTCGCTGCCAAAGAAGCCCTGCCGGACCTGCGCCACCACTTCCTCGATATTGAGCCCCAGGTAGCGGCCCTTTTCCTTGAGTTCAATGTTGATCTCGCGCAATCCTTCGCTGTTGTTGTCTACCACATCCCGCAACTCGGCCAGGGCTTGCAATTCCTTTTTGACCTGTGCCGTCGCGGCATTGAGTTCCGCATAGTTGCTACCCACCAGGGAGATCGATACGGGTTTGCCAAAGGTGTTGGATACGGTGTAGAGGACCTGTTCAGCGCCGTAGATGGTGCCAGCAGCCGTACGTAGCGCATCGGAAAAGTCGCGCATCCCAAAACCCTCTCCACGGGTCTCGCTATCGAGCATCGTGATTCTCAGGGTGCCCTCGTAAGTCGTTGGCCCCAGGTTGCGTTGCACCTTGAGCACCGCATCCAGGCTGTCGCCCAAGTACACCTGCTTAAAGTTGCGATTGACTTCCCAGACGGCCTCTTCGATGTGAAGCAACCAATCTTCGGTCACTTGCTCCCGCGTACCGGCGGGCATGCGAAGGTTGACGCTGACGTTGTCGAATTCGATATCGGGGAAAAAGGTCCCCTTGATGACCCCTCCCATGAAAGCGCCCCCCGTAATCATCAGACAACTAAAGATGGCGGTAAGTACCAGCCACTTGTTGGCCATGGAAAAACGCAGGATGGGAGCGTAGAAGCGATCGCGCAGGGCGAGCATCATCCGCTCGAATTGTTCGGTAAACCAGCTCTTTTTCAAATCCCGGCGAAGGGCTTTGGAGTGGGAAACGTGGGCGGGTAGGATAAAGGCTCCCTCGACGAGGGAGAAGAGCAAACAAGCGGAAACGACCACCGAAATTTCGAAGAAAAAATCCCCCACCTGACCGTCGAGAAAGAAAAAGGTCGAAAAGGCAATCAGCGTGGTGAGAATGGCGGAAAAAACGGCGGGAAGCACTTCCAATGTCCCGTTGAGGGCAGCTTCAAAGGGCTCATCTCCTTTTTCGTACCGCTGGTAAATGCTTTCGCTGATAACGATCCCATCGTCGACCAAAATTCCGATAACCAAAATCATCCCAAAGAGGGAAATCACGTTGATTGTAATGCCCATGGCCGCGGCCAGTACGAACATTCCCGCGAAGGAAATCGGGATGGCCAGAGCGACCCAGAAGGCTAGGCGCCAGTTGAGAAAGAGGGCCAGCAACACCAGCACAATCAGGAAACCGTAGAAACCATTTTCCACCAATAAGTTGATGCGCGCATTGAGGTAGACCGAATTGTCGACGATCGTGGTTGCCTTGATGATGTCGTTGCGCAAATTATAAGCTTCGATGTAGCTCCGAACGGTATCGGCGATCGAGAGCATGTCCTCCTCGATGGTGTTATTGACGTTGACGATGACGGCGGGGCTGCCGTTGAGGTGGCTGCGATTGGGATTATCGACCCACTTGTCACGGACGTCCGCCACCTGGTGTAGGCGCACCACCCCGACTCCCGGATCATTTTTGACGACAATGTTGCGGAGTTCCTCGGCGTAGTATTTTTTGTTTCGGCTACGGATGAGCAGTTCTTCTTCCTCCCCCTTGAGGGTTCCTCCCGTAATTTCGAGATTGGTGCGCCGGATGGCCTGACTGGCTTGGGCAAAGGTGAGCTGGTAGGCGCGCAGATCACGCTCGCGAAAGGCAATTTCGATTTCTTCTTCGGGGAAGCCCGATAGCGCTACCTTAGAAATACCGCTGATGGAAAGCAACTCCTCTTCCACTTCCCGGGCCTTTTGCTTGAGGGTCAGTAGGTCGACCTTCCCGCTGAGGGCGAAGGTGTAGGCCTCGCCAATGTTGAGGCGTTTGTAGATGACGGGAGGTTCCATACCGGCGGGGAAAGAACTAATTCGATCCACCGCATTTTTGACGTCTTGAAGGATGATGTCCGTTTCGTATCCCTTTTCCACATCTACCGTAACGCTTCCCAGGATTTCCTGCGAGACCGAAGTGACGCGCTCCACCCCCGTAAGGCCCCGGAGGTTTTCCTCAATCTTGGTGACGATTCCCTCCTCCACCTCCTCGGGAGAAGCCCCGGAGAAGATGGTCTGGATGGAGATGATCCGACTTTCTCGCTCCGGGAAGCTGGTCGACTGCAACTGGAGCAGACTCAGCATGCCGATGATAAAGATACCCACCATCAGGAGATTGGAGGCAATGGGGTATTTGATAAAATAAGTAATCAAAGATTTCATAAACAACGCGGGCTTTTGGCTGGCAGTTACTCTCGGACGGAAAGGGCAGGATCTACGGGACGCGGGGCGACCTTCATGCCATCAAAGGCATTGAGGACTTTCTCCCCAAGTATGCGGGTGCCATCGGGAAGACCTCGAACGATGACGGCTTGGTCGCCCTCGTAGACGATGTCGACCTCCTGCTGATACAGGCTGGAATCGCGAAGTACGTATACCGCTTTTTGGTTGACGAGCCATTCGCGGGGAATTTCGTAGACATTCTCTACCTCCCGGTTTTGAACCGTCCCCTTGAGGTACATCCCTTCACGGAGTTCACTTCCCGTGACCCGTACAAAGGTCAGCACCGTTTGGGTATTCGGATCGATTTGGTCGCTGACCCGAGCGACCTTTCCCCGCCAGCGCTTTTGCAAGTCGTCGGAAAACAGCTCGACTACTGCCCCAACTCGCAGGTATTGCAGGTCGGACAGGGCCACGGTGGCCTCGAGCTCGTACACCCCCGCATTCATCAAAGTACCCATGCTCTGACCGGCGCGGACCAGCGAGCCCGGATGGATGCTTGCCGCGGTCAGTACACCGGAAAAGGGGGCCCTGATGCGGTATTTTTCCAGTCGATTCTCCGCACTGCGTATGTTGTAGTATTGGGTGTGCAAATTTTTACCGGCGATGAAGAGCTTTTCCCGCTCGTTTTGTGCCTCGGGCAGTGGAGCGATGATCCGGTTGACCTCAAAAGTATCGAGGTAGGATTTCCAGGAGGCAAAACTTTCGGGGTAATCGATTTTGAGGTCGGGTAGAATTTGGGCAATGGCGTTGAGGAGGCTGCTCTTTTGGGAGAGCAAGCTCAAGCGGTTTTCCTCGTCGTTGATCCGGAGCAGGGTTTCACCTTGTTTGAAATAGCTTCCCACTTTGAAGGGCTTGGCAGTCGCCTCCAGCACCCCGGTCACTTCGGTAAATAGGTCGATTTTTTCGTAGGCACTCAACTGTCCCTGTACCCGTAGGCTGGTCGCCACCGGACCGTTGCGCACCGCTACGACCTTGACCTTACGCAAGGGCTCCGCCGCCACTGCCTTGCGCGGCGGCGGCGTCTTCTGCCGCATCAGCACCTGTGTGAGTACCGCAGCGCCAAACAAAAGGACCAAGGCACCGACGATGGATAACTTTCGTACAATTGGATTCATCACTGGTTTTTTACTTAGTTGCGAGAGCAACCATTTATTAGGCTGTAATAAAGTGTTTTAAATTCTCATTGATCCGCTGGAGCACACTCCGACAGATCGCAATTTCTTCCGCACTGATCCCGCGCGTTCCCATTTCTACTACGCTTTGCGCAATGGGGAAGAGCACCGACTGGAGGGAGCGCCCCTTGTGGGTGAGGTATACCCGGTTTTGCCGTTTGTCGTCGTTGTCCGGGATCCGAATGACCGCATTAAGCTTCTCCAAATGAGCGATGGCACGGGTGATCGTCGCTTTGTCTTTGAACACCAAATCCGCCAATTCCCGCTGGCTGCGCCCATCCTGCCGCCACAGGTGCACCAAAATACCCCAGTGCTCAATGGGCAATTCTAAATCATGGGCCGCAAACTGCTCGCGGAGGGCTTTGCTCATGCTGCGTCCCGTGCGCTTGACCAGATAACCCAACGTTTCTTCACAGATAAAGGACTTGGACTTCATTTTTGTTAGTTGTACGCGCAACTAACAGTCCAGGCGCTTTTTTGTTGCTGCTTTTTTTCAATTTTTTGACTTTTCCCGCTCCAATCGTCCAACTGGCTCGATTTTCCTATTGATTTAGCAACATAAGCCGGGTTTTGAATATCATTCCGCCCTATCTTTGCGTTACATCATCAAATTTTACCACACGGCAAGACATTATGAAACCGATCCCCTCTCTTTTCGCACTGGCACTTTGCCTCCTCAGCCTTTCCCTACCGGGCCAAACAGCCACCAACAGCAATTACACCTACACCATCCACGTCGGGACGTTCGTCACCGCCCAACCAACGGATTTCAACAGCATCCAGCAATTTGGTTTTGTCTACGCGGAGCAATTCCGCAACAACCTGATGCAGGTCTACCTCGGTGGCTTTCCCACCGAAAGCGAGGCGGAGCAATTGCTCCCCGAGATCAAGGTCAATGGCTATCCCGATGCCTACGTCACCCGACGCGATCTGCAACAGGGAGAAAAACAGTACGTCATCCAACTGGCCCTAGCCGGCATCGCGGAGGACATCAACTGGGAACGCTACCTGCGAGCGGGGCCCCTTTTTGTCCTGCTCCAGCCCCGCCAGACCAAAATCGTCACCGGAGTATTTGACAGTGCGGCGGAGGCCAATCAGCGCCTCACCATCGTCAAGCGGCTGGGCTTTGACGACGCCTTCGTCAAGGGAGTCAACAGTGTCTTGCTCCACCGGGTATCGACTTTTGAAGCGGGTCGGGAAATCGTAGCGCCACCAACGGGTCTGGTCGTCGCTGCCCCCGACAGTGGCCCCGCCGTCGAAGAGCCCGCCATCAGTCCCGTCACCACCGAACCGAGCCCCCCGCCCGCGGAGGTGATTCCCGAATCCTACGACGAGGTGCTGACCGCGCGGGGAGACCTCCGGACCGCAGCCACGGTGGAAAAAAAACCCACCCCGGTGCCCAGCCCCGAAGTGCTGCCCCTTCCCCAAATCCGCAAAAACGTCAAGCGTACCTCCGCCATCGAACTGCAAAAGGTCCTCAAACGGTCGGGCCACTACCGGGGCAGCCTGGATGGCCTGTACGGCCCGGGTACGCGGGCGGCTTACGACCAGTGGATGAGCGATAGTGACGACATGCACAAATACCAAATGCTCAACCAACACCAGGAAGAATGGCTGCCCGAGCTGAGTTCCGGCCCCCTACAGGATGCCCTCCACCTCCTCGGCGAGCAACCCGCGCCGGCCCTGCGCTACCTGGAGCAATCCGCGAGCCCCCTGGCCCTGGCCTATCGCGCGTACCAGGGCTTTCATACCCGGGGTGCCCAACGGCAGGTCGACCTCTGGATGAACCAAGCCATCGAAACGGCCTTTGCCGACCAAGTCAAGTCTTCCATTACCTTTGACCCCACCGCCACCTACGCCTACCGCGACCTCAATCAGATCCTCCACCACCTGGCTCAGATCCACAGCGTCACCGAGGCCGAGGCTGCGGTGCCCTGCTGGCTGTTCCAAAGACATCCCGAGGCGGCCAGCAATGCCTTTGCTACCGTCAGTACGTACCGCATGGAGGATTGCGACCGCTTTACACAATGGGAAAGCCTACAGGTTGCCCAGGTGATCGCACGCGAACTCGACCCCAACCCACGCAACAGCCGGAGTATGGCCCAGTCTTATGCCTCAATCCGGGCGGGTTAGTTCGTGGACCCACTGGCCCTGAGTACACCCGAGCACGAGGCGGTCGTCAATTGGAGCCAGTCGCT
>ERZ1740065.601-NODE-601-length-19894-cov-7.694037_pt1 | contig 19894 bp, 17 predicted proteins | sample MGYA00581738_ERZ1740065 | MGnify/ENA primary metagenome ERZ1740065 (study PRJEB43018, sample SAMN04849749) | marine metagenome | isolation source: floating plastic debris | place: Pacific Ocean | collected 2008-09-01 | study: EMG produced TPA metagenomics assembly...
ACGCGTCGTAGCGACGGACAGCAGTCGGTCGAGTTCATGTCGCGATCGGGGCTGTTCGCGCCGCCAGAGCAGGGCGTGCAGCGCGTCACCGCCGTCCGTGATGCGGTCGCTCACAGTACTGAACAGGACGCTGTCACGACCGCCCTGGGCACGAAGATCGAACAGCAGTGCCGGTTTCTGGCTGCGTTGGGTGGTCGCCTGCAGCGCAGGAACGATGACGTGGTCGAATTCGAGCCCCTTGCTCTTGAAGATCGTCATTGCAAAGACGCGCGGCGCCTCGGCGTGGCGCGTCACGCGCAGCGCGTCGAGGGCCGGCACGAGTCCGGGCAGACTGTCGAGCTGTCCCGCTTGCTCGAGCCGCGACACGGTATCGAGAAAACGCCAGACCTGTTCTGCAGCGTCAGCGTTGGACAGCGCGGCCGGCCCGCCGAGCGCGCACCAGAATCGTTCGACGCGATCGCGCAATGTGCTCACGGGTGCTGCCTGTCGGCTGGCGTCATAGTCGCCCAAACAGGCCTCTGTGAGCGCACGCGTATGCGGGTCAAGGTGCTCGAGGTACTCGGGCCGTGACAGCAACTCGGGTACGGGTAACCCCGTCCCCTCATGATCGGCCTGCGCAACGAATCGATCGATGTCCTCGAGCGTCCATCCCAGCAGCGGTGAGCGCAACAGACCAAGCCAGGACAGACGGTCCATGGGGTGCTCGAGCGCGCGCGTCAGATTCACGAGATCAATGATCTCGGGCAGTTCTGTCAGCCGGTCGATGTCGAGCGCTTCGCAGGCGATATCGGCCGCACGCAGCCCTTCAAGGATGGGCTCGAGTGCGCCCCGGGTGCGCGCCAGAATGCCGATACTGTCCTCAGGGTGTGCGGCCCGAAGGCGCGTCACCTCGGCCACGACGTCACGGGCGTCGGGTATGGCCTCATCGATGCCCGTGTGCCAATGGACACGGCCACCCTGCCCCGCCTTGGGACCCACGTCGGCGGGCGCGTAGCGCACCGCGTCGGTCAGCGCATCGTTGCGATCGCCAAGCACTGTGGGGAACACCGCGTTGACCCATTCGATGATGCCGGTCTCGGAGCGGAAGTTGGTACTGAGTAACAGACGCTCGAGCGAGACGCCGCCGATCCCGTATTCCCAGGCTTCGAGAAACAGGCTGACGTCGGCGCCCCGGAATCGATAGACCGACTGCATGGGGTCGCCTACGCAAAACAGGGTGCGCCCATCCCCCGGCTCCCAGCCTCCGGTCAGGCCCTCGAGCAACCGGTATTGCGAGGGCGCCGTGTCCTGCATTTCATCAACGAGAATGTGGCGCACCTGGTAGTCGAGGCGTAGCGCCAGGTCCGTCGCCTGGCCAGACTCGATGTCGCCGAGCGCCTCCACGGCGCGTGCTGCCAGCGCGGTGTAGTCCGCCACGCCGCGGCCTGCCATCAGTCGCTCGAGCTCGGCTGCGGCCAAAGGCAGCAGCTGCAGCAAGGCCTCGACGATGCGCCACTGTGCGTCGTTGTAAACGGGATCGGGCAACGCTGCGATGTCGGCCAACGCCTCGGCCAGCGATTCATCGGCGATTCTGGTGATAAGTTCGAGGAAGGCCACTTTGTCGGCCTTGGCAGCCTCAGGCTTTGCGGGAAACCCGTCGCGCACCGTGACCGTCTTGCGCCAGGTGCCCTTTGCCGTGAGTAATGCAGCGGCCAGCCGGCGCCAGAACGGCAGCGCGTCGGCACCGGGCGCGGGCCAGGTAGCCGGCAGTGGCACGGGCGGCGCGTCCCCGGCATAGGCGCGACGGGCGTCGACGCGGCGCAGTATTGCCAATAGGGCTTCGCGCTCGGCTGCGGGCAGGCGCCCATCGGCGCGTCCGACACTGGACTCGACGAGTGCCTTCAGCGCCTGCTCGCTCGCAGCGCGCAGGTCCTGGCGGTTTGCGCGCGCGCCCAGCAGCACGCCGAGCCATTGATCGCGCCGCGAGAGCATGGTCGTGATGTGTCGCCGCCAGGCGAAACCGCTGGCGTCCAGGTGCGAGAGAAACTGCCGTGCCGCGTTGCCGGGCGCCTCTTGTGTGGCGAGCCAGTCGAGCAATGCGCCTGCCGCGTCGTCATAAAGCCGCGCCTGCTCCTCGGACTCGACGATGCGCACGCGCGCAATACCTGCGGTGACTGGCATCGCGGACACAAGCCGGCTGTTGAGCGCGTCGAGCGTCATGATCTGCAGCCGCGCCGGCGTCTCGATCAGCGACCAACCCTGGCGCTGGTCCTGCTCGAGCACGGCGCGCGCATCGTTGATGACACTGGCTTCGTACTCGTCTTCGGGCTGTGCGTTGTCCCGCGCCTGCTGCAATGCCTGCACAATGCGCCAGCGCATCTCAGCCGCGGCCTTGCGCGTGAACGTGATGGCCAGCACCTCCTCGGGCCGCGCCACCTGCGCGAGCAGCCTGAGAAACCGCTGCGCCAGCAGTCCCGTTTTTCCGGACCCGGCGGGCGCCTGCACAATGAACGAGCGTGCCGTATCGAGCGCGGATGCGCGGGCGTCGGCGTCGCGAAGCAACCTAGCGGTCATCGCGAATCACCTCTGCGTGACGGCTGAGCCAGTTCAGGTCGGTGAGATCGGGCCAGCGCGCCACGGCGACGGGCGCCGCCACGAACTGCACGGCGCGTGCAACGATCTCGTCACGCCAGGCCGCTATTTGCGCCGCCATGTCGCAGCGCCGGACGGACTTGCCTGGCGGCACGATCGCGCCTGCCTCGTCGTCGATCAGCGCGCTGTAGCGGTGTGCATCGCGGTTGAGTCCCACAAGCGCGATGCCGGCCGGCGGGTCCCGCTCCGTCAGTGCGTAGAGCACCAGCTGCAGGTGCCTGTCTGCCAGGGTCATCGGGTTCAAAGACAGCCGCGCACCGGTCTTGTAGTCGATGATGAGCGCACCGGTCTCGGTGCGATCGACACGGTCGAGGCGCAAATGCACCGCCATGCCGCCCACGAGGAAGGTGCGCGCCTGTTCACGGGCCACGACCTCGAATGCCGGTCTCGCGGCGTCCGAATCGAGTAAGTCTTCAATCAGGATTGCCGCGCGACCCTCTTCGAGTCGCAGCAGTGCGCGCAAAACCGGGTCGGCGTGCACGAAGTGACCGGCCATGGTGCGTGCGAGGGTTTCCTGCACACGTTCACGACGCGATGCGGCATTGAGTGCTGCGATGGACGCCTGGCTGTCGAGCGACGCATACAAGGCATCGAGTGCGTTGTGAATGATCATGCCGCGCAGCCTGGGGTCGATGCCGCGCACGGGATCCTCTAGCGCATCGAGATGCCATCGACCGATGGCAATGGCCGCAAAGGGGTCGCTCTCGATGAGCGTCAAAGCCGTGGTGGCTCGATACAGTCGGCGCGCCGTATCGAACGCGGACAGCGTGGCGGCCTGTTCGGTAACCGGTAAGCTGCCCGCGATCTCGCGCCAACCGAGTTCGCCTTCCGCCAGGTGCGGCGCCGGACGCGTTTCAACCTCGGTGAGCAGCGGCGACGGCAACAACTCGCTATCGGCCTCGCGTTCGGCGTGGCTCATGACCAGGTCGGGTGCCGCGGCCGCCAGCGCCGAAAACCGTCGCCGCCAGAACCGAGCCGTCTGTTCGGGCGTGGCATCGGGCAGCTGATGGGCACGTTGCAGGCTTCGCGGCAACAGCGGATCCGCACGCCCCACGGGCGGCCAACGGCTGGCATCGAGCCCGGCGATCCAGACCGCATCAAAGCCGAGGCCTGGCATTTCGAGCGGGCCGCACACGAGCACCTCGGCACCCTCGCCCTCGGCCTGGTACAGCGATTCCGAGAGTAAATCCTTAAGCGTCGCCAGCGCTTCTGCGAGCGTGATGCTGCCCGTGGCTGCGGCGACAGGCCCAAGGGCGTTCAGCGCGACGTGGAAGGCCCGCCTGAGCTGGTACACGGGCGAGTCTGTCGCAACCGCCTCAAGCCATCCCGCTGCCGTGAGCGTCTCCGCGATGGTTTCCGCCCAGGCCGAGGGCGGCAGGCGTTGGTCCGCACTGTCCGACAACTGCCGGATGGCGGCAAGCCATGGCGGGGCCAGTCCCTCGGCAAACTCAGCCAGTGCTTCGGGGCGCCAAGGGCGATCGGGATGCGCTCGCAGTTTTTGCTCAAGCACGAGCGGCTGGGTGTGTTCACGCGGGGTCATTACGGCACTGCGAAGTAGCCGGGACAGGCTCGTGAATGACTGCGGTTGATGCGCGAACTCGAGCAGTCGCATAGCGGTATCGACAGCCGCGTAGCTGTCGAGCGTTTTGCCGTAGGACACTTCGAAGCCGGTTCGGTCCTGGTCGAGGCTGACGCTGCCCGCTGCAGGCGGCAGGAACCCCTGTCGGAACCAACGACCGACCTCCTCCGCGTGTCCTGACAGGCCCGGCACGACGATGGCGATCCGAGCATCGGGCTGGGCGTCGCGGCGGGCACGAGCCCATCGGCCGGCGGCAACCAGCTCGTCGCGAAAGGTGGCGCACGTGACCCGCTTCGGCGTCGCGAACCTGTTCGTCTCGGCAACCTGTTCGAAGCGTGCTGCCCCTATGGCGCTCAGCAGAGCCTGCTGATCGGGTGTGCGTTCGTCGAAGCCTGCCAGCAGCACAGGCCCGTCGAGCGCCGCGCCAAGCCCCGGACCGAACCTTAGAAGCGCGTCCGCCAGGTCAGCTTCAAGCAGCCAGTCGTTGTGCGCCGCACGTCGCAGGACCTCGTCCACGCAGCCCACAAGAAAACGGCTGTCATCGTCAAATGCAGCTTCGGCCACCTGCTCAGGGGTCAAGGCGTAGCGTCGCATCTGGGCGTACGCGTTGGCCGCCAGCCCTGCCAGCGCGTGGACCTGAGTCGGGCTGCGCCCAGAGTCGGCCAGTGCATTCCTCGCCGCCTGTCGCCACAGCGCGCGCGCTGCGGCCGGGCTCAGCAGCTGCGGCAGCGGCTGCTCGGCCTGCGGTTGAAGTCGGGTCGCGGTGGCGAGCTGCCGTAGCCAGGTGCGCCAGGGCAGAACGTCGGCGGCCGACCAGGCTTCTGCGCCGGCATTCAGGGCGCGCTGCGCGACATGGCGTTCAATGGCACGCGCAAGACGCCTACCGCTCGTGACGACGAGTGCGTAGCGGCCGCTGTCGACGGCTGCCGCCAGCGCGTCAGACAGCATCAGAAATCAGTCGCCAACGGCGGCCGGACGCGCCAAGTCAGCGTGCATGGCCTCGAGCACCGTATTGATGCGCGCAAAGACCTCGGCCATCTGCTCGGGTTCAGGCAGCAAGGTAATGCGGAAGTGATTCCGGTACGGCGTGTTGAAACTGCTGCCTGGGGCGAGCAAAACGTGTTGCTCCTCAAGCAGGCGGAACGCGAAGGCTTCGTCATCGAAGTCAGGGAACGCCGCTGTGTCGACGCCCACGAAGGCGTACATGCTGCCCTGCGGCACGACGAGTGTGAGCCAGGGGCTTCGTGCAACCGAATCGATGACGGCTTGCCGCGTCTGGTGCAGTCGCCCGCCGGGCGTCGTGAGCTCGTGGATACTCTGGTAGCCACCCAGCGCGGTCTGAACCGCCCACTGCGAGGGTACGTTACTGCACAACCGCAGCGCGGCCAGCAGTTCGAGGCCGTCAATGTAGCTGCGGTTGTCCTGGGCTGTGCCACTCAGCGAACACCAACCCACGCGGTAGCCACAGGCGCGGTATACCTTGGACAGCCCGCTGTAGGTGATGCAGAGCGTATTGTTCACGAGGGTCGCCATCGGCACGAACTTCGCGCCGTCATAGGTCATCTCGTCATAGATCTCATCCGCCATGACCACAAGTTCGTGGCGCTCGGCCAACTCAGCGATCTCCCGCAGCAGCGACTCGGGGTACACGGCACCCGTGGGATTGTTCGGATTGATGAGCACGATCGCGCGCGTTCGCGCCGTGACCAGGCGCTCGATATCTGCGGCGTCAGGCAGAAAGCCGCGATCGGGCCGGCATTCATAGTGAACTGGTCGACCGCCATTGAGCGTAACGGACGCACTCCACAGTGGATAGGTCGGGCTCGGGACCAGCACTTCGTCGTGCAGGTTGAGCAGACCGCGCAGCGTCAGGTCGATGAGCTCTGACACGCCGTTGCCGATGAACACCTCTTCCGCCGTCACGTCCATCACACCGCGGTTTTGCTGCTGCATGACCACGGCCTCGCGCGCCGGAAAAATGCCTTTCTGATGGCAGTACGCCTCGGCTGCCGGGAGATTCTCAATCATCGCCAGTCGCATCGTTTGCGGCGTACGAAACCCAAACCGACCCGGATTGCCGATGTTCAGGTGGACGATTTCGTGCCCGAGCTTCTCAAGCTCGTGCGCGCGTCGTGACAGCCGGCCACGAATCTCGTAGCGGACGTGTTCGAGCCGATCGGCGGCATTGGGCCCCGCCATGGACGCATCTCCGGAAACAAAAACCGAAGAGTAACCGAAATGACGGCTGGCAAAAGTGGCAAAAAAAGACCCGGACGGCAAAACCGCCCGGGCCGGGTTCCGCACGGAGAAGTACGGATGCTGCACGCCCGGGTGCTGGCTACTGCACTCGGGCGTCATGCCTGGTGGTGTCGACGGCTGCTTGACGGCGCTCCGGCGCCCTGGCCTGCCGACTCGGAGCAGCAAGGCTGCCTGGAACCTGCTGTCACAGGTGGCGCCCGGGGCCGCTCATACGATGGCTAAAGCCTAGCAGGCACGGGCGCGGCACGTACACCGCGAATCCAGTCAATATCCAGAACTCGCATTATATAACCGCCATTAAATATTGATTATATTCAGAAAAAAGGAACTATTTAGACAATAGAATTACGCCGCCCAGGCTCGGGAGCCGCCGGTTTCGGGGTGGCTGGACGCGCCTCCGACCCCGTATCCGCCCCGTTTGCCGAGCCTGTGTCGGGCTTGTGCCGGACCGGGCGCTCAGGGACAATTTAAGGGTTTTGTGCCAGCGGATTCTGAAACGTGGGAGTCCCCGCGAACCGCTGGCGCCACACGCAGTTTGCGGGAGTCAACATTGGATAAGATCCTGGTCGGCCTGAAGCGGGTCGTGGACTACAACGTGCGCATTCGGGTTAAAACGGATGGCAGCGGCGTCGAGACCGATGGGGTCAAGATGTCGATCAACCCTTTTGATGAGATTGCGCTGGAAGAAGCCCTTCGCATTCGGGAGCGCGGCGAGGCCAGTGAGGTCGTGGTGTTCTCGATCGGACCTTCTGACGCGCAGCAGCAGTTGCGAACAGGGCTTGCGATGGGCGCGGACCGCGCCATTCTCGTAGAGGCCGCCGACGCCGTGGATCCGCTCAGCGCGGCCAAGGTGATCACCAAGCTCATCGAGGCCGAATCGCCGGAGCTTGTCATCCTGGGCAAGCAGGCGATCGACAATGACAACAACCAGACGGGCCAGATGGTGGCTGCGCTCTGGGACCGACCGCAAGCCACCTTCGCATCCAAAGTCGAGCTTGCTGATGGCAAGGCGACGGTCACCCGCGAGGTCGACGCTGGCCTCGAGACCATCGAAGTCGATCTGCCCGCGGTTGTGACCACGGACCTGCGCCTGAACGAACCGCGTTACGTGAAGCTTCCCGATATCATGAAGGCCAAGAAGAAGCCGCTCGACACGACGCCGATTGCGGACTTTGGGGTAGCGCCCGATGACGCCTTCGAGGTGAGCGAGTACGCCCCGCCGCCGCAGCGCAGCAAGGGTGTGATGGTTGAAGATACGGCGGCACTGGTTGCCGCACTCAAGGACAAGGGGCTGATCTGATGGCGAGCATTCTCATTGTTGCAGAGCACGCAAATGGCGCGCTTAACCCGGCCACGGCCAAATGCGTGGACTGTGCGCGCGGCATCGACGGCGCTGACATTCACGTGCTTGTGCTGGCGGATTCGCCTGATGCGATTGCGGCTGAGGCCGCGGCACTCGAGGGCGTCGGCAAGGTGCTGACGGTGGCTGATGCCGCCTTCGCAGCCCCGCTGGCCGCGGCGCTGGCGCCGCAGGTCGTGGCCACCGCATCCGGCTACGACTACGTGTTCGGTCCATCAACGACGTTTGGCAAGGACCTGATGCCGCGCGTTGCCGCCCTACTCGGCGTCAACCAGCTCTCTGACGTCATGGAAGTAGTTGACGCGCGTACGTTCAAGCGCCCGATCTACGCAGGCAACGCCATCACGACGGTCCGGGTCCGTGACGGTTACACCGTCGTGGCCACAGTGCGGGCGGCTTCCTACAAGGCCGTAGGCAGCCAGGACGCCGCGCCGATTGAGTCTGCGGAGGCCGCTGGTGGCACACCGGCGCACACGCGCTTTGTCAGCGTGCAGACGGGCGACTCCGACCGCCCCGACCTGCAGACCGCGGCCCGGGTCATCTCTGGCGGTCGCGCGCTGGGCAGCGCTGACAACTTCGAGATCATTTACGACCTTGCGGACTCGGTGGGTGCGGCGGTTGGCGCCTCTCGTGCCGCTGTGGACGCGGGCTACGTACCCAACGAATTGCAGGTGGGACAGACGGGCAAAATCATCGCGCCTGAGCTGTACGTGGCCATCGGCATCTCAGGGGCGATCCAGCACCTGACGGGGATCAAGGACGCCGGCACGATCGTGGCCATCAACAAGGACGAGGACGCGCCGATTTTCGAGGTGGCGGACATCGGTCTCGTGGGTGACCTGTTCAAAGTGATTCCAGAGATCAAATCGGCCTTAGGCTAAGTGCGTACCCTGTCCGCGGCCTTGTGCCGCGGACACGGTCTCTTCCTCGCGCCGCGTCAGACGACGAGCGCGATCATCACGCCCAGCGCCGCTGCCGCGGCCACGATGAACGGGCGACACAGTCTCAGCAGGCGCTTGAGGGTGGCCTCAGTACCAGGGTGGGTACCCTGTGACTCGATTCGCGACACCAGCACGACCGCGCCCCTCAGAAACGGGCGCGCGGCCATCGTGAACCCGATCACCAGTGCCAGCGCTCCCGCGGCGCCGTAAATGACGGCACCACCAGCATCACTGCGTGCGCCGATGACAAAAACGCCGGACAGCGCGGGAACGAGTAACCAGAAACCGGCGTTTTCGAGCTGACGGAGCTGCGCGCGCCCGGGTAGGTCCGGGAACGCGCGTGTCGTGATGGCAATGAACACGCACACTGCGATCAGCCCGGCCGCCAGCGTCACTGTTGTCGTGCCTAGTCCGTAGACGCCGGCCAATGCGGCGCCGTGCTGCAAGGTACCCGTGAGCGCCAGTACGCCCGAGAACGTGAGCAATGCTGTAAATGCGACGCGCGCCTGCGTTGACGCCGTGTGACGCTGTCTGCCGCTCGCGCCGTGTCGGGCCATACGGTGGGTCGCTGCGAGCAATACTGCTGCGGCGCTAAACCAGGTGGCGAAACACAGGGCCGCAATAATATCGACGAGCACAGATGCCGCGCCCGGCGAGGCGCGTCCCCCGGGTTGTCAGAGGCGGTCTAGGATCGCCTCGGCCGCGCTGACCCGGAACTCGCCCGGTGCTTCGACAGCGACTGCCGTTGCCACGCCGTCGTCTACGATGATGGCGAAGCGTTGACCGCGCAAACCCATGCCAAAGCCCGAGGCGTCGAGCTCAAGTCCCAGGGACTTCGTGTAGTCGCCGTTGCCATCGGCCAGCATGACGATGTGATCGCCAACGTCGCGAGATTTGCCCCAGGCGTCCATGACGAACACATCGTTGACGGCCAGGCAGGCAACGGTGTCGACGCCCTTGTCGGCGAAGCCCTGGGCGTGCTCGACATAGCCCGGCAGGTGGTTCATCGAGCAGGTTGGCGTGAAGGCGCCTGGCACCGAAAACAACACGACGCGCTTGCCGCTGAACAACTCGTCGGTCGTAATCTGGCCTGGCCCTGCGTCTGTCATCACGCCAAATGCGCCCTCAGGCATCTTATCACCCGTTGCAATGCTCATCGTGATCCTCTCTGTCTGGTTGTTTTCTGGTCTAGTGCGGGCCCGAGGCCACCTCGCCTGGGAAATTCCCGGCTTTTGGCAGCATGGCAGGCACATCGTGGTGCAGCACATCGGCCAGCCAGCCGCTGATGCGGATGATCTGGTCGAGGTCGAGCCCCGTGTCGAAGCCGCTGCGGTGCAGCAGGTACACAAGATCGTCGGTGGGAATATTGCCCGTTGCGGCGGGTGCAAACGGACAGCCACCGATGCCACCGATGCTCGCGTCCAGGGCGCGCACTCCCGCCTCGACGGCGGCGAACGCATTGGCCAGGCCAGTATTGCGCGTGTTGTGAAAATGGCAGCGCAATGGCGTACCGGACGCGACGTCGCGTACCGCCTCGATGAGCCGGGAGACCTCGGCGGGTGCCGCGACGCCAATGCTGTCGGCGAGCGCCAGCTCATCGGGTTCAACGGCGACGACTCGCCGCGCGATATCCTGAACGCGCGTGGGCGCCACCTCGCCTTCAAACGGGCAGCCAAACGCGGCTGATAGTGTCACACCGGCACGAATGCCATCGCGTTTAGCCTGCTCGGCTATGGCGAACCAGTCGTCAACGGACTGTTGCGTGGGCACGCCCTGGTTGCGCTGGTTGTAGGTGTCCGTGACCACAACCGGCATAGTGATCTCGTCGACGCCGGCCGCCACGGCTCGGTCATAGCCGCGCTGGTTAAGCACGAGACCGATGTAGGACACATCTTCACGCTGTGGCAGCAGTTTCATCAACGCCTCGGCATCGGCCATCTGTGGCACGCGCTTGGGGTGTACGAAACTCGTCACCTCGATCCGCCTCACGCCCGCATCGATGGCCCGCGCGATGAGCGCGGCCTTCTGTTCAGTGGGCAGGACTTCGGCTTCGGATTGCAGGCCGTCGCGGGGACTGACCTCAACGACCTCAATGTGGGGGCGGTTTAGCACCGGAGAATCATAGCAGACGCCTGTGTCTGCGCCGCTTCCGGTGCCAGCGGCTCCGGAACCACAGAATGCTGCATTGCAAAAAATCTAATGACCATTAAAATTAGGTGCTTAGCACAGCGCCAATGGAGGACTCCGTGGATTTCAGACTCACCGAAGAACAACAGATGATCCAGTCTGCAGCGCGCGATTTTGCCCAAAGCGAGATCGTCCCGGTCGCGGCGGCCTTTGATCAGAGCGGTGAGTTTCCCGCAGACACCATCGCCAAGGCCGGTCAGCTTGGGTTCATGGGCATCGAGGTGCCTGACACCTACGGCGGCGCCGGACTCGACGCCGTCTGCTACGCGTTGGTCATGGAAGAAATCGCAGCCGCCGATGCCGCCCATTCAACCATCGTTTCGGTCAACAATTCGCTGTACAACAACGGCATTCTGCTGTTCGGGACCGAAGACCAGAAGCATCGTTATGTCGGTCCCGTGGCCCAGGGTGAGGCCATCGGTGCCTACGCCCTGACCGAACCGCAGTCGGGCTCGGACTCGAGCAACATGCGCTCGCGCGCGGTGCTCTCAGACGACGGCAGCCACTACGTCATCAACGCCAAAAAGTCCTGGATTACCTCGGGTCCGGTTGCAGATTTCGTCGTGCTGTTCGCCATGACCGACGCAGAGGCTGGCGCCTCCGGAGTCACGGCCTTCATCGTCGAGACCAACAAGCCCGGGTTCGAGCGCGGTAAGACCGAACCCAAGCTCGGTATTCGCGCGTCAGCGACCTGCGAGATTGAGCTGACAGACTACGAGTGCCCCGTCGAGAACCGACTCGGCGATGAAGGCGCGGGTTTCAGGATTGCCATGAGCGTTCTCGACGCGGGTCGGATCGGCATCGCTGCGCAGGCTGTCGGCATTGCGCGTGCCGCCTATGAAGCCAGCGTCGATTACGCGCGTGAGCGGACTGCCTTCGGCTCACCAATCGGCAGCTTCCAGATGAACCAGGCCAAGATCGCGGACATGAAAACGCGACTCGAGGCGGCTCGGCTGCTGACCTTGCAGGCTGCCTGGTCCAAGGAAGAGGCGCTGCGCACAGGTGCTCGCAATACGCTCAACTCGAGCATGGCGAAGCTCTACGCGTCGGAGACGGCCATGTTTGTCGCCCACCAGGCCGTGCAGATTCACGGTGGCATGGGCTACAGCAAGGAAATGCCCGTCGAGCGCTATTTCCGTGATGCCAAGATCACTGAGATCTACGAGGGAACGAGTGAGATTCAGCGCATGGTGATTGCGCGCTCGGAAACCGGGCTGCGCTAGTCACGAGGTCGCCAGCCACGCGGCCGGCGCACGCCATCAGTTTTCGTTATCCGCCACGTTGATCACGAGCCCCTCCAGGGCGTCCGTGATCTCGATCTGACAGGTCAGGCGGCTCGTGTCCTGTCGCTCGTAAGCGGCGTCAAGCATGCTGTCTTCCATGTCGTCCATTTCGGGCAGCTTGTCGAGCCAGGCCTCGTCCACATAGCCGTGGCAGGTGGCGCAGGCACAGGCGCCGCCGCACTCCGCGACGATGCCGTCGACGCCATTGTTCACGGCCACTTCCATGACGGTGTAGCCGGCCTCGGCTTCGACTTCCTTGCGCGTGCCGTCTTGTTCGACAAAGATGATTTTGGGCATGAGCTTTACGTTTCTGTGGGTGTTGGGTTGCGTATTCGTTGAGAACGCCCGGTCCAGACGCACGCGTGCCGGGCGAGTGCCCGGCACGCTGTATCAGGAATCTATCGATTAGTCGTCGGCCGAGTCTTCCTCGCGGTTGCGACGCACCTGCTGTCGCGCAAGACGCAGCTGTTCGAGACGGGCTTCGTCACTGGTGATCACCTTGATCCACTGCTGCGCCAGATTGCGGCTGCGGTCTGAGCGTGCGGCCTGGCGGAATGTGTTCTTCGCGTCACTGAGACGGTCAAGGTTGTACAGGCACATGCCGATCGTGATCTGGCTGTCCGACGGGTTCTGAAGGCCGCCCTTGCGCAGTCCCTCACGGCCCGAGTCGACGCACTCGGCGTATTGCTCGGTGTTGAGGTAAGCGATGGCCAGGCGCGCATCGAGATCGCCGTCAGAGGTGCGACGTGCGGCCTCACGCAGTGCGGGAATGGCCTTGTCGTCTTCAGCGGCCAGCGTCCAGGCCTGCGACAGCAAGCGGTAGTTCTTTGCTTCCTGGCTGATCGCACCGCTGTCCATGCCCTCTTCAAGCACCTTGGCCGCTTTGTAGGGGATCTCTCCCTGCAGGTAGAGCTGTGCCATTGTGACCAGCTCGCTCTCGCTTGTCAGGATGCCCTGCGTGTAGGCGGCCTCATACACCGCGAGCATTTCCTTTTCCTGGTCGAGCTCCGAGAAGATGCCGCCCAGAGCCATCCAGTAGGATTTCTTCGGCCAGGTGACGAGCAGAATCTTGAGCGTGTCACGAACACAGGTGTAGCGCTCGAGCTGGTAGCAGGCGTAGTACTTAAGGTTGTACCAGTCCTCACGGATCGTTGTGCCGCGCTCCTTCGCCTCGGCGATGGCCGCGTCGAGCGGTGCAATCATCTTGTCGAACTGCGCGGTTTGGGCGCACGCCTGCGCGAGCAGTACGTAGGGTTCGGGGGCCGGGTTCGTCGTGGCGGCAAACCACTCGTTCAGCAACGTGATCGTGCGGTCGTAGCGCTCCTCGGTCGCGTGCAGCTGGGCGAGCGTATAGATCGTTTGCAAGCGCATCTGCGGCTCGACACTGGGAATGGCAACAAGCTGTTCGTAGGCCCGGATGGCAGCATCCGTGTTGCCCGAGCTGTACTCGATGAAACCCTTGAAGTTCAGAACGTTCGTGCGCTCGAAGTCTGTAATGTCATCGGCCAGCATACCGTCGATGATGCGTCGTGCACCCGGAACGTCCTTCTCGTCGATGGCCTCCTGCGCTTTCGTCAGCTTGTCGTAGACGGGCTTGGACAGCGCTTCAGCCTTCTTGGTCTGGCGCTGCGGTGGCTCGTCATCGTCCTGGGCGAGTGCGGTACCCGATGTCAGGCCCAGCGTGAGTGTGAGCGCCAACGTGCCGAGCAGGCCCGCGCCAAAGCGTTTTCGAGGGGTCAGGCTAAACATCATGCTTACTTCTCGAGCTGGAAGCGAATACGGGTTTCGACACCCGGAACTTCAACAGGTTTCCCGTCCACGACGCGCGGCTTGTACTTGAACTTGAGTACGGCCTGCGTGGCGGCGCGGTTGAACAGCGATGACGTCGTGTAGGTAACCACCGGGTCTTTGACCGTGCCCGCGTCCGTTACCGTGAACATGAGGTCCACATAGCCTTCGAGGCCGCGAGACAACGCGCGGTTCGGGTAGACCGGAGCGACGCGCACGATGGGCAGGTACTCGCCGTCCGCGTAGGACAGTTCACCCGGTGCCGCGATGCTCGTGCTTGTGTTGATGGTCGGCGCGCGCACGCTAATGCCGGTGACATCGGGATTGACGTCATCGGTGGGTGGCGGTGGCACATCCGGTGGCGGCGTTTCAGGCTTCTGCGGCTTCTCAGGCTTGCGTTCCTCACGGTTCACAACCTCTTCCTGCCGGACACGCACGAAGTCGAGCAACTGGCGCTCGCGCGGGTCGGTCACGGCGCTTTCGCCTGTCTCGATAAGAAACGTCATGAGGAACAGCAGTGACGATGTCACAAGTGCTCCTGAAACGATGGCAATCAAGTATCTGGTCATCTCGCTACCTCCGCCCCTTGCGGGGCCGTGCGGCTTTGGCTGGCCGCGCTACGACGTCTCCGTCGCCAGTGACACGTTTTCGACCTTGGCCGCCTTGGCGGCGTCGAGCACGATTCGCAGGGTCTCGTTGTTCGACTTCTTGTCGGCCTGGATGACAACGGAGCCCTTTGGGTTCTCCGAGTGCAGTCGTTCGATTGTCGCGCGAACCACGCGCGGATCGATGCGACGACGATCCATCCAGATTTCGTTGTTTTCGCTGATGGCAATCAGAATATTGGCGTCCTCGACCTTGAGAGCCGTACTGGCCTCCGGCCGGGAGACGTCGAGTCCCGATTCCTTGATGAACGACGCGGTCACGATGAAGAAAATGAGCATGATAAACACGACGTCCAGCATGGGCGTCAGGTTGATCTCATTGTCTTCTTCGGTTTGGCTTGCTCTTCGGCTCACTACAGCTTCTCCTGGGCAGTGGGCGTTAGGTCAGTCCGCCATGGAGACGTTCTTGACGCCTGCATCGCGTGCCGAGTCCATGACGACAACCAGAGTCTCGTTGTACGAGTCCTTGTGCGCCTTAATGACGACGGAACCCTCAGGGTTCTCAGCGTGCAGACGCTCGATGTTGGCGCGCACGGCCCGTGGGTCGATCCGCCGGTTGTCGATAAGAATGTCATTGTTGTCTGCAATGACGACGAGGATGTTCTCGTCGTTGGGCTTGCTCTGGGTCGGTGCGTCCGGACGGTTCACGTCGAGTCCCGATTCCTTGATGAACGAGGCCGTCACGATGAAGAAGATCAACATGATGAACACGACGTCCAGCATGGGCGTCAGGTTGATCTCGTTTTCTTCCTCATCGCCGCCAGCGCCACCACCGATTCGTCTGCGCATGCTCCGGCCCTCCTAGTGGTCCATCGTGAGCGAGTCTTCGAGCAACCCGATCTCACGTTCGGCGCGCCGGTTGAGCAACGTGACGAGCAATACGCCCGACAGTGCCCCCACCATGCCCGCCATGGTCGGAATCGTGGCCTGGGAAACGCCGTCCGCCATGGAACGCACGTTACCCGAGCCCGACAGTGCCATCACCTCGAACACCCGAATCATGCCCGTTACCGTGCCCATAAGACCCAGCAGCGGGCACAGCGCGACCAGCGTTTGAATAAACGCCAGCCACTGCTCCACCTGCAGCTCGACCTCGGCCACCATCTGCTCACGAATACGGTGTGCATTCCATGAGCGGCGCTCCGGGCGCGCCTCCCACTTGTTGCGCACCGATTCGATGAGCTTGGGCAGATCCGTGCGATAGAACAGGGCGCGCTCAACGATGAGCAACCACATGACAAAAATCGTCAGTGCGATCATCCACACCATCGTGCCGCCCGACTCCATGAAGTCACGGACGTTGAGAAACTGGTCTGTCAACCAACGCATCGTCGACTCCTAGCTGCGGTGCGCCGCCTCAGAGTGCTCGGCGATGAGCCCCGCGCTCTGCTCTTCGAGGATGTTGACGAGGCGCTTGGCGCGACCCGACAGCACCGTGTGCAGCAGGACCATGGGAATGGCGACAACGAGGCCCAGTACCGTGGTAACCAGCGCCTGCGAGATACCGCCCGCCATGAGCTTGGGATCGCCCGCACCGTACAGGGTGATGACCTGGAAAGTCTTGATCATCCCCGTCACCGTACCCAGCAGGCCGGCCAACGGTGCGACAACCGAAATCACCTTCACCATGAGCAGACCGCGGTTGATCTTCGGGATCTCCTTGAGCACCGCTTCGTTGAGCTTGAGCTCGAGCGTCTCGGTGTCGACGGACTTGTTCTTGCTGTAAGCCGACAGGACACGACCCAGCGGGTTGTCGTCGCTCGGGCTGTCGACGGCCTTGAGCTGGTTGTTCACTTTCGCGTTGGCTGCGAGCAGGCTCATGAGCAGGAACAGCGCGATGAGAACACCCACGATGCCCAGTGCAATGATGCAGTAACCGACGATGCCACCCTGCTTGACGCGGTCGAGCGGCGTCAGCGACTCGACGAGCGTTGCGAGGACACCACCGCGTGTCGGGTCGATGCCGACAACGACGGGCTGGCCCGCAGAGGCGCGCATCAGATCACTCGTGGAACTCGTGTAGCGGCCTTGCGGCTGCTTGGGCAGGCCCGACACGGTGCCGTTCTCACCAACGTTGGGTGAGAACTGCAGGTAGCGGCCGTCGCCGACGAGCACGAAGTTGCCGATGCGGGCCACTGAAGCGGTCACTACGTTGCCGGTTTCGTCGATGACGTCGGTGTCAAACTTGGCGACCTTGCCCGACTCTGCGATTTCTTGCTGGAGCATAAACCATAGGCGCTCGATCTCTTCGATCTCGGCCAGGTTTGTTGCGCCCGACACCTTCGTGCCCAGGTCTACGAGAAAGTCCTCGCGATCGGGGTACTGGATGTTGGTCAGCGAGTTTGAGAATACGCTCTGCGTGTCACCCGTCACCTGCTGCAGGACACCGAAAAGCTCCTTGAGCTCACCCAGTGCTTCGCTGAGCTCGGCTTCCTTAATCGTCAGCTGTTCGTTGTTGTTCGCGAACTGGCCTTCGAGCTGCTCGCCACGTCGTTCTGCTGCAGCCCGCTCGTTGCGCGCGGCGTTCAGCAGCTGCTGCTGTTCCGACTTGCGCGAGTTGAACTCAGCTTCACGCTGGCGCGCTTCCTGAGAATCCTGGATCTGACCCTGTTCGATCATACGAACGAGCTCGGACAGAGAGGCTGCTTCCTGGGCGCCCGCGACGGGGGCCAGTGCGACGACGGCCGTGGCGGCCAGTGCTTTGATGATCTTGCGCGTCATGATCAAGCCTCCGGACCAACAACAGGAATTCGGATGAGCTCAGGCGCGATCTGCTTGGTCGCGACCTGCAGGCCCTTCTCAACCTCGACACGGTAAGCATTGTTCTCCTCGAACGCTTCCGTGGTCGGGTTATACCAACCCGTCATGCTGCCGTCGGCATTCTGGAACAGCAGCGCGATGCGACCGATGCGCAGGAAGTCGACTTCGAATTCCTTGTCGCCGATCTGAACGAGATCGGTGTAGGCCTCGATGGTGCGGCCGTAGTCGATCTCGATCTGGTAGGCCTCCATCGTCTTGCGAAACTTCTCGGCCGCGCTGACGTCCGGGTCGTCCATGATGGCTTCGAGGTTCTCGATGCGTTCCATGCGCTCGGACATAAGGAACGGGATATCCACCGAGACCGACGTCCGAAGCGCCGCTGTCATGCGGGTGATCAGCGGCAGCACCTGCCGGTTGATCATCGTGGCGCGGCTCATCGAGGACTCGATCTCATCCAGCTTCTGCTGCTGACGCGCAACCTGCGCTTCCAGCAACTGGTTGTAGATGTTCAGACCATCGATTTCCTTGTTGACGGCACGGAACTCATCCGTGATGGAACGCGTCTGGGACACGATGCGATCGATACGCGTCTGCGACTGAACCTGTCGCTGCAAACGCGTGTTCTCCGCATTAATCACCGAATCGACGCTTTGCGCTGCGGCAGGCGCTGCGAGCGCTGTCATTGCCGCGAGGAGCACGCAGATGCGTGCACCGCTAGTGAGCCGTTTCATGAAATCTCCTCGATGGTTGTTCTATATGTAGCGATTGACTGGTACACACGAGCGACCCCGCATGCAGGAACTTGGGTATGGGTGGGTGTCCCGTGCACGACGGCTCTGGCAGGACTGCCGATTGAGCTGGAAACGCCAAGCCGGCCGTCACAGTACTGTCCGTTGATTACGGAACCGTGACGCGCGCCTTGTCGATTGCCTCGCGCTGTCTGCATTGCCGTTTCCCCCGAAATCAGCGCAGAAAAAGCCTCTGAGAACATCCCCCCGGATGCTCCGAAAAAGGCCGAAAACCTTGAAACTATGCGGCTTTGCGGCCGGCACACGAAAAAAGAATAACACAGCATTTTCGATGTGCCAGTTCGATTTTACCCCTGTACCTGATGCCACTCAGGCACTGCGTGCCGCCTGCTGGGCGCCGAGCTCGAGTTTGGCGATCGTGATGCGGTGCACTTCGTCGGGCCCGTCGGCAAGACGCAAGGTCCGCAACATGGCCCAGGCGTAGGCCAGGAAGAAGTCCCCGGAAACGCCGGCCCCGCCGTGACACTGGATCGCGCGGTCGAGCACATTCAGGGCCATCGTGGGCGCGACCACCTTGATCATCGCGATATGCGAGCGGGCCACTTTGTTGCCCACCTTGTCCATCATGTCGGCCGCTTTGAGCGTCAGCAGCCTGGCCTGCTCGATTTCGCAGCGTGAATCGGAGATGGCCTCACGAACCACGCCCTGCGCAGACAGCGGCTTGCCGAACGCCACCCGACTGTCCACGCGGGCGCACAGCGCTTCAAGCGCGCGTTCGGCCATGCCGATCGTCCGCATGCAATGGTGGATTCGGCCGGGGCCCAGGCGGCCCTGCGCGATTTCGAAGCCCCTGCCCTCGCCGAGCAACAGGTTGGAGGCGGGCACGCGAACGTCTGTAAACAAGACTTCAGCGTGGCCATGCGGTGCATCGTCGTAACCAAATACGGTCAGTGGCCGCAGAATCTCGACGCCCGGGGTGTCCGTGGGCACCAGAATCATCGACTGCTGGCTGTGACGATCTGCCTCGGGGTTGGTCTTGCCCATGAGGATGAGGATCTTGCAGCGCGGGTCCATGGCGCCACTGGTCCACCACTTGCGGCCGTTTATGACGTAGGAATCGCCGTCGCGAACGATCGCGCATTGCACGTTGGTCGCGTCTGACGACGCCACCTCGGGTTCGGTCATGGCGAAGGCGGAGCGAATCTCGCCGGCCAGCAACGGCTCAAGCCATTGCTGCTTGTGCGCTTCCGTGCCGTAGCGCTCCAGCACTTCCATATTGCCCGTGTCGGGCGCTGCACAGTTAAACACTTCGGGCGCAATGGGCGAGCGGCCCGTGATCTCGCAGAGCGGCGCATACTCGAGGTTGGTAAGCCCGGCGCCGCGGCCGCTTTCGGGAAGAAACAGGTTCCAAAGGCCGGCCTCGCGCGCCTTGGCCTTGAGTTCCTCCATGATGGGCGGGATGGTCCAGCGACCCTCGGTCTTGAGGTGGTCGTAATAGGTCTGCTCGTTCGGGTACACGTGCTCATTCATGAACGCTTCCACGCGTTCGCGCAGCGCTTGCACCTTGGGCGAGTAATCGAAATCCATGCTGTCCCCCAGTCATGTCCCGTCGCAGCGACTGCAGCGAAACGCGCGCGCGCGCATGCGCAGCAACCCTAGAAGTTACCAGCACGCGGGAAGACGGAGACGCCG
>ERZ1740065.602-NODE-602-length-19868-cov-12.372836_pt1 | contig 19868 bp, 23 predicted proteins | sample MGYA00581738_ERZ1740065 | MGnify/ENA primary metagenome ERZ1740065 (study PRJEB43018, sample SAMN04849749) | marine metagenome | isolation source: floating plastic debris | place: Pacific Ocean | collected 2008-09-01 | study: EMG produced TPA metagenomics...
TCCCTGCCTCCCTCCCCCCTCTCTCTCTCTGTATATATCACCCTATTTTGCACCTCGTTTACTCATTTACCTTCGCCATGCTGTCATACATTAGGAATCTGGCAGTGCTGAGCAGAGAGAAGGATGGCATCCCGGACTCATTCGTCACTCTCACTCTATTTAACAACAAAAGTAAAGTAGATCGAAAGAAAACCAAAGCGCAGAAGACAAACTTCAATCCAGTCTTCGATGAGACGTAAGAATTCACTCGTAGTATTTCCAGCGCTATCAGGCACTTAGACTCTCTGTCTACTTGTGACAACCATATCCTAGATTTGAGTTCAAGCTGCTCAAGCCGGCTGTGGATTCTGCTGTCTTAGAGCTGAGGATAAAGAATAGGAAACGACTTCTGAAGAAGGGAAAGTCGACTATGGGCTATGTGAGTTGCTATCCTATGATGAGAGCAGTAGTTATGTGGTGAACTGTAGTGAAACTAACATGTCAGTTATTGAGTCTCCCTCCAAATGCCATGATTGCCAAATGTTTTACTGCGGCATGAAACCCTCCTCTCATTGCCGTCACACACCAGCTAGTGTCAGTCAGCACTGATGCACTTGTTGCAGTGTGTTACACTAGCTGTCTCTGTCCTCGCTGCCTGTGTGTGATATCATCCTGGTGACTCAATACCTGCAGGTCCTACTGAAGATACAAGCATTGGACCTGAGCGAGGCGCGAACCGATTGGTACCTGATACGCAACATAAGAGACTCGCTTGACTCCATTACCGATAACTCTCTCAACTTCACCAGCTGAGTCCTGGCAGCGATTAGTAAATACAACTCCAAACTATCACTCCATCGACCAGCACGCCATCAAGTCATAATCGGACTGTCTCTCAACTGACGGTCGTCGATGGCTGCGTGACTTCTGACCCCGTCTTTCACTATGCACCATTTATTGATATTGCCATTTCGGTGCTGTCATGCAATGTTCGAATATTTCCGCAAACCTGTTTTACGGCTGACACTTAGTGTATGAAGCATATGTGCATTTTTCCCTATGAAATATGATTTAATAAAGAGTAAATAGCTCCTCGATTCTTGCTGCCAATGCCAATGTCGATGCCAATGTCAATGCCAATGTCAATGCCAATGTTGCTCACCATTTGTTGTCTAAATGAAACAGCAAGTAGATTGATTTGGTAGAAGTGAAGAAGGTAGAAACGTTGATTTACTTCTTCTGACTTTGCCTTCCAGAACTGTTACCACATCTCTCTTAGTCACATATCAGCTTCATAGTAACATTACTGCTGTGCGTTAAATTCAACCAGCCATCATAGCGTGAGACTCGGCAGGTTAGAATAGGGTACTTGCAGGTGCTACTAGTGACAGTGCTACTAGTAATATTCTACTACTTAGCTTTGGTACAACTCCTATGCAGGCTTTATGGTACTAGTTCCTACTCTTCTCTAATTGAATGATGTCATTGACATGTTCCACGATTGACATATCTGATATCTTGCAGAGCGAACTTCTACTGCCCTACAGTGACCCTAGCACTAGATGACCACGCGCTGAGCGTGACTTTGTTTATGTGCGACGATTTGGCCTCATCTAATTGGTCAGTTTCAAGAAAAGGCCTTGCTAGGTGTTCATGCGGAGGACGCATGTTGGACGCATGATTGTGAGCATGCACTTAAATTATGAGTATAAATTACTTTTTAGATCTACTAGTTATATATTACTGTGATTAATAAAGTTTCATATAAGAGTAGATAATTTTTTTTATTTATTACCTCCTAAAAATGCCTCATTTACTTCCACGAGTTTTTCACGTGATATAAATAAGAGCAAATATTAGCCAATCATGCACGATACAGATGTCACGTGACCGTGTTTATAGTGCAGATCAGCTGTTAGCACAAATCGCTCAAGTTCTCATCCTGACAGTTCTCAGCAAAATTCAGCTGAAACTCCGATATTTGCAAGATCTTTACCATCGAATATACAAAAAGAAGGAGTTTTCTAAGACATACCTCGAAGGTAAGTCAGCTGCCTTACGGAGATTGCTAAATTTTCACAAAACATGATCGCGTCCATTAAATATCGATCTGACTATGGCCGACCTTTGATTCCCTCTCTCACAACGAATATTTTCAAATCCTAGAATACAGGATCTGCACACTTCATATCTCTTATTTACACATTTTGACATGGAAATATGGATTTTATTTTGAGAATTAACTTTGCATGACTCATATACGATGTAAATAGTTCGATAGTGGTGAGGGAGAATGATCAGAACGTACAATTTCTTGCAGCATTCAACAAAGGTACCATGCTCAGCAGCATTACGAACTACATTTTCGGCGCCAGTGATGATTGCACTGGCTCTAACGAATGTCTGCTCAAGACCACTCCAGCGGATGATGAATGGCTGCTAGTTGATAGAGGTAATAATACTACTCATATATGCACGCTCTATGACACGTATAACCAACCCTACAGTTCTGCAGGATCCAGGAAATCAGTGGTTGCTAGGCACCTGTTATATCAATGGCACTAGTCTATTTCTCTAATTAAACCTTTCATGTTTGAGCAGATGAAAATATCACTTTCATACAGCGTAGTTTGTCTTTTGTTCCATATTTGAAAGGTTCGGTTTTGTTGGGAAAGTAATACTTAATCGGTGGCAAAGTATAAACCTGCACTTTTGAATGCTTATGTAATCACAGGCTATTCAATTGAAGTCATTGCTCTTTCAGTAGCGAAACATGCAATTGAGCTGCATATTCCAGGTGCTCTGCTTGCATCATCATCATGTGTGCTTAACTAGCGTACTATTAATAAACTTTCCCTGCTGCAGAGGGTCATTACCAGGCTAGTTCAAATATGTTCGATTGATTATCGACGCATTAGGAGGTTTTACAGCACAGCTTTCCAGTTTCCTGTTTCTAGCTCTGAGTTTACCAACTTGTCTTCCACATACTTTCTCTCTCTCATGGTAAACTGTTTTTCCTTTCAGCTGACTCGTGTTACACATGTACTTTACATGCAGAGGACAGCAAATACCTAAACAGAACTTCTCCTAGAGAAGAACTATTGCCTGTTGGGCAAAACTGTGCTGCGACTCATGTAGCATGGGGCAGACAACTTCCAGCAGCTCTTGAGGCTAGCTGGCTAGTGACTCCTCCTGCTTGTTTTAATATAGGTTCATCTGACGCTGACAGCGTTGAATCAAGTCCACTCGAGAATCTGCTCATCGAACACCCGAGCATGTCCATCTATGACAGTAAACATTCTCGACAAAATGAAAGGCCGCCTGCTCAGCTGGCCTCGGCAGCGCCTAAGCCAGCCATTAGGGCCTGTGCGTCTAGCCGCATGGAGCCATACAACCTAAGGAAGTCTACTATGCAAAAATCCAAGAAGTCAAAGAATCAGACAAGTGCTAAAGCGTATAGGAAGCAGAACAAGGTCTATAACCTGAAGAACCAGCATTACGCTCCAAGACCTGCCGTCGTATTCCAGCCAAGAAAATAAACCTTCTATTGGTTTGTTTTAAAAAAAAATTGCTAAAAATCATAGCTGATAGCTGAACAGAAGATGAAATGCACGAGGGGGATGTTTGGGGATATTACAGAGGAGTCCACTCTTTACTTGTGATTGGTGCATTCAACATTCATAAAAAAATTTATATTTTTAAAACGAAATGAAGTTAGCTTATATTTATTGAACTAGTTGTAGTATTTTTATTGGTTGTTTTTATACGACGCCGAATTAAGTGTCAGGAATTAATGATACCCGTTGTCGATTTTAATTTGTTTCGTGTAAAGGCGAATTAGCACTAGCCATTCCTACCAATCAGTTGAGTAACCTAGAATTGATATTTTTGAGTTGTGCAATACCATCGCCCACAATCAAGCTAAATATCTCTCTTTCACTTTTGTCCAATATGATCGATCACAGCAGCTGTGAGAATGTAGATCAGAAACATCATATGGTTTTTAGAACATCAGCCCAGCTAATTGTTATGGTTACATACAATTGCTCTCTGGATTTATTCGTCTTGTTACACGCTTTCTGTTCCCAAGTAGCTAAGCTTTCCTAACGGATGGTAAGCTGTATTGCATGGTACATTTGTGCAGACTGTCAGCCGCACACATGTTCAACGGATTCTGCTTCATGGAAAAAATAATAAAAATACAAATAAAAATCGCAAAACTCAAATCCTGATTTTTATTCTGAGATTATTAAACGTTGTACTATACATGCAGTAAGTGACACAAAGTAGGTCTTCGCTGCCGGCGACACTGTTCACTAAGGTGATATACATCTACAGCAGAACGTGTAGATGTGAGATTGAAGCTATGCTGACCGACTCTGTGATAAGGCTAGAGGGTAAAACACTCACAACTTCACTCTCCTTCTGCCTTCTGGCCATCTGCCGCTTGTTCGCCTGTACCTTCAACTGGCTTCTCTTCTAAAATATCCAACACACCAGTAACCTTCAAGAAAAACTACGGTACCAACCACGGCAACAGCGCCCTCCAAAACTGATCAAACTGATATGTGCCATAGAACTAAGGCAAAAGTGCTGGGCTGTGATTGGTCACCTTCATCCTCATCAGATAGACCCTCAGTATACTGAGAGCCTGTCTCTTCAGTCTGCTCAGACTGATTCTCTGGAATGGACAGTGGTAGATAACTGATTATGGTATTCGTTACTATACAGCCTCATTACTATGCTGCCAGCCTCGTGAGTGATAAACTATGACTAACTGGTACGTTTGTGGTTCTTGCTTCATATACCAGCATTTTTTCGTAAGAGAGCAAAGTTTGTGCTGTACAATCACACCCACTCTACCAGTGCTTACTAACCATGATGGAACTTTGATGTGAAATAATGGTTTATATCCTAAAGTGCAGGAAGTCTTGAACTCGGAACTGAATCAATTGCCAACAGATAAGACAAGCATAGCGTGCCACTGCCCCAATCTCACCACTTGATTCAACTGCTGGCTTTTCCTCTGAATCTTCAGCAGGTTTGCTTTCCTCTTCTGCTTCAGCAGGTTTGCTTTCCTCTTCTGCTGCAGCTTCTTCTGCTTCAGCAGGTTTGCTTTCCTCACCAGCATCTGCTGGCTTTTCCTCTGCCGCTTCAGCAGGTTTTTCTTCCTCAGCTGCTTCAGCAGGCTTCTCCTCTGCTCCCTCATCCGTCACAGCAGGTTTGTCTTCACTCGTTTCCTCAGTGGGTGGTTTGTCTTCTGTTGCTTCTGCCGGTTTCTCATCACCAGCCTCAGCAGGTGTGTCGGCAGGCGCCGCAGCAGATCCTGCTCTACTCTCAGGTTTTGTCTCATCAGCAGCAGCAGGCTGAGAGGCAGTGGCTAATGTGCAACAGAGTGGAACAGAATAACGAACATATAAACTCAAGCAAACTAAAATCAAATAACTTATAGAGCAAAAACAAGCTTATTCTGTGCTCCAGCACATACCTTCATCCTTCGCTGGTGCTTCACCATCAGCGGTCACCTCGCCTTCAGCGGGTGCCTCGCCATCAGCAGGCGCCCCGCCATCAGCTGGTTCTGAGTCACCAGTGGCAGGTTCTGCGTCACCAGCAGGCGCCTCCTCACCTGCTGGTGTTTCTTCAGTGGCGGCCGGCTGTCCAGCAGCCTGGGCATCCTGACCCTCGGCTTGATCAGCCGCCGACTGACTCTCTCCACTTTCTTTCTCTAATACAGTGAAAAACTTTTAGTGCATGGATTGCCGCCCTACACCTGCAGATCCTAGACAAATATTGACCTAACTAACTAACCAGGCTCCGGCTCTCCTTGTTTTGCCTCGACCTCTACTCCGTCATTTATTGTACTCTTACCTACAGCAGTACAAGAGCATGAGAAACCATTGGCTAATCCAATGCCGAAAAAGAGACAAAACTGTTCATGCAGTAGTTTTAGGAGAAACGATGAATATTACTGACGAATGAATACAGCGTTAGCAGCAATGAAGTCTAATTGCATCTATAAAGAAATCATCAAAGTAACAACGATAAATAAACTGAGACAGCTCGCTACAACAAATCATGTATCAAAACTATTTATACATGCGCTGATCTACAAACCTGTGTTGCTACGCTCTGAAATAAAATTCAAATTCAGTCACAGGTTTCAACTACGCACCATCTCCGCCTTCTAGCTGTCCGGCATGATACACATGTACAAATACGAATACAGTAACCAAGAATGGCTGTCTCACCCATATCGATATTGCCGGTTTTGTCAAACTCCACAACTCCGAATATACCAGTGATTATCTCCTTGGCGTTATCTGCTGTAGACGAGCCGTGCACAGCATTGGCTTTAATGTCACTGCCAAACTGGGCCCTCAAGCTGTGAGAAAGCTTAGAGTTGAATAGGCGATAGCCACGGAAAAAGCTGAGGGGTGGCATTGGAGTACCTGTCGGGAGCCTGATCCTTGGCTGCAGTTGGATCCGTGGGGCCGATAACTCCCCGCCATCCCTCCACTGCATCTTCCTTAGTCAACACCATGAACAGAGTCGGCCCACTGCAGTTCAAATCGGTCCAATTTCAACCAAAGTTACAGTAATCTGACTTGTATTGGAGTTGTCTGCTCTATTTAAATGTTGACTTGATCAAATTCAATATCAGTTATTCTTGTGATGATGGCAAGCTGAGAATTTTACAGCTGTACCCCACAGATTCATGATATGTCACTATTTTAGTGGCTTTTATGTCAGCAGCTGTGTTTCTTTTACTGAACTCTCTGATAGAAGACGCTATCATAGAAATCCTGCTGCCGTTACACACATCCATAGTCGTATTCTTACACGTGGAAATCAAGGAGTAAAGAGCAAGAGCATGGTGGTTCACCTGGTCATGTGATCGACAAGGTCTCCGAAGTATTCCTTCTCCTCATTCTGTTTGTACAACATGGATGCCATTTCCTTAGTAAGAGTTGTCTCCTTCCGGGCGGCCACATGAAAACCTGCCTCTTTGATCTTCTCTATGATTGTGTCTAAAAGTAGCAGAGGCACATGAAACCTCTATTATCCTTCTGTCAGCATAGAAACCTGACACAAAGGGTGTGCTCGGTCATCACTCTGGAACGCAGTGGCACTGGATAATGTGACATTGTAGATACTGTCATGTTTGATTTAATGTCACACATGAAAACTGACTCCACAATTTTTTTACAGCAATCTAATCTCTTCATAGACTTCTGATTGAAGTAAACTCTTAAGGAGGTGGGGAGTTGCCTACCCTTGTTGTCATAGGCGTCTGGTTTGATGACGGCAACTGTCTGTTCCACTGGGAAGAAGAAGTCAAGGTCTTTCTCAGCACTCTCCATAGAATCTGAGCCGTGTAACATGTTGACTTCAGTTCCGTCTGTAACCATAGTAACAGAGTGCCTTACAACCAATAAGCAGCGACATTGTTATAGAGGTGGCTGCGAGACGAAGTCAGCTAGCGCTACCGACCCACTGAGAACTGAGCTCTCAGACTGTGTGGCTCTTTCTCTTTAGCCTCAGATACTGTTGCTGGTCCAAGGAGTTTACGCCATTCCGTAATGGCGTCATGCCTTGCTAGACCTAAGGCTAGCACTGGCCCACTATCCAAATGAAAATCAAACGCATGAACAAGATCCTCGTGATGTAGTTGCTTCCATGGGGTGTCAATGTGTTTCATACCTGGTCATTTTGGTTACGAGTTCTTCATAGTATGGCTGATCTTTGTGTTCTGAGTAGAAACCCTCCGCCTGTTCCTTTGACAGCTGTATCTCCTTCTGCAGTGCAATCTTGAATCCAGCTTCATTGATCCTCTCAATAATTGCATCTAAATATTGATAGCATAGACATTTGAATGTGAGAAAAATACTGGGGAACGATCTGATTAGGTAGCTAGAATTTAGGGTCAATATCATAGCCATAAGAAGGAATATCATATCAGTTACCTTTATGTTCAGCGAGAGCATCTGGTCTGATGAGGGCAAGCGTTCTCTGAACACCATGAATTTCTTTCTTTGTGGGCGATCCCTTCTTCGCCACCATTGGCACTTGGTACTCAGGGAAGAAGAACGCCAGTTCTCTGTCAATGAAGGCAGAGACTGAGTTATGCAACCAGATAGGTCACAGACGTCAGCCGCAAACGTCAGCCCCAGACATCAGCCGCAGACGTCAGCTGCAGATGTTGACTGCAGACATCAGCCGCGATGTCAGCTGCGACATCAGCTGCAGACATTGACCACAGACGTCACCTGCACACATTAGCTGCAATGGTTAGCCCTACCTGATGGCTGATTGGTGAGAGTCGGAGCCGTGCAGAGCATTAATCATCTCCCTCGTACCATACTGCGCTCTCAGACTCTCTGGCGCGCTCTCCTTCGCATCCTCCACACTTGTTGGTCCTATCAGCTGTCTCCACTCTTCAACTATACCCTTGCCTACCAAACAAATCGTGACAAAATGTCTTTGCTACGTCCACATATGGTATGTCGGGCACAAAATGTCCAGCATAGAATTCATTAAAATAATTCATGAGAAAGCAACTCCAATATAAGAGATTCCATGACATGACCACAACTAGCTAGGCTCTCACCGGTGTCTGGTTTGCTGAGTAGAAGAACGTGGCTGGGGCCGCTGCACATGAACTCGACCAGCTCATCAAAGAACGGCTCGTCCTTGAGGTGACCATAGAAGTCACGCGCCTCCTCATCTGTCAGCTGCCTCTCCTCATGCTTGAGAACCTCAATACCGGCCTCCTTCATCTTCAACAGATAGCTTCATCGTTAGAGAAGGAGAGAAGGAGAGGGAAGGAAAGAGGGAGGGAGGAAAGTGGCTGGGGGGAGGGAGGTGGATTGGAAGGGAGGTAGATGAGAGGGAGGTGGATGGGGGAGGTGGTTAGGGAGAGAGATGGATGGGAGGGAGGTGGCTGGGGGATGTGGATTGGGAGAGAGGTGGATTAGAAGAGAAGGATACCTTTTCTATGACTTCATCTGCCTTTCCTTCCTTCACAATATCAGGTTTAAGAAGAGCGACTGTGACCTCTCTAGGCTCCATATTAGCTGAAACCAGCAAGAGACAGAATGATAATCGACCTTGACATTCAGGACCGCGAGTAAATAATGATGAGTGTTACGCTAGACATAGACTAGAAAAATTCCATCGATGCTGAAATATCTCAACTCAATCCAAGTTCATAGGCGAAATCATAGGAGCTCAGTCTAACAACAACGCTGAAAGTTTGATCATGTGTGGTCCAAAGCCATGGCAAATGTTAAAACGTATAATACAACAATTCCTGCCTGATATGCATACATAGACATAGACATAGAGCAAATGATAATGGAACAGTGCAAGTCAATAATGGTACTCAGACATGCAGACCATGTATCTGAACAATTTGACATTACCATCTATCTCTACTGCTATCGGTTTTGTCGCGGCATGTTTGGACAAGACTTTAGGAGCTACAGACAAGAGTCGATTGAAATAAAACTTTTTTGTCACCGCAGCAGATACCCATATTTTGTGGAGCAATATTTTAAGTGAGCCCACCATAAAAAAACTTACAGTCATCAGGTTTCTCGGTCTCACTCTCGTCGAGTGTCGATTTCTCGACATCAAGATGTGCGAAAGCCGGGTCTCTGATTTCGATCCTCTCCGCCTCACCCTTAAGCACCTTGTGTTCGTTTTTCAGCTCCATGATGACTGCCTGAGACAGAAGAGGGGCATTGGCGCCTCTCACCACCGCCACCAGACTGCCTCCCTAGGTAAAACAGGCGCGCATAGTTCTCTCATATGACGAGATTTAAATTTACATGCAATGGAAAACAACTTACTGCATAGAACAGGAAGCAAGGCTGACATTTGCCACGGTACCTTTCCAAAGAGTCTACTGTATCAGCTTTCGCCTGCAACAACTCGTAAAGTGAACAAACACATCCACCTTTCCGTACATATGAATACATACGAATGTGTCATGAATGTGTCATTCGATGACGCTAAAAACTGATATGACTATAAATTTAGGGGCCTGAACTAAGGACGAGTGCTGTTAAACAAATGTGGCATGCCAGACTTCATGAGAAATAATAACGCAACAGAATCGGTACCTGAACAGATATATATGCGTTCCAATGCGCCGCATGAGACTGGGTCGCTATATATTACAGTAAAATATATACAGTTCTACAACTCTGCTACTTACTGCCGCGAGTTTGAGCATTTTATCATGCTCAACTCGCACTAAACAGTCCTTAAGGACGTTAAGAAAGGCCGCCGATTTGCCAGCCCATTGTTGATAAACTTCTACAACTAATACAGTCACAGAAAACATTAGGTTCATCAAGATAGTATGAAACCTGTGTTTGGAACATTGATAACCACAGGAGAGGTGCAGCAATAGTAGGTAGCACGTGATCCTAATGCACAATCCTTCAGCCTGTCCGTTATCAAGTTCCATAACACAGGTTTGTTTCACTCACCGCAGCGAATCGTAACAAATCGTCACTTAATTCATTCCTCATTTTGCGGAAATTCGACACCATTGCCTTACAAGGTCCAGCCCATTCTTGATAAACATCAATAACTGGTACAAAGTAAACAATTTTTTACTTATAGTCATGCAACATAGGAACTGTCTGAGGGATCCAATGCTCTAAGGGAATATAAATAATAAGAGTTCCCGAGTGAAGTTGCCATACCAATGAGGCCTTCTTTCGCAAGCAGCTCTTCCCATTGTTCCTGAGTCTCTATCTCTAATTGTAGAGCAATTTCTTGCTTCTTACGTGCCATTTTGTGCTACAAATTATCACATAAATTTTACCACGTCAACTATACTGATAACACAATTGAACTAACACGCAGTATTTTGCTCCAAACTATATAGCTAAGATCTGAATCGTATCAAAGTAAATTCGCGCTGTTAAAAAAGTCTGCCATACCGACACAAAAACTAAATAAATACCTTCGGTTGAGAATGTCCTCTCGTGAGCACGTATCTAACGAAGCGTCTTTACGCATGCAATGGTTGCTGGGTGAAATTACGCAGCATCCTCCTTGGAATAGTCAAGGGGCGTGACGAAAAATGATACCTACAACATGAGCGTCAACGTAGCGATATTCGACTCATGTGTGCTGATAATAAAGCCGATAGACCGACTACATAAATCGCTCTATTTACGAACCATCGGGAATATATACTATGATGTGCAACGAAATTCGACGGAGAAGTGTCAAGAAGATTCCGATACATTTAAGAGCATCGATTCAGATTAGTAAATAAAATTTCTACGATCTCACCTATTCATTTCAGTCACCGTCATACAACTGTACGAACAGACTCCTCATAGCAACAATATTTCCCAGCAACTTCATAACAGGTAGGTCAGTGTAGTACTCTATTCAGGAATCACTATTGCCTATCCGCTACCTCTGATCAACTCATATGACCGACTGAAGCTTGACTTCAGTCGTGACCGAGACATAAACAAAGTCACGTGCATGTCTGCTTTCTGCACATCCGAACTGAAGCAATGGTTGATCGTAACTACCCGATCATAATTCCTCAGAGGAGCGCATGTTTTCAAGTATCGTTATTTTAGGTAAGCAAATATGTCTGCCCGAAAAGTTGGAGCCGGTAAGGTAAAGCCGAAAAGAAGAGCACAGAGAGCCACAAGCAATGTCTTTGCCATGTTTGACCAAGCACAGATTCAGGAATTCAAAGAAGCTTTCAACATGATCGATCAGAACAGAGATGGGTTTATAGACAAGGATGATTTGGCTGACATGCTAGCTTCATTAGGTAGTACTACCAGTGATTTAATCCCATAGTATGGCTGTGGTGGGATTGCCCAGGCCACTTGCTGCTGATATGGTGCATGGTGTTTATCTGCCAAAGGCGACACAAATTTCTGCTAAGCATCCACCATGGTGCACTTCCACAGCCATACTACGGGATATATGATATCTGTCTATGTTCATAAACCTGCTGTATGTTCCAGTGTAAGTCACAATGTCCAGTCGAAAGGTTACAAAAACAACGGCGAAAAGACCGCGGAGAGTGAGACGTGTCTCTTCCAACGTCTTCTCCATGTTTGACCAGGCTCAAATTCAAGAGTTCAAAGAGGCGTTTAACTTGATTGACCAGAACCATGATGGTTTTATTGACAAAGAAGATTTGCAGGATATGTTGCACTCACTCGGTACCAAAATCAGTGTGACTTTTCCGAGTGCTCAAATTTACCCGACCCCTTTCCATTTCGGTTAGACGTGTCTTTCTTGGCCACATTGCAGGACGGCAGTAACCCAGCCACACACAGCCATCCCTGTACTAGCTGTTTGTTTAATCTCTGGGAGTTCCTATTTACACTTAATTGTAAAGCTGCAGTCAGAACAGTTTGGAACAAGCCAATGAAAAGTCTAATGTAAATATTTGACCAAGCCTAATTTGAGTTATTTAGGAAACTGATGGTATTAGGTGTAAGTAGGCAAGGCTGCTGAGGTAGGAGGTGATTGCCGATAGATGTATTTGTATTCAGCTTATGATCACTACACAGCTAGGGTATGATGTAGAGGAAACAGCGCTGCAATGCGTCCAGTCGGTGTGGACAGACATGTACTGACAGCTGTAGCACCTGCAGACACTTGTCATTGGCAGTATCAATGGTGTATTGATGTTTTTACTTGACTTTTTGTGCATCTCAAAGTGACACTGGAGGCTTCATAGAATTTCATCCACGCGTGAAACTGTGACACAGTCACTCGGTAAATTAGTGATGCTTACTGGGCTCCTTCTACTGCTTTGTGCTACACTATTTCATCATCTGCACTGCAGTAATTTCTTGTGACTTCATCTCATACTTGGACTTTGCAGGTAAAACTGTCACTGATAAATACTTGGAACAAATGATTAGCGAGGCTCCAGGGCCAATAAACTTCACCATGTTCCTGACTATGTTCGGAGAGAAGCTAACAGGCACAGACCCAGAGGATGTGATTAAAAATGCTTTCGGCTGCTTTGATGAAGATGGCAGCGGTAGGTGGACTGGCTCTTCCTCTGTCCCTCTCCCCTCTTTCCATCCTACCCTCCACTCCCACACCTATTCCCTCTCTCTCAACCTCCACTCTTATCTCTCTCTCTACCCTCCCATCTCTCTCTACCCTCTATTCACTCTCATCTCTCTCCATCCTCCCATCCACTCCTATCCTCCCCTCTACTCCCATCTCTATCCATCCCTCTCTATGCTCCCATACATTCATCTATCCCTCTGTCTCATCATATACACGCCACCAGTAGTGCTGACTAGACTATGATGTCGATACATATTACTACAAGTACTATATTATGGATTTATACATCCATTTCCAGTGAGTCATGTGCAACACGTACGGCCTGGTTTCATTATAAGTCAATACACTCCACTCACATTAGCTCAAACTAGCTACTATCATATACAGATGCATGGCTGACTGCTGAACAAAACGCTGGCCAGTGAGCTGATGAAACGCATGTACTCTAAATCAAGGCTACACTGATCTTCAGCGCCTTAACAAACACGCTTAACTATACGCCTCCCAGTGTCAGGAGTACATTAGCTCCTCCACATATATTTATCTAGTTAGATGCCGTATTGTGTTCACAAGTTATGCCTATGAATACGTCTGCGTAGTTAATAGCTCTGTAACACTGGAATGTCACTCCACCTTCTGCATAGACATGCCCTAAAGGCATAGGAATGTAGCGTACAATTTTGTTTTCTTCAATCTCTGCATGTCAATGAACGTGTAACAGCGCCTGATTGCCATATATGGTCAGTCGGTGATTGCTGGACCCTGTCGTGACCCTAATTCGTTTTGGTCCACTTGCAGTTTTGTCTATTTTTATCCAGTTTCTCACTGATGCGTGATTTTCCGCAGGTTACTTGAATGAGGAGTACTTGAGAGAAATTCTGACGACTATGGGAGACCGGTTCACCGATGAAGAGGTAATTTCCTTCATATCCCATCATGCGACATCTCAAAGGATGTGACCTCGAACTCTGTACAGCAGGGATGGGGACTAGACCCGATCCACTGATAAAAGTTCGTGACCTTTGCCAGTGGTGATGGGACCGTAGTAACTGACATGCAATAGCTGTGTAGCTGCACGTAGGGCTAATTTTCGTCCCTCTCCTCTCCTCTCGAGTGGCTGTTCATGTGTGGCTGTTAGCTGGCATGATTTACTGTCTCAGGTGGACACTCTATTCCACGAAGCGCCAATCAAGGGCTCCAAGTTTGACTACGTGGAATTCACAAGAATACTCAAACACGGCAAGAAAGACCAGGACGAGTAATTCTATATCACAACATCACTATGTTTTGACTTGCACCACCGCCATCTTGTACTGGTGTTAAACTATTCATCATGCCTATCGAGTAAGTGCAACCGGCCCTGACAGAGAACCGGCCCTGACAGAGAACTGCGTCTCATGGAGGCCGATGCTGGCTCTAGATGGCTCTTTTGAACTGTCGTTTACAGCAATGCTGCTCGTATGCAGACTTCTTATTGAGATTATCCTAATTCTATACCAGCTGACTTTATCCCACCGTCGAATCGATATCAACGTCTATGTCCCTACAGTCTTTAATTTTATTCGAAATTTTGGAGCTAATATATTATGTAACGTTGGCAGCGGGCTGTGTTATGTAACGGCGTGCTGGGAGCCTTGGTCTATGAGCAGACGAGAGTAGATAACATGAGCCGCACCAGATATGAGGCTGTTGTTACACAGCTCCAGTACGTGCTGTATAAACGGGTAGCTGCTGTCGACGGCGCTGCGCAGCCTCTTACCACTAGTGGCAGACGCCATGTGCTCGGCGTGAGTCACGCTAAGCCACTCTTCAAACAGTTTAATCATGGCGGGAGGGAATATCGACTCACACGTATCCTTGGCAGACGGCAGGCTATCGATGCAACGGATGTTCTCCGATTTGAACTTGTGCACTTTGTGCTGCACCAGAGAGTTGAGCCGCGCGAAGTCGCGTCCGAGCCTCCTACTCGCCTGCTCCAGCAACTGGTTGTCAAAGTCTGTATCAGGCATTTGGGAGTTACCCTCTCCCGCTATCAGATCCTGCATCTGTGCCTCGTGGTGTCGTATTAAATGTGAGAAATTATCTGTGCCATACTTGGTAATAGCACTTCTGTAACTGTTGAGCAGCGATCTGAAATATAAAATAGTTGACATTGTATTGAACATGCAAGTTGTTTGATTGAACCAGGGGGGATTCCACATCGACAGGGGGATTCCATATTGACAGCAGATGAGTAGTTGTGAACATACCTGATATCTTGTATATATGCCACGGCCTCACAGTGAAGCGTATCCAATTTTTGCAGCAGTTCGTCGACCGGTTCGGTCAGTTTGTGCGATGCCGATGACTGAGGTGTGTTATCAGCCTTCATAGCCTGAGGTCTGAACATGGTTTCACCAGGTAGAGTGTGGGAGCAGTGTCGTTTCCAAACCTCCTGAAGGTCCAAACTTAGAGTCATACAATGAGCCGGAGATGTGGCCTGGTCTCTCTAGCCAGCAGGCAAATAGTAGAGGTTGAGGTGTTGAATGTAACATACACATATATGTATATGACAGAGCAAAATCCTCACATACAGTTTTGCTCTCCACATGAAAAATCCACTGAAAGGTTATATTTGTGTCAAAATCACCCACAAAGCGATGACACGAGATTTGCATGATGGAGAAACCTGAACCTATCTAACTACTAGCTGGATAGATTCGCATACCAACTTCACTAATGTCCTAATCGTAACCAAATCGGCGGCCATGATTGATAACTAGTGAAGCATACAGGTATTCACCACATATCAGTCGATGATTGATCGTTTGATTGGTCGATGTCGTTAGGTCACTGAATATGTCAGCAAGCTAAATCCATTACGAAAAATAGAGTATTCTATCAACCTTGACACAGTACAGAAGTGGAAGTTGACACTGATATATTTCTGGTTGAAAGTCAGGTTAGATAGGATACATGCAGTTGTAATGGTATGCAGTAAATTATTCGTACCTTGCTCCATGCTCCACGCTCGGGTAAATGAGAAATATCATTTAAGTTTTTTAAAAAACCTCCAGCCGCTCGTAGCCAATATCAAGGAGAGCATGGATAAGGATCAGGTTATATGTAAAACAGCATATCTACCTCCAGGCCTGCTCACCTTCAGATACATAAGTAATAATATTAATACATATACAGAGCGAGGAGACAACTCCTTATACATTTAGCTGAGAATCTAGCAGATGTGGTATTCTATAGTAGTTTCACTTTCATAAATGAACCATAGCAATTACAATCAAGCTTGCATGAAAAAAAATTTCTCACTGCACTTGGCAAAATCTAAACAAACTTTGGGACAGAAATACCTCCCAGTGCTCTTAGATGCAGCGTCTAACCCTCGCTATCCTTACGGGAATTTACTGTAAAATTGGACATTTTACCGGTAGATTTATTGATTTTCTCAACATGTACATGATAGCAAGAAGAAATGTCAGCGCTTGTGGGTTGAGCCCATTTCAAAAATGGAGTAGAAGTACCTCCCCGTCAAAAGAATAAGCATCTATAGTCACAAACGCGACTACAATCATCCTTGGGTTTCTATCAATAATGAGATAACAACTCACAAAAGTTTTCATGACCCGACAGAACTCCAACAGAAAGCTTAGCTGGATTTATCATCAGCGATTTCCTGCAAATCTCTGTATTAGCTAAATATTTTTCTCCGTTAATGTTTCAACTTTGACAGTAATCATGTACAAATATTCCCACTCCTTAGCAGTACAAGTTTATTGTCAATACTTGTATCACATCATCAGTGTTTGGGAACTATGTCAAGGTCAACTACATGTAGGTCAAGGCCAACTAGGTCAAGGTCAACTAGCCATTGACAGTGTTCAGCAAATGAGTGATTATTGATGTGAAAGACGGCTTACTGATAGACGAGACACAACGGGGAGCTGCGTGGATGTCTGGTTTCCGGAGAACAAGGCCATGAAGACTGCCTGCACTGAGACAAAGTTCAGTGACGCGCTGTTGTTGATTCCCTCAACATTTACACCTGCAGGAGCAAAATATAACTCAGAACAACACCAAATTAGCATCGTCCGTCGACAAAGAATTAACAAGCAACACATTGCTTCAGTAGACAAGGTTCTCAGCCTATCCAGCGTCATTTTAATGGAGTTGCCTTCTCCTGCTGCTTCATAAAATTTCAGCATATGAAGAGACTTGGAAGTTTGTATATGCAAATTATATGTAGAGCTGTGCACAGCGAGGAGTTACTAGTTTATAAACTTGCCGGACCCCCGTCTGCACATACCAAGAGACCCAATACATAGGGGCAAGGGGAGACGATCCCACGACCAGCTTCAATATCATACCAGGACATTTCATCCTAGTGAGCAGTTTCAATGACTCCAGTCTGTTCAGGAATCTAGTGGTCAGGCCACTGGACGATTGCATCATCAGACGAAGTATATCGGCCGCTAGGAATACGGGCTGGAGAGCGTCAGGCAGGTCATCCAGTGTCAACCGGTCTATCATGACATGATGGTCATCTGAAACAGTGAGGGAGATACCAGTGTACGACCTAGTACTAGTACATGACAATCACATGCAGTGTACTGTCACCCTGATCAGCATTGCCCAGGAATTTTTCACCCCCACCCCCACCTCAACCTCCGGACATCAAAGTTGTCGCAGAGCGAGGACACTAGTACCTCAGCTCTTTACATTTGAGTCCATCTCAATATATCGAACACAGTTACTACTGACATCGCACCAATACTTACTGTTGATTATGAGGTAGCGAAGCTGGATTCCACCACAGTCTACGGAGGGTAAGGAAAGCACATTGTTCTCAAATATTTTCTTCTCCATTGCCTGAAACCTTTTTACATTAGATCTCACTTCAACGTTGACTTAATACGGTGCAGCTCATCAGCCTGAAAAATAGGACTGTGTAGAGGTTGTACATTTGTACGTGTAGCCACTCCACACATGATCTAAAAGTATGACATCCGCCGTTTTCAGGCAGCGACTTACAACACACGACCAAAAAATATCTAATCTAATAAGTTAATAACGATAATCAAGCTATAATATTGGACACTGAATACTAACCTCACAAACGCAAAATATTTTTAACCACAATATGCAATTGTTATAGAAAGCCCAAGATAAAGCACACTGTATTTCTTCCCATTTCCACTCTTTGCATTACTACCATTTTTGTTTTGCTGCGCCTTTCTCTTTATATAAAAGTAAAAAAAAGAATCGCCATCAGATATGTGATTTTATGTATATAGAAGTTTGTATCACTGGTCTTCATCGTAGGCCTCGTGGCCCAATGGATAAGGCGCCTGACTACGAATCAGGAGATTCCAGGTTCGAGTCCTGGCGGGGTCAAAGCTTTTATTGATATGAGTAAGATCATGAGGCAGGAAGATAACTGGTGATGGATTTTTAATATGCAAAGAACTGAAAATGCATGTGTTCAGAGAGTACTTACTCGGTTTTTCAGATGAAACTAGTTTTTCAGATGAAACTAGTGTATCAGAATTACAATGGTATAATGGCAGCATTCAATTTATTGTTGTGCCATCACATAACATAGACGGCTACTGCCAGCAAAAGTGATGGAGTAATCATCTTTGACAAACTCGCCGCTCCATTGCTAAAGAGTCCAAACTCAAGTTTGCCTTCATTTTTCTGCCCATCTACTTGAGCTGGAGTGGCATCTGACTTTTCAGTCTTGTCAACCTCTTGTGTCCAGTCGATGGCCTCATCCTCCGACTCCTCATCATCGTCTGAGCTCACTGCAGTCTCAACTGCTCCTGGTTCTATTAAAGGCAACAGTACAAACCACCATGAGGTATATCATCAGGCGTATTATGCGTCACAGGCAATCAAGCAAGCTCGGCGGAATTAGAACTGACCCGTGCAGATGAACTCCACCGACACGGCATGGAACGTAGTGTATTTGTCACACGCGATGGAGGAGAACAGCTCCTTGCTGCTGGGCAGCTCGATAAAACACTCCCTCTGTCCACTACATATGGATTCGATCTCCACGACCAATCCTGTGTACTCGGACGGGGCAGATGAGAGGTCGATCGAACAGAGACTACTGTCTTGCGAGAACGTCGACTTGGCACTGCACTCTTGACTACAAAAATAACGAGTTATTTTCAAGGGGGTAAAAACAGAGGAACGAACAACATCACATCACATGCGGGACTATTTTCGAATGAATTTTAAAGTATGCCATATCACACAGCCAGCCAAGCGAGTTACAGATCATCGATGCCTGCTAATCAACATAAAACCGATGGGGCGTGGTAACAAATGACACACCACCCTTCTCCCAACACCAGGCAGGTGAAGTGCAGGCCAGCTAAATGACTCTCCCCGTCTGACAGCTAATGATTCGTGCTTGTACAGATGTCTCAAACAAAGACTGTGATCCTCAGCTAAAACTGCTTTGGTCATCAGCCAGCTGGATAATCCATGGATTATTGATGGATGTACATCGTGTGATGTGAAGGTGTGAGAGTAAGTAGATGAAGGCAGCGACGGCTCCGGGACGTACTAAGTCTGTCTACTTGTAATCCTATGAATTGGATTGTGTTGCCTGTAGCTTTTATCCTCCATGATCTCAAATGTAACCACACGATGTGATATTGATATCAAAGCTAGGAGCTGATTCTATCACACTTTCTGAAGCTAGACTATGGAGTGTGTGTGTGGGAGAGAGGGAGAGGGGGAGAGGGAGGGAAAGAGAGGGGAGGGGAGAGAGAGGGAGAGGGAGAGGAGATGAAAAGAGAGGG
>ERZ1740065.603-NODE-603-length-19856-cov-12.047321_pt1 | contig 19856 bp, 20 predicted proteins | sample MGYA00581738_ERZ1740065 | MGnify/ENA primary metagenome ERZ1740065 (study PRJEB43018, sample SAMN04849749) | marine metagenome | isolation source: floating plastic debris | place: Pacific Ocean | collected 2008-09-01 | study: EMG produced TPA metagenomics...
CTCCCTTGTTTCAGTTCATCTCTCTCCCTTTTAACAGTTCCTATCCCCCATGTAAGATCTACTCTCTCCTCCATTTAACAGTTCCTCTCTCCCCCATGTAACAGGCCCTCTCCCCCATGTAACAGGTCCTCTCTCTCATGTAACAGGTCCTCTCTCTCATGTAACGGCTCATAATCTCTAGAACTTCCCAAGAGTACTAATCCGAGGTCAATTTTCCCTCACCCAGCTACCATGGAGACAACATACCTGGCTCCAGTTCTCATAACGATAAAACTGAGTGAATGATTTCTAACACAAACAGACAGCACTCACTGGGAGAGAGTCTGTAGTACTCGCAGGTCTTTGCAGATGAAGAGGCTTTGAATGAGCAGAAGAAGGCACTCCTGCACCTGGTGGTTGGTGCTGACCTTGAGACTGGAGAGATCAGATGCTATCAGCGCATCAAAGAGAGTTGTCAGAGTGGAAACTCCGCATGACCGGACCATCTAGAAAAAACAGTCTTTTTATCGGCTGCTGGTTGTGACAAAACGACTGCCAGTGGAATGATGAAGGTACCCTAAAGACATGGTGACGTTGAATAATTTTAATCCAGCACAAATTAACAAATGAGTAGATGGAGCCAAGGTCAGCTTGGCTGGTTGGTAAACAAATACACCACTTACTCTGAATCGATAGCCTGTATTACACAAGTAATTTATCCTTGACCCGAGGCATAGCCCATAATCTTAGCAGCCACTGTCCACTACTTGATATGTATTTGTGTGCATCGGACCATATTATCACACGTGTAGTTATTACAGTGAGAGAGTGAGATGTATTGGATGAGAATGGAATCTAGCATGGGCGTTATACCTGGGTGGCCGTAGACAGCAATGATATCTGGTCTCGGTGAGCCATGAGATGGACCTCCTGGAACTGTTTAGCCAAGTATAGCTGCAGACCATCGGTTCCTGCTATGGCCTCGCCACTCTTGGACAACACCAAGATGCAGTTGTTAACTGCAAGAGCAAGGTGAGATTACTGACAAAGCCCCACTTCTCCCATTCCTGTGTCACATCGCTCCCCAAAGGCAGTGTGGAGCTGCACACAAATAATGTGTACACGCATGTAAAATCGCCTCAATCAGTTTGCCCCATCAATAGGACAGTCAGAACGTGTGAGAGGACATGTCCTTATTCTGCTAGGAGAAGTTTATCATTCGCCCCCCCACTCTGGCCCTGCCACTCTGGCCCTGCCACTCTGGGCCAATGTCGTAATGCTATATGGGAAACAGATTGAAACAAGTTTATGAACTGCTAAGGCTATTCACAAGCTTTGAGACACTAGGGAAAGTGCATTCATTAGGGATGGCAAGTTGTAGGACCAGAAATGTTTCAAATATTTGAGCTCAGCTCACTGTAACTAACAAACCACGGGAGAACATTAGGAAACCAATAATAGCGATGTTAGACCTAAATTTCAGGCAGCTAAAATACTTGAGAGACTCCAGACATAATCATCATCACTGATGGACTTCACCCACACACAGAATAGAAGAGCACAATTCAGCGATACTAACCCATAGCCCGCAGCAGCTCCGTAGTCTCCATGATCTCCGACATCCTGTGGTAACAGGCCAGTATCCTCTTCAGTGACTGCAATTAAATCTCGGAGCCGTCAGACAAAAGTGAGCCGACTGAGACCAAGCTGATACTGCCAGATGTGAACTTACACTGACGACGTAGCCCACTTCTATCTCAGCTGATTGGTGGGAGCAGAACATCTCCCCTGCAGCTTTCGCAAGCGTTGTAAACACTCTGCATATAGCAAATTCAAAACAACCATTGACACAGGCTAGCTACACAACAAAAGTTTGTACAGGTGGGCTCAACTACCTGACAAGCAGGGTGATCTTATGTAGTTTGGTATTCAGGTCTGGGTGGGCAGGGGGTAAGCTTATGCATTCGGAGCAGAAACCATCCGCATCATCCAGGAACTGTCCCGTCAGCACTTTGCACCAGTGCATGTTGACTTTCCAGTACTCATTGAGAGATATAAGAGCATTGGTCATCTGAGTGACCAAGCTATCTGATAGGTCAGGCTCCAGGTACCAGCCAATCAGAATGTCCACTATGTCCTGGTGAGTAAAAACTTGCTTGGTTAGAAAATACCATTTAGTGCCAGAGAAAACTATGTGCATGCACTGTGATAGAAGTAAAAACATACTGGAAATACTGGTGAGAAGACAGCTGGGAAATGCTTGGCTATGTAGAGTACGTTATCGAAGACGGCCATCAACTCAGTGCTGGAGTTGGCAGCGTCCAGCAGGTTGTACATATGCTCCATCAGCTCCTGGACAAAACATACCGTACCAGCACATACAGCAACATGAATGAAGAGATGATGGAATATGATGGAAAGCAAAGATAACCTCGTCAAGATGGTAGGCTGTGAATAGGCTACAAAGCTATTGGTTCTGTACAAGATAAGGGCAGGTATCAGATGCCTAGTTATGTAAGAGTTCAAATACAAGGGGACAAGAATAGGAACTTTAAAATAAGTGAGATACAGGAAAATAATGGAATAATGAGATGAATAGATGAATAATGTCGCTGAGGTTAGATCTGTTATTCTACCTGAGCGGCAGATTGATCTTTGAGATAGCCAGCCTCTAAACTTTCATTCATAGTCATCATGAGGAATATCTTGGAATTGTCATCTCTTGAGTCATACATCATCAGCATCCAGTCGAAGAATCGTGATGTGAAGTGGCCACTGACATACAGCAGAGGACACGCATTAGACATACGTGTAAGTGTGAAATTGGATTAAAGAATAGTGAGTGAAAATAAAATACTGATCAACCTTGGGGCTTGCTGATAATGCTTTGGCCAAGCTGAATGGGCCAGAGCCTGACTGAGGTATTTCTTTACAGTTTTATGGTGAAAGGATCTGGAATTATCAACATTGGGGTATTATAGATCAGCATTAATTGCCCGAACTGAGTTTTTAAATGGTATCTACCTCTCCGTAATGGCGCCCAAATCTAACAGCTCATCCCAGAGGTGCTGGCTGGCCTTGCTTATACTTCTAGCATTGCTAGGATTTGATATGTAGTCCAGAACAGCCTTGGCGCACAGGGATGGATCTTTCACATCCTCAAATCTGACATTTCTCAGCAGTCTACACAGTTCTGCATCGTTGATGCTGCGTAAGTGTGTATCTAAAACAAATATGGAAGCTCAAATCCACTTCCTAAGCACACAAACATGAAATTCCACTAATCCTACTGGATTACCTGAGTGTCCTCTGCTTGTGTGGGACCCAGTACTGCCGTGGGATTTGTCAGATGATGTAAACACACGTCCTGATTTTACACTGTTGATACCACTGGAGCCGTTTGGTCTAGAGCGGGAGGGCTTTGGCTTTCTTACATCTTTAGAACCACCTATGCCCTTAAGGTCAACGATACCATTTCCTTTCAACTTGTCCTCAAAACCACGGTTGATCTTCTTGTCGGCGAGAGAAGAGGCACTGTTAGATGCTCTTTCCCTGTTAGCATTGCTGCTAGCACCAGATTTCGAGCTTTTTTGGAGCAGAATTGGTGTTTGCTTCCCTTCAGCTCCTTTCAAGTGAACACGGCTGACACTAGATTCACTACCAGCAGTCTTTTCCACACTTTTGGAACCTCCACGACGTCCATGTGTCGAGTTCGGCAACGTCTTCACAATAACTTCTTCATGCACTCCAGACTTGATCCCAGAACCATTTTGACGATTTTCTCGTCCAACACTCACTGTCTGACTCATGAGTGCTACATATTGTCGACTAGAGGTTCAACTAACACTAGTGCAAAAGCCAGTTTCGTTTGTGGGTATAGAATATTATGTGGTATCAAAAGGTTACAAACACAGAGTGAAGATCCGCCACAATTTGTAGTCCGACTACAAATACGCCATTACATGACGTCATATAGCGGGAATTCCAAAGAGTAGTTTTCGTTCTCTTTTCGATAGCAGGTAAAACTCAAAATTGAAATGGGTGAGTAAAACACCACTAATTGCAGCACGTTTTATGACCGCTGCTGGGAGACTAAAAATTTAAAACCCGTATTGCCCAACAGCCACAGGAGGATCCTGTCACAGAAACTTTATAGAGGCTCATACATACATACGTATATGTATGACTCTGCGTGCCCGTGTGATCGACAACAGCACAAAAAGAAGAATCTGCCTGTGATGGGATGGTGCGATGGATTTGAATATAGTACTAAATAGGTACAAAAAGATGCCGTTGTCACCTTGTCAGCAACACTTGTGAGCATGTTATGTCCCTCAATCTCACAAACTTCCCAACAATTTTGTAGGCTGATTGCGAGTCTTGAGGCATTGGAGTTGGCTGTGAAGTTTCAAAGAAATCATTATCTCCACCGATGCTTGCTCTTGCAGGATCTCTGTCGCCCATGGTATCTTACTCATCTATATGAAATCTAGTGGCTCAAGCTGTGAATATTTCACATCCTCGTATGGATGAAGACGGTTTTTTAACCAGTTGTACTTGTAAAGTCTCTATGATGACTAAAGCATACAATGACAGGGGAGAAAAGTATTATACTCCAACGGTGCCATCCTCCATTAGAAGTTGTCTTCTCTTGCAAACAGCTACTAACCTTCACCACAAGAGGGTAAAAACAAAACTTACATCTCAATAACTTCCTGTTCACGATGTCATGTACTTTCACATAAGCAGGCATCCAGATCATATGTATGTACGAGATGTATGACGCAGGCACCAGCTCATACAAGTCTACCGGTGATGGCAACAGGTGGACCATCGCTTCACAGCATTGTGCATAACTGACTGTCATTTAGTGCAATATGATCTCAAGTAATCCCGTGAAGTGCATCAGGGGATGGGTGGAGCTAAAATATTAGTTGAAGGTGGAAAATCTGAGAAATATTTCCTGTTTCCTCTCTTTTCATTCTCTTAACACGAAATAGGTTTAAATGTATCGAGTGTCGTTGGTCCTTATAAAACACACAGCTACAATAGGCCAAGAGACTGATGTGATTTACTTTCTCTACCTTCACTTACACACTTACTCTCACTTACACTGCTTAAATCGCGATTCACTTTTTTGTGAAATAAACATTGTAGAATTACTTTAGGGAGAGGAAGGAAGAAACCGTGAGGATCTTGGATGATCCATCCAAAAAAAGTGCCAAGTATACTTCTGATAAAGCTAGCAGTGCAGAGATGGTTGAAGTTGACTATTCCGATGAAATTGTCAAGATAGACAAGATTCTGGCCAAAGTGCACAGAGTACGGGGAGTCACTGGCAGCACGGTAATAACTTCAGAGAATCACCGCTACAGCTGTGATCATATCTTTTGGGTAACAGCGACCTGCGACAGACATAAGAAAATGTCAGCACCAAACCTCAACTCCATTGGTGAATTTCCAGTTACCAGCATTGTTGACGTTATATGAATCGCTCCCATACTCTTGTTAAACAAGAAATACTGGACACTCAGTTTTTAACTGTAGGAAGGCCCCTGCTCTCCCCCTATCCCCTAAAACTCAGTTCAGCAACGTCTACAGTAGTAACTGATCGCCCATAGGAGAACATTAGCAAACCAATAATAACAATCTTAACCCTAAATTGTTGCAGCTGAAAACAATACTGGAACATCCTGGAAATGTAGGATAGGCTGTTCCAAGTACTCAGTCTATGACTGGACTTGATATTATATAAGAAACCATGAAAATCCCAACCTCTTCAAGCTGAGAGCTATATATTGCACATATGTATCTCTGAATACTACCATCAAGTTTTCAATTTCACTTGCAACTACTCTGCTGGTGTATGTGGAACAGCGAGTGGATGCAGTAGCTGAATGGCTTGAATGCTCCGCGTTATGATATCCCTGTAGATATTGCACAGGATCGACTGGTACTCTAGTACTGGATTTCACAGAAATGTTAGCGGTCCCTTAAAGATCATCAAGAAGTGAAAATGATAGCGATCTAACGATGGCAATCCCACATACTGCAGAACCGGATTTGATAGCGACACAAATGTTAGCGCTTTCATGAAAATGGGCTAGAAATAAAAATAATAGCCATCTAACGATATCGATCCCATAAATCGGAGGACAACTCCCATATAAGGTATAATGGGTATATTTTCTATAGCGAAATCCAGTGATAGCAATCATTTTTTGTCGCTATTTTTGTGGTTATTAGACCTTCGCTATCAAATCTGGTTCTACAGTATGAGAAGGCAACTCCTATGTAAGGTATAACGGCGCTAATCTCTAAAGCAGATTCCAATGACAGCGATAATATCCCACCGCTATTTTCACAGCCGTGAGACTGTCACTATCAAATCCGGTTCTACAGTACTCAGTGGTCAGCGTTACGATATAGAACATGTCTGCTTGAGTTATCTACTTCACTTGTTGTGATTCCTCATCTGATTGGACCGTCTGGTAATCGTTATAACTTCTCTCTCATATGACTGGCAGAGATAAGTCTGTAGTGGCTGCTAAAGTAACACTTGTCATTTTTTTATCATTTTCTTCTCTTTCCACCAGAATCAAAATATTAGTTGCATGATGGTGGTGGTTCTTTGTACTAGAGTCAAGTTCACGATACTTTTGTTGTTGCTTTTCAAAGAGGCGTTTGTTGTTGTATGATTGCAATTACTTAAAAACATAGCTGATGTGCAACCGTAGTACATGAATACAGTGGCACTACTTTCATGCATTGTAAATTTCACTCTATGTAACTGGTGATGTGTTTAATTTAACTGCCATTTGTATTCACATCAGCTTGCAGCCTCATATATATGAATTCATGGCCGCTACACAGCGCTCTAATTGATGCTCAGCTGCTCAGTATCTTACACATACCCGCTGTGTCTGCTGAATAGATGGTAATGTGTTGCAAAGGTCAATCAGGTGATTGGATCATGCTCAGGTTGCTGCATGTTTTAATGGTTAAAACTTGGCCCTATGCAAGGCGTCAGTTATCTCCCCTCTCTGTGCTGCCTTATACAGGGACTACGTTCTACTAGTAGTTGCAGTGAGTCTACTAGTACAATACACGGTACCCTTCTAATTGCAGGATGATGTGAAGCATACTGCAAACAAAGCTGTGAAGGATGCGAAAGCAGCACCGGATGAGACGGGAAGGAAAGCAGCCCAGGTTGAGACTGGAAGGAAAGCAGTGCAGGGTGAGACTGGAAGGAAGGCAGTGCCGCCTGCAAAACCTAAACCAGCGCAACAGAAAACTTGTTATCAGAGCGCATATGTCCATCAAAACAAATGTCGATCAGTCACCAGCAGCAAGTATGGGCAGACTGACGTTTCTGACCATACTAAGAAATCACAGAAGAAGTTCGCCCCCAGGCCGACTAGTCAAACCATTGTTACTGAACCTACGCCTGAGCTAGTGCATGCTCCAGTCCATGAAGGGCACAACGGAACCATGACAGAGAGCAAACACTTCAATCTATTGACTCAAGGGTATGTCATGGAATGTGCTAACGTACAAAAGCTGAACAGCGTCACAACATTGGAGAGATTCTGGAGTCTTTATTGATGTTCGTTTCTTGTAGATCTGAGTTAAAACTACCAAAGGTTATGGTGAAGAGTATCAGGTACAATGACAAGCTAATCGACAGCATAAGTTCACTCAGACAGCAACAGAACCGCTACATCCCAACTAAACTAAACGATTACTTCATAACATTAGAAAGTTGTCCTAAAGTCACGTTATGATGGTCGCATGACGCCATTATACTATTACAGTAATTCTTCAGTTGGAAACGGAGCAGAAAAGTCCATCTAGAAATTGAAAGGTGTAAACTATTTTCTAATAATACAATTTTGAGAGAGAGAGAGAGATGGGGTAAACGGGATCCTTGTAATGATTTCCGGTCAGCCGTTTAGGGAGCTGCTAACTTAGGTGAAGGTCAGGCCAGCTTCATTGTACACGCGGAAGATCTTTTCGATTGCCGTTACAAACGCAGCTGTACGGAGGTCCAGTCCCAGGTTGTACGTCATGCAATTCTTCATGATTTGCTACAATTCGACACATTATATATAATTGTACAACAATTGATGTGTGTGAGGATTTCCCATGACCAGAACGGAATATCTCACCCTGGCGGATCTTTCCATTGAGTATTCCAGGCCTGAGTGTACGATATCTTTCTCAGACGCTCCAGAGACGCGAGTCTCGAATTCAGGGCTGGGTAAGATTGGGATTCTGCCTCCGTGCTTACCAAACTTCCTCTCGAGTGATTGCTGGACACTCTCTACGGAGTTACAACAGCAAGAGCGAGTTTAAATTCCCGTCTCGCAATGGAACGAGAATTCATCGATGAAGGATCACTGGATGGAACCTAGCTCACATACAGCATTGTGACATCACTGTTAGCGATAGTCTCCAAAGAGCTGGGACGCAGTTGAGTTTTCGGAGATGATAGTTACTGATTGTGATTAGGGTTGTCACGATGCTATGTGAACTCGGCTCGGCTCAGTATTCCATTCCTCCATCAGCCAGTATATCTCACCTAATAAATGGTAGTTAGAATCCTTCTCATACTTGAAGTGAAGACGTCCGTAGCTGACATGATTGAGATTCTTCAGCCACTCGAAAAATGAGACAGTGACACCTCCGGCATTGCAGTACAGATCTGGGATGATGAGCACGTCGTTCTTCAAAAATATCTGCTCCGCCTCCTCCGTCACAGGACCGTTGGCTCCCTCGGCTATGATTTTAGCTTTCACCTAAGATACAGGGTGTCAATCTCTACTCCGAAGCTTTCAGAACAATATTCTAGATTGATTGGCAATCACATCGAAACAGTACACATATAAAAAGACTACCGACTAAATAGCATATATGATCGACAGTATCTGATGGAGCGATGTAACCGTTAGCAGACGTACCTGTCCAGCATTCTCTGCTGTCAGGACTCGTTCTCCGGCTGCCGGTACAAGGATATCACACTGTTCAATTAGCAAATCACCATCGTACTTCTCAGCGCCAGGGAAATTGGCTATGGAGCCGTTTTCCTATTCAACGACAGAACCGTAGTGACATCTGCACACAAAGCACACAAAACGTTAGGCTGTTACAAAAAGTCAGCTTACTATTTTCCAGTCCTCAAGTTCTCTGGGGTCAATTCCGTTGGCGTTGTAGATGCTGCCATCTATCTCGGCCACGCCCACACACCTAGCACCATGTCTATGCAGGTAACGCATAGTATGCAGTCCCACATTGCCTAGTCCCTGCAGGAGAAAACCCCATCAATCACCTCTCATCAAGCATGAGAGTAAGCGAATGAGTGATCTGAACTGATGCAGCAGTATCGGTCACACGGATGACATGCTTGTGGTTACCTGGACTATAAATGTTTTGTCTCCCAGACTAGGAGTCAGTCCAACCATGCTCATAAAACTTGCCTCCTCCACGAAGTTCTTAATGGCATGGAACACACCCTGAACAAGATTATAAGCAGTATATCAACATGAACGAACCGTAGATTCTGTTGACCTATCTTATCTTCAACACGGGAATTAGCTAAGTTCGCTGCTTACTCTGCCGGTGGCCGAAGTTCTTCCATGAATCCCGCCCTGAGTTATAGGCTTGCCTGTGACACACGCATGGGCGTTGATGTCTTGCCAGCCCATTGTTTGGGAGAAAGTATCCGCGATCCAGGCCATCTCTCGCTCTCCTGTACCCATATCTGGTGCAGGAACATCTACGCCTGGGCCTTAAGTACAGAAAAACTGTATGACTGGAGGCACAATAGTACAGCTGATTATCAGGAGAAATAGCTGAGAGATATCTAGCCACCTATAAAACCTTTCTTTGCCAGTTCGACAGTGAGTCTGCGAGTGATCTTCTCCAACTCTTGGTCTGAATACTGGCGCGGATCGATGGCTACTCCAGCCTTGGCTCCACCAAAAGGCACGTCCACAACAGAACATTTGTACGTCATTAGAGCAGCCAAAGCCTTGACTTCATGCTCATCCACAACGGGGCTGTACCTTATGCCTAATGAGGAAAAAATAAGGGAATGCATATACTCTAAATACGATAGGTGGACAGCTAAAACCATCATTAATCACAAACCTCCTTTACACGGTGTTCTATGATGACTATGCTGGGCTCTCCAAGCCGATATAAGCTCATATTCACCGTTATCACGCTTGATTGGAAAAGAGAATTCGATCACGTTGTTGCCTTGTTTGATCTGTTTCAGCAAACCTCTAACTTTCTTCTGCTTATCTTCAAGCGACAACCTTCCTTTTACATGACCTATCAGTCTTTCTTCGAGAACACTGGCAGCTTTGTCGAAGAACATGTCCACTTGCTGAAGGAACCTTTTACCATCCATGCCATCGCTAGAGCTGGAGTATGATCTTCCTGCTGACAAGATATGTACCGACGACAGGATAGCAGCTCTAGGAGCAAGTAGAGCTGAAGAAACAGATGCAAGCATCTTTACGCAGCGGTCAGAAAGACGCCGGACAACAGGATATGTAGGCTCGCACTCAGCAGCACAGCAGCACAGCAGCAGGCAGGAAGGAATCGAAGGACTTGAGTACTACTAGAGTTGCGGAGGTGTGACGCTCACGTGATGGATTTTGGCCAATCCTTACAAAGTCTGAATTGATGATGAAACCCAAAAATATGCCGCCGAAGGGTAGCTAAAGAGTACAGACTAGAATAAAAATACTCAAATACTCGATAACCTATTAATAATTAAAGGATATTTATTGTATTTAAATTATGAAAATTTACCGCTAGAATTCAAAAGTATGTTTGCGATCTTTACTTTGCGTAATCTGATTTCCCGCCACTACCGTGAACAGCTCTATGAGACAGCACATGTTACAAACAAATAGACGTGAGGTTTTATTTGGTTAGTGTACTCGCACACACTATCTCTGCCAATATGTGGATTCAGGTGAGATCTATGGATGGAAAGAAAACCCACAGGGTTGATGGACTATCCAAGCTTACGAAGATCTCAGAATTGAGGCAACACCTAATTGAGGTTTTTGATGCTCCATCCGATCAACAAAGATTATTCTACAGGGGTAAACAGGTGCGTATATTTTTATGCTTTTTCATGCACCTGCCATACAGCAATAAGTGGATTGCGGCGAAAAGCGCCTGACGAAATCGGCTCTCTTGCAGCTGGAAGATGATCACAGCCTGTTTGACTACGATGTGAGGCAGAATGACTTGATACAAATAATGGTTAGGAAAATCCTTCCACCCATGGTCTCGTGTTGCCCAGACGATTCTGACAATGAGAAGAACAGCAGCTCTGATAAGGAGAACGTAGAGGTTGGTATGAACTCGATGTCATGTTGAGATGTGTAACGGCTCGCTAGTATGTTGTTGTTTGCCTGACGACAAAGATCCGGATCCTCGTTCAATCGATGTTCCCGCCTTGGTGTACTGCAATATGTGAAATGGATGAAATGGCCAAAATTGCAAAAACTTGTATTGCATGAAGATATTCGAGTAGTAAGTAACTGATGTATGTGCGATATCTCTGTGCAATGTCGCAATGGTTCATATAGATGTAGTTTACTGGTAATATTGGTTGATATGCCAATTGTCAGTGAGTTAAGTAGATTAGAGTTTTGTCTATGTGAGATTTTAGCTCATTGGATGATCTGACTTCAAAGATTTTGGACCATCCATCTTTGAGATTTTGAGCAAATGGCTCATCAGTAATGTCTTCAAACTTTCTAAGTATGCATACTTTACAAGGCTTTCTATATCTTGTCTAGCCCCGCGAGAATGGGACTACCGAGAATGGGACTACCGATAACGGCACCGCACATGGCGCAGCTCTCCGCGACCCTCAGTCTCCTGTCGTCTTTCATGATGCAAAGTTCAAGGTAAGCTCAATTTCTGCGAGAAAGATAATCTGAAAATGTTCATTGTCCTGACTGGAGATTAGAGTTCAGCTCTCCATCGACTGTCATCCATTATTGCATTATTAGTAGCTTTATGTCACCTACCTATATTACCTATTATCTAACACACAATGCAAATTACGTAATGGAAATGCTAAACTACTGCCATCTTTTCTTGGTCACATATGTCCTTATGTAACAGATCTTTTAAACTCATCCCACATCCTTTGTCTTGAGTACTTCTGGGCCTCATTCTGGGCCACTCCACTAAATGCTTCAGGTAAGCATGGGCCTGTTTCAGTGCCAGGGTGGAATTTGTCTTCCTTCAGCTACTATACTCTAGTGGTTACTGTTTGGCATTGCCTTATAGCATTGTGGCACTAATTCAGACATTCCGGCGCGTGCGCAAACCAGCAGTTGACAATGAGATCACATGGCCAATCTGTTAGAGGATCTCAGTTCAACTGGTTTTGATTGACTGTAGGCGTTTTTATTTAGTTATCGGAACTGTGTGAGGCTCAACTAGTAACATATGCATATATCATGCCTACTGTTCCACTGGAGAAAGAATTGTTTCCCTGAAATACTTGGGATACTGTCTAGACACAGATTGAATTCATTGTGCTGTAAAAAATAGGGAGAAGATAACTCCAAAATCACTTCATGACTGAATAAGCGGTGGTCTTTTTGGAAAAGCAGCAAAAATGTCTGACTATGCCATCCTTCAGCAATGGGTTATTGTTGACAAGAAAAGTGCTGCACTCCTTCAATTTATGAGGAGTTTGATTTATCTCTAACACTAGATTGGAGATATACTGGATGCCAGGGACCCAGATCTTGGCTCTTGGCATGAGGCATCACTCATCAAAATACTCAAAGCTACAGAAGAGGACGACTCCAAGCTGAAAAACTTGATTGAACGAGTTGATGACAATACATTCCCCGTTAGAGAGAAACCAGACAACTATGTCTATCATATAACTTATGATGGGTCAGTCCAAATGTCTCCTCAACCGATGAACCCCCCCTCCCCCCAACAATTAAACACATGCTTTCACTGCATGCTATACTGTAGGTATGAAGATGAGGGTGAGGCCCAGGTCAGGAGTTGTAACTTGCGTCCTCGAGCACGCACCACGCTTCCATTCCCTGGTATCGAGTCAGGCACGCGTGTGATGGTCAATCATAACCTCGATGACCCTAAGCAGCGGGGTTACTGGTACGATGCTCTGGTCACTGGTAAGAAGGAAACTCGCACTGTGAGGGACTTGTTCTGCACTGTCTATTTCGGGTAACTAATAACTCAGAATTTACCTTTTGACCTCATGACTCAGCGTTGACTTTTTGGTGGCGTATGAACTTGTGAAACTATTTTTACATTTTTACATTCAGGCAGGACCTGGCTCCGCTGCATGACTGCAAAATCGTCTTTCCTGATGAAATATTCGCCATCGAATCAGACGGCAGCCAGAAAAATATCCACCTGGATGGCGTCAATGCTACCCCGACCAAGCGTGAGACTCAGCCAGTAGATACTGGTTTAGCCATTTGGTTTTAAGTAATTTGTAACTGTTTATATCTTCTCTCAGGTACCAACAAGCCAGACTGCGACTTCTGTCGAGACGATCCCAACAAGAACTGTAAGGAGTGCGCCTGTAACAAATGTGGAGGCAAGGACAGGCCCAATGTCCAGATAATCTGTGATGAATGCAACGCTGCCTGGCATATATTCTGTCTCTCGCCTCCTCTCTCTGAAGTGCCTGATGTTGATGAATGGTTTGTCTCATCCATGTCCTGATATCAATTGTTGCGTTTTAATTTGCCGAATAGACTGATGGCCAGCCATGTTCGCATAGACATCTATGGACCTGTCTGTATCGATGTCCATATATACCTGTCTGCATAGACATCTATTGACCTATCCGTATTGATGTCTATATATACCTGTCTGCATAGACATCCATGTAGGATGAACTAGTACTAGATTATATCTAGTCATCTATGATATAAAGTAAGATGTCTTTCTATTCTGACAGGTATTGCCCTCTCTGTAAAAATGATGAATCCGAGGTTGTGCGGGCTGGTGAAAAGTTGAAATCATCTAAAAAGAAATCAAAGATGGCCTCTGCATCTGGAAAGAGTACGAGAGATTGGGGAAAGGTGCCGTATTTACATGGCGATAAAGTTCAGTTTCTCAAGCTGTTCACTAGTCAGTTATTTGTTTGTTGCTACAGGGTATGGCAACTGTTGGCAGGACAACAGAATGCACGATCGTTCCAAAAAACCATTTTGGCCCCATTCCTGGTGTCGAAGTTGGAACATTGTGGAAGTTCAGAGTGCAGGTAATGCCGATTTGCATAGATTTGAACTGTTAGAGTTTTATTTACGTGGATATGATCAACCTTCATTGTTATCTAGGCCAGTGAGGCTGGTGTGCACAGACCACACGTTGCTGGAATAGCGGCGAGAGAGAGTGAGGGTGCCTTCTCCATTGTGTTGTCCGGTGGCTATGAAGACGATGTGGTAAGAGACTTGAATCACATAGGGTGTTCCTCTCGTGTTGAGTGGGTGTCAGTGATTGGCTGTGTGTAATAGGACAAAGGCGAGACGTTTCAATACACAGGCAGCGGAGGCAGAGATCTGAGCGGTAACAAGCGAACTGCTGAGCAATCGAGTGACCAAAAGCTTACCAAATCCAACCTGTAAGTCATCGAATATGATATCTGTGTCTCACCATGATTATTGTTAGCACCCTACTCCACCCTTGTACCTACTACCAGTGGACTGGCACGGAACTGTAACGCCCCCATAAACACCAAAGTTGGTGCTGAGGCTAGTGACTGGAAAGCTGGAAAACCAGTCCGTGTGATCCGTAATTGCAAGCTCTCCAAACATTCCAAGTACGCCCCTGAGGAAGGGAACAGATATGACGGGATTTATAAGGTGATTCCTGCGTCTACAGGCAGTCTACAGGCAGTAAGCGGAGACAATCCTGCTTCTGAAATTAACTGTAGTCTTATCACTGCTGCAGCTGGTCAAATATTGGCCTCAGAAAGGCCAGTCTGGTTTCCTCGTCTGGCGGTATGAGTTCAGAAGAGACGATCCAGCGCCGGCTCCCTGGACTAAAGCAGGTAGAAAACGTGTGGCTGAGCTCGGGCTCGTGATGCAGTACCCTGAGGGCTATGAAGAAAAGAAGAGGGAACAAGATGAGCAGAAGAGCAAAAATGGAAAGAGGAAAAGTTTGAACGGTTTGTACACACCAGACTGCGGGAAACAGTAAAAACTGCTCCGTTTTTATGTATAGACTCTTCTCTAGGTTCTGATGAGCCAAAGTCACCTAAGAAGTCTAAAATAGCTGCGTTCAAGCCGTCGCCAGAAATCACCACGAGTATAGAAAGTGATGAAGGAAATAAGAAATTGTGGGAAGAGGCAATGACGCACGCGGCCAAGGGTAGTCAAGCATTCCTTACTGAGCTGCAGGAGATATTTGCATGTATCTGCTGCCAGGACTTGGTTTACCAACCAGTTACCACAGAGTGTAGGCACAACTTCTGCAAGGTTAGGAGACCCTTGTGTAAACACATGTTGACACATGCCCACGCTGTCAGACAAACATTGCGCTAGTGTCTAATTTTAGAGCTGTATCCAGAGATCATTCAAGGCTGAAGTCTACACGTGCCCCAGTTGTAGATTCGACCTCGGCAGCGGCAACAAGTTACCAGTGAACAAGACGTTGTCAACTATCCTTACCAAGCTGTTTCCTGGCTACAGCTCAGGAAGATGAACTGATATTTTTTAACTGTTTTTTAAGACCAGGATTATTTTACTGCATGTTTCAGTTGTCTGACCAAAGATGAACGTAGTATACTGTTTGAGAGCTACTGATATATTTTCTTTATGAAAATGGCATATAGTTTTATGAAAATCACTTCTAAGTACTGTGTAGTAAATTTCCTATGCTGTTGCGACACAGTCATCAATGCTTGTTTATAGATTGAGTGCAGGAGTATATGACAATAAAGATCACTCTTTAAAAGATTGATTTCCACCTTCACGGGAGAAGTTACGAACTGAATACAGCCTGAACGTCCTTGAAGACCTGAAAAATAAGCAAGTTGACTTTTCACTAGCAACTCAGATCAAGTTCAGTCTACAACTGTGATATAGTCTCTTACCTCATCGACATCTCGGTTGCCATTAACCTTCCTCACCAGTCCTTTCTCATTGTAGTGTTGGATAATCGGCAGAGTAGAATTGTTGTAAGTGCTGATCCTGTGTGAACAGACACCAGCCTGAGATACTTGACAACAAATTCAAATGATGTCGAAATTTGAACTTACCGTTTCCTCATGCTCTCCTCGTTGTCATCTGTTCTACCGCTACTAGCGCCTCTCTCTAGACACCGTTGTACACACACCTGCAAACATGAAAGCACAGCTTTATTTGGTGTGTCCTCGCTGTGATTTGGCCTGATGATTGAAATTAACCTCTTCAGGGCAGTCAAAAAACAGAACAAACTTCACATTTGTTTTCTCTGACATGGCTTTGTTCCAGCCTTCGAGGTTATTCTCATTCCTAGGGAAACCGTCCACTAGGAAATTCTGCTTGCCACTTTCTTGCATAGCCTACCATGAGAAAAGATTGTTGGTTGTCAGTTCTCACCATAGCGTCCAGTGGGGAAACAGTATACTAAACAAGTATGCAACTTGCTTTGTCCAATAGGCTGCATGTCACTTCTACTGGGACAATTGTGCCGTTCTTCATATGACCTTGAATCATCTCAGCCACAGGACCTTCTCCATTCATTTCTTGTCTCAAAAGTTCTCCAGCAGAGAGGTGTACGTACCCAAAAGTCTGGGATAGTATTTACTTGACATAATAACATGGAGGAAACTCATAGAGACACAGTCATATCATACCTCCACTATCTTTGTGCATTGCGTTCCTTTACCAGCTCCTGGCCCTCCAAGGACAAACACGACGTTGAATTTAGACATCACTGCTGCACCAAGTGAGGAGAGATTCAAGAAGGCTTTCCTTAGCATTCAATGACAGTGCGCCTGTAAAAGTAAACCATAGTACTGTGACAAAATTGCCCCATTTGCCCTCACGATCATCACATCTAGTGGTGATAGAAAATGAGATTTTGAAAGATTCATATAATGCCCTATTAGCACCTCGTGGTTTGAACTGCAGTACAATAACAACGTGTCTATGCGACCAGATGGCATAGCACAAAATAAAGGGACCCTCTGTCTGGGTTTTTAAGTCACATAAAAGAAGGAAGGTCAGAGCCTCTGAAGAGGTGAAAGGTGAATCCTGAAACGTTAGAGAGAGAACAATTCCGAATAGTTGACAACACGCAAGCTCCGACTAAAGGCAGTTGTATTCATTACTGTTGATCCCATCAAACAAAAGTGTTATTTTTATGTTAATGCAGGTAATCCTCCACTATAAACCTAAGATATGAGCACAAGTATTCTAACATGATCATGTACATCAATCAATCATATATTTATCAACTGACAACAGGTCAAAACTGATGACCACTACTTCTCTCCCACCACGGCTGGAGTTCCACGGTCCTATTTTCGCCACCAGAGAATAGTAGTGGGAAAACTAGGCGCGACTGTAGACGTAGGTTTGGCCGATCGTAATGTCGTTGCGTTTCACAGGCCGATGCCCATATAACGAGCTTACACGACTTTGAAAGGAGTTGAATTTCGTTGCTGGTATACGAGTAATCGACAGCCTTCTGATAAAGTCTACAGCGGTGATCGGTGATCGACTACAGCATTCATGCCCATATGAACTTTACGGATCTTACGACGATACTCTGCTACCGAATTCTACTACGAACCCAAAGGTCTTTGACGAACCGGACATAAATTCAAAAATGTTCGAAGAGGATACGTTGACAAGCATCCATCTTTGTTGTTTACTCAGCGCAGGCGCGTTATCAGCCAAGCGGCAAATTTGAGCGACCTTGCCAATAATTGCGATAAATCAGTACGTGGTTGAGTTGGAAAATCCTCTTACGACACATCTTTTGTGATCTATACCAACTGGAATAGGTGTTCATCGCTACTTTCAGCTCAACTCGTATACAAGATGTATATGGTATGAAATTAATTTCGCACATGGTTTTCGTGAGATGACTTGACAGTATAAAGGTTGTTGAGAATGAGGTATGTAGTAGTATGATATTAGTCTGCGTTAGTTTGTCTGCAAAGACGATTGCATGTCTGTTAATTTCTCTATGTATTCATTTTAGGAACCATATCCCGATTTCTTTTCCTTCAACTAGGAAAGCATTGTGGTGCCACACAGCTCTCGGATCTGCTGTGACTTTGACATTGCCCCGGCTCAATGTATCCGTAACTGAACAAGTTCTCTACCTAACATACGGCCAATCAAGATCCTACAAAATAGAAGAATGTTTCCTGTGTGGAAATGTGAAAACTGAGCCGGACTGCAGTGAGGTTTCACTGTTTATCGACCAGCTCAACTCTGAACAGACGGCTACCCATGGAGGCACTGCTGCTTTGCGAACTCAGGTCTGCTGCTGTCAAATGAAACGATTATGCTGTTGTGGAGCTATAAATTGGTTGCTGTAATGAACGTCCTGTGCGTACTTCTCTTGTAGCTACACAGAAGTTCCCGCCATACCGTTGCCAGTGGTTTAGAGCAGGATTTTGTTGAACTATCCCATTGGGTATGTAGTACATCTTCTGATGTCACACGTGTATATAAGGCAATCATTCTTACATATTACTCTTATTTTAGACCCTGTCTGAGCGCGTATGCAGTAGTGGTAAAGTTGAGCTGGCCGAGTTTGTATCAGCAACAGCCAAGTGTACTACATTTGAAGGAACTAACCAGATTCACTGTGACATCGACGTTGACCTGATTGCTCCTAACTCTATCTTCAACCTGACTCCCATTGAGGCAGCTAGTGTGGCTGTGTCTGCACTGTCGAAAGCAGTTCTTGGGCAGGAGAAGTATGGTATAATCAGCAGTCAAGTGAAGTCTGGGTGAGACCTGTTCGGATTCATACGCCCCATTTCCTTTAGCCTGCGCCATTATACTTGTTTTGCTACATATAATTTCAGTTATCTGACCATGGACCAGTACAGGAAGGTTGTTCTTCTACTCGAGTCTGACCCCAAAGTCCTCACCGTACCCATCATTGGCATGTATGTAGTCCCCTCGCTACCTGACTCACTAGCATTCTATGCTGTATTGGATGTCATGCTGTCTCCGCGTGGTCTGCCATTACTTTCCTTTGTCCCTGTTTTGACTTGTGGAGAGTGGAGTAGGGGCTGTTGATCAATGGCTGGTTGTTATGTAATGGTACTAAGGCCGACCTTGTGACCTCCTTGCTCCATGCTGCTCAGTTACTCCATTCACTCACTCGTTCACTCACTCACTCATGTCTGCTGGTTGTAGATGGATCAGTGGCATCAACTTGATAACCGACCCACTCGTATGGGGGCACTGCATCCGATATCTCCACACCACACAGGTCAAGGATAGAGTGCCAAAGCCGTCTGAGCCATTCATGCTCATCTTCAAATCTCCACTCATGTCTTCAGTGCAATTCTTCGATGTCAGCCCCGATTCGTCTCCTTTGGGCTTTCAAGTTTCTAGTGGCTCCCATGGATTTTCCATGAGTAAAGTAAGCTACAAGAAATCCCTATTGTGTGTCAGCCTGAGCTCAGAGTTGTAGCTAGTCTATCCCATGGTTTAGTTTGAAAACACTTGTAGGATTATAGTTGTTTACTCGCAAATGACCAAAGCTTGAAAACCTCCCTCTCCCTCTCCCTCTAGAACAGCAGAGAAACGAGGAAAGAAAGAGAGAGGAAAAACAAAGAAACCAAGAAGAGGCAGAGAGAGGGCGAGGGGAGAGGGGGGGGGGGGGGG
>ERZ1740065.604-NODE-604-length-19834-cov-11.488902_pt1 | contig 19834 bp, 21 predicted proteins | sample MGYA00581738_ERZ1740065 | MGnify/ENA primary metagenome ERZ1740065 (study PRJEB43018, sample SAMN04849749) | marine metagenome | isolation source: floating plastic debris | place: Pacific Ocean | collected 2008-09-01 | study: EMG produced TPA metagenomics...
CCTCCCTCCCTACCACCTCCCACCCCCTCCCCCCCCCACTCCCCCCTCCCCCTCCCCTCCCCCCCGCCCCCCTCCCCCCCCCTCTCCTCCCTCCCCCTCTCCTCCCTTCCCCTCTCCTCCCCTCTAGCATTTTTTCCTGGGTCCAAGTTCCTAAGGGTGCGTAGCTAGGCCTTAAGTATAAGCACCAATTTGTGTAAGTCCTGTAGCAATCAATACTTCTCCAAATCAAACTTTCCTAGCGTCTCCTGAAGAACATACGCATACGGAGTTGTCTTCTCCTTACTACCTACCCATATATTGCCAAGTGCCGCAGAGCATGCTGGGTAGATTCTCCTCCGCCACAACACACGCTGCATTGAAATCAGTGAGATGGGCGTGGCCTAAATGAAAAATAGAAAACAAATTATGACGTTGCGCCAAACGAGAAAACAAAGCCGGGTCAAGGATGGAAGATGTTAGTCCGGTCAAAGGTCAAAGTAGGTCGTGGAAAGAGTTCAAGATTTGAGTTATGTTATTGGAAAATGCCTGTGAAATACAGCAGGCACCATCAAACCTGTACAGAATACAGCGGGTCCCTCACGTTGTGCTATGAACATTTTAAAGTTATGTTTGCAGGGCAATTCAACTTTTAAAACCTTCAGTGACCCTTGAACTCTTTCCCACAACCTTTCAACTTTTCATTGAACAAACAATGACTGTTTACCACAGATGACATGTTATGTAGAGGTGGGATATAGTCCATACCACAGACGACAGTCAGGACAATGAAACCATAGATATTTCATCTAGCTAAACACGCCCTGTGGCTACTAGCACAGACAACCAGTGTTCTCCTTACGTTTGAAGAAATGATCTACTGCTCGTTCCTCTCCAAGCCAGTGCTGACAGAACATAACTCAATTATCAGCATGGAAATAAAAGCAGTACCATGTCACAGCCAGTGTTCTCTTCAAGAATTATACAACTGCTATTTGCTCGCTTGTTTGAGGATTTAAGGCTCGGTTAGTAGCAGAAGGCACTAGCGCGCGCAGGTAACTCACCGTCATCATCAAGAAGGATGTTCTCAGGTTTTACATCACTGGAAAAAAGTTAAATAAATGAGCCATTGTTGAAAATTATCAAATAATCTCTCAGAGTCAGAAACGGTGCAAACCGATGAATGATGTTGTTCATCCGCAAGTACTCCAGGGCCGAACCAATCTCTGCCATGTAGAGGATGACGTCGTGTTCGACAAAATGTCCATTTTTATTGATATGATAGCGCAAGTCACCGCCTTGGAGAACATCCATCACCAAACACATGTCCTCACGATCATGGAACGCATATCTAGCAAAGTTGATACAATAGCATGGATTTCCAGAGCAACATCAATGATAACAAAAGGCTTGATGATCCCAAACATTACCTGAGGTTGACAATGTTTGAATGCTGAATCCGTCTTAAAATTCTCAGCTCTTGAAGGATATTTTGTACAGCACCTTTTCTAATGCAATCGAACTTGTTCATGTACTTCATAGCGTACTTTTTTCCGGTGTCTCTCTTTACGGCGATACAAACCTGGAACACAGACTGATTGACATGTGGTAGCTAGTGAGAACAGAAACCTAGCAGTGCACGCAGTGCTAGTGTGGTTGGCGTTCAAGATAAAAAAATGTATCGTGTGGTATGTTTTGTCACCTTGCCATAGCTTCCTCTTCCAATCGATTTCAGAACAGTGAAATGCATGAAGTTGACTGGCCCATCGTATGTACGACTACCACGTTTACCTTTGGCGCACTCAATCATCAAGTTTCCCATCTCTGCACTTCACCACATCACAACACTACGAAGCAGCAATCTTTACCGAAAGTATCGCACATAGAAGACAGTAAGCTTTTATGACCTAGGAAAATAGATAATGAAGACGAGAGGTGTTCACAAGCAATCAGCAGCAGCAGTGATCGAAAACATAATTGAACGAATCGGATGGCCGTTTATCTTTTAAAGGGTGATGGCGGGAGATTCCTGTTACGCAGAAATCTACCTCCCAGATTCGAGAACTTCTATTATCTTTGCGAAGCGTTATGTTTCGCATGGCTATGGCCACATGTGAATCGTTGATCCTAAAGAATATAGATACACCTCAATATGGTATAAATTGAGTGATAGGTAAGTATGGTCTATGCTGCAATACAATACCCCAAATCATCAGTCATTGAGCAGTGCATCATCGTCGATCCAGGTATTGCCCCAATCTTCGACCATGGATCTGGAGCAGGGTGTCGATTTCTGTCAGTCTCATTCCTGGATATTTAGCTGCAAGATGACTGATGTCTTTCTCGATACTCCATGGTCGAGATGTCCCCCATCATGGATCGCAGTTTTTATGGGTCTCAAGTTCGAAGGTAAAGCTTGCATGACGTTAGCTTGTGCTGGTCGATATCTTCTCCCCCAATACCGCTCTCCCTCCTTTCCCTTTCTCCTTCTGCCCCTATCCACATCGCATTTCTACCCCTCTCTATTCCTCCTATGACCTACCTGCTCATATTTCCGAGTTACATGGGCTTTTCTAGAGTTGAAAGATTTGGTGTGTGGAAAAATAGACACATCCTGGCCAGACTCGCTCAAAAAATTTTGCTTGTTAGCAGAGAGCCTTTCTCGTCGCCATGACGACGTACACTCCCAGTGCCTGGAACTTCCTCAAGATATGCAGGTAAGTTTAGAGTTCACACCAATCAGTAATGCAACCAGGATCATTCGAGGGTCTGGCCAAGCATACTTCAGATAAAGCAGCCCCCCCCACCCCCCTCCCACTCGAATACGGAATTTTCATTGGTTCTACCACTTAAATGACATAATAAAATTTTTCTAGCGAGCTTTAGTCTCTAGTCTAGTTGCTAAAGTGATGCATAAGAAGCTAGCCTTAGATCCGTCACCATCAGTTCACTTCCATCACAGCCACACTCAAGCAATGATAGCTTCTGCCCGGTTTATACAAGCGGCATAGTGAGGTTATTCAGCTAGTTACACGGTTGCCTGAGGCCAATCAAATTTTGTCGCCACCATAGTCGAATCACTCAGCAACTCTACCAGATAATTCAACACCATTTTGGCAAGGCCAAGGTCGAAGCTAGCTACACTGGGGAAAATAATACATGATTATGTAAGCGGCCAATCTTTTGCATCCAACTACAACAATGGTAGTTCGATTGGTCAGGTTTTATTTTACAACCAGATATCGGAGACACGATTGGGAAACTCAGCTATTTACGCCTGTGTAAAGAGCCAGTCGAATAACGCGCCGATATACGGCTGCTCATTTTTTGACTGTTCTCGTATAAACTGGGCATTAGTTGTTTTACCTATCCATGAGGAGTTGTGCTCTCCATGATACACAGCAATTCTTTGGATACTGTAGAACCAGACTTGATAGCGACAGAAATGTTAGCGTTTCCTTCAAAATCAACAAGAGATGCAAATGATAGCGATCTAATGATAGTGATCCCATAAATGGGAAGACAACTCCTATATAAGGTGTAATAGATATAATTTCTATAGCGAATTCCAACAATCATTTTTTGCTGCTATTTTCGCAGCCGTTAGACCATCGCTATCAAATCCGGTTGTACAGTACTGTAAGAGTAAAAGTACGTGCTAGAAAAATAGATACAAAAAGACGTATTGAGAAACAGATGCAATGAGCATAAATTGTGATTTGCGTTTGTTGAACAATAGTCGATAATGAGTTGTAAAATAAATGCAAAATATAATATTTTTGGAAACATCATTTATTGCGCAATCACATTTATTTTCCTATTTGCTGGTTCAAGATTACACTTGGGCCAGGGTTTGAATGCATCTTACAATCCAGTAGGACAAAAAGGTATGAATCATCGATGTATATTTGAGATATTTGGAGGTAAGAAAAAAATATGGTTTGGTGGAGTTATCTCCCTGTGCAGCCACACAGCCACATTTGGCAATCTGAACCATGAGTGAAAGAAATATTCCTTAACAGTTCAGGCAATGGAGGGAGCTGATATATTCTTTATACATCCTACAAATTGCTGCTGTAGTTTTTCTGAACATTTTCCTCTGCACATTTAAAACAGCACTATCTCTCTCAGCTATTACATTGCAGAGAGAGGAAACTCCTCTTAAACGATGGCAGGTGTTTTATCTTCTTTCGGCCCTAGGTTGGTATGAAAGAGAAGAAAAGACACGAAGTAAGTCGTTTGGCGTCGTTCATCCAGTCAGTATATGTAAGACATCAGTGCGGAGTGATAGCTGATATTGGCTGTGGACTCGGCTACCTCGGACAAATACTCTCAAGAATCTACGACATAGACGTCATCGGTTTCGAGATGAGCGAAGCCAACTGCGAACGAGCTCGAGTTCACGGAGTTGACACAACATCGAAAGTTCTCCAGCTGTCCGTAAACGACAGTCAGGCGTGTACAAACATCATGAAACAGTGCATCAGTGAGTTTACGGAAGCAAGAAGTGCTAAGTTTGGGCAGTGTCACACTGCTGTGTGCCTGGTAGGTCTCCACTGCTGCGGAGATTTAACCCCTTCGGTACTGAAGCAATTCTGTGAGATGGATGAATGTAAAGCATTGGTCTGCATGGGATGCTGCTATCACAGGATGAACCCAATTGGTTCTAACAACCACGACCACATAGGTCACTACGCATTTACTAATTTCCCGCTGAGTTCAGCTGTACGGAACATTACTGAGAAATATCCAGAGAGAGCGCATGCTGTGTCCTTGTATGCACTGAGGCAGGCTTGTCAGGAGACGAAGAAGAGATGGGTGAGTGAGTGTCACATTGTCTGCAGTAATGTGTGTAAGAAAGTTAGTCACGATTCTCTCCCACTTGTTTGTAGACGATGCGATCTGAGGCAGAACACGATGAACACTCCAAACATGTTGCTTTCCGTGCTATCCTGGAGCACTGCTGCCGCAACAATGGTAGATACAGTTCTCCCACATTATTGTCTCCAACGCGCCTGTCGGTCTTCAGTTTTTGCTGCTTTGAAGGTTACACTCTGAAGAAGCAATGTCGCAAGTTAGTTGGCAAGTCTTCGTTTGAAAACTTCAGAGCCTATGTCAATACAATTATTGAAAGAGTCGCTGGTCTGGATGAAAAGAAGCTGGAATGCTTTAGGAAAGACATGCTAGTCAGTTATGATTTGTGCGAACAGTACATATCCCATATAAGGTAATGATCTTGAAGGCCAACCAGTATTGTGCTGTGCTGTGCCTGACGTGATCTCACTGCGTATTTCATTTAAACAGATGGTACACAGGATTGCAGACTATGCTACAAGGAGTTCTGGAGAGTATATTACTGCACGACAGAGTTCAGTACTTGCGAGAAAGAGGTTTTGAGGCCAAACTTGTATCAGTATTTGAGGATCATATTTCACCGCGAAATATTGCGATATATGCAAAAAAGACGTAGTGTTTCAGTTCAAAACAAAAAATGTTGTTTCCTTCGTATGTGGAAACAAAATCTGTATCAACAATAGTTTTATGTACATAACTATTGATGCCAAAATATAGGTCAGTCTATACAAGTCAGTCTATATAGGTCAGTCTATATAGGTCAGTTTATATAGCTGACAGGAATGGTAACACTGGGAGTTACATTGAGAGTAGAAAAACAGCTTCATCAAATCGTATTCATATCTGGTAGTCCTGATATGCACGTTAATAGAGTTCTGTATAGGTCCTATGACCATCGAACACAACTCTACGATTGTTACTAGCGTGTCCACCAGAGCTATGGCGACCCTGAGGAGTTCTGTGGTCTTGGGAGGAAGACATGCCTTGGTGAGTCACACGACTCTGACCAGTGGGTCGACCTTGAGGGGTCAAGTAGCCATCATAAACAGGTCGACCTTGCGAGGTTGAATTGCCGTAAGCAGCGGGTCGACCTTGAGGGGTCAAGTAACCATCATTAACAGGTCGACCATGAGGCATTGAATTGCCATAAGCAGCAGGTCGACCCTGAGGATTGGAATGGCCAGAGGCAACAGGTCGTCCTTCAGGGTTCAAATGGCGACCTGCATGCCCCTGTTTAGCCAGATGTTTTTGCTGAGTCTTGTGGTCCCCGATGGTATTGGTGTGCCGACTTGGATTGAGGTATGCCTGAGTTGGAGTGTGCACTACTTCTCCTAGTCGATCAAAGTTCTGGTAGGCTGCGTTTCTGTTGTTGTTGTTGTTGTTGTTACAGTTGCCCTGTACTTCCTCTGCCGTGTAGTAGTCTACCGGACTAGCAGGTGCTTGCTCCACCGGCACTGCCGTGTCGTACTCTTTGTCGACACTTAGAACCACGCTGCTATCACTCAGCTTTCCGGCCCTAGAGCAAGGATGAGCCTGAGTAAGAACATATGCTGATCTCTATGGACTCTTCAACTTAGATTTGTTGGAGGTTTTTTCAAAGGAATACAATTGCAATCTCGTCTAGCGAAAATGAGAGATGGTAAATACCTTTCTGACTCAATTTCTTCCTCGTAAACAGGCCTGTCATCAGGGTTTGTTGGTTGGAGGTAGTAGTCATCTTCAATTCCCTGAGTCTGGAGTCTTTTATAGTTGCTCGCGTCATCGTTGAAAATAATCAGCGTCTCACAAATGTCTGAGAAAGATGGACGCCCCCTAGGATCTAGGCTCCAGCATGCGCACATCAATTCATACCTGCAATTCATTGAAACAATAAGCCATTGCAATCACATGCTGGTCTGTTTGACTGTACTGTAGAACCGGATTGGATAGCGACAGAAATATTAGCATTTCCTTCAAAATCATCAAGAAATAGAAATTATAGCGATCCCATAATGGGAAGACAACTCCCATATAAGGTACATTGGGCGTAATCTCTAGAGCAATTCCAACTGGAGCAATCATTTTTCATCGCTATTTTCACAGCCATTAGACCGTCGCTATCAAATCCGGTTCTACAGTATCCCCAGTAGATCTACATTTTACTAGTCAAGATGATTTTTAAGTAATTGATTGAATCAAATGCATATTGATTTTATCATTTCATTATCCATTGTTTTCTATATTACCTATATCTATATTATTATTATTATATAATAATAATAATATTATTATTATTATATAATAATAATAATATTATTATTATTATTATTAATATATATATATATTACCTGATCATAAAGGTGGTTGACTATTTAGCCCAAATTGAAGCTTGGTGCTCACTGTCTATATTCCCATGTACAGTAGCACTTTGATATACTTACACTTCATCTGGGCAGTATTCTGGTTGCTGCAGTCTTTGTCCGATCTTTAGGTGTTCTTTTATCTCATAGTTGTTCACTCCTGGGTAAGGGGAAGCGCCTCTAGTCAACACTTCCCACAGCAGCACGGCAAATGACCACTAAAAGTATCAAACAAAGGCATCAATGATTTCCTGTTCTACAGCTTGCTGTTTGAGAATTATGGTGACTTCCTGCTTACCACATCAGACTCGACTGTGTACTTTCCCGCCACCAGACTCTCGATAGCCATCCATTTAACTGGGAGAGGCTTCGTTTTGTCCTGAACTGTGTAGTAATCCTCCGTATAGATGTTGTGTGATAACCCGAAATCGGCCACCTTCACGAGGAACTGGTCGTTGACCATGCAGTTCCTGGCAGCTAGATCACGATGTATGAACTTCAGTTTAGATAAGTAGTCCATTCCGTGAGAGACTTGTAGCGCCAGATGCAAAAGGTCACCAACAGTGAATTCCTAAAGAACGAGAATAGATTGTTTATGCATTCTACCCCTGGAGCTGGAACTTCCATCACCCGTGTGGGTTTGACACTGACCAGAGAATCATCTTTCAAAACTTGCTTCAGGTCACCCCTTGCCATATATGGAATGACAACCATCGGCAGGTCCTGATCATTCATCACCACCCCAATCAATGAAAGCACATTCGGATGGCAGAAGTCCTTCATCAGAATAGCCTCTTGAAGAAAGTTCGTCACGGCTCGTGCATCCGTTGTAAGCAGGTCAGCTGGATAATACAACAGGATTTAAACCGGATGTCGGAAACTGAATTTGAACTCTATGATGTCATTCGATGGGTTTGCAGTTGGCCAGGATGCATTAGCAACTATTTATAAGCACATACATTTGTATGTGGCCGTAGCTCTAGCAGGAATATTTAATTATTCAACAGGGTGAGCTAGGAAAGTGTCCGCTACAATGAGAAGCTCCTGTATACATACGAATACTCGTGTATACATACAAATACTCCTGTATACATACGAATACTCGTGTATACATGAGTGTTCTTGGTTATTTGAGTATGCACGAAAGTGAGTACCAACAAGATCAGATGCGTTTTCCTCAACTACCGTTGCGCTGACGACTTCTTTTCAAATGTCTTTCCTCACCTTTTATAGTTTTGACTGCGACCTTCTTTTGCATGCCACTCTTCATTTTCAAATGGCCACTAAACACCTTTCCGAATTGACCTTGACCTAGTGGTGTGCTGAGGTCCAGACATTCCTGAGGAATCATCCACACCTTCAGTTTATCCATATACTCAGAGTCCATGTAGTCATTCTTCAGAAGTACTGCTCTCCCATGTGGCCCTATAATTGAGGCATAGGTCCACTGAGGTTCACAGCTGCCCATTTCTTATTGCCTGCGATATGTACTTTATCCAGTCTGAAGTTACCTGCCACGTATCTGCTGTTGGATTTTTCAACAGTGCCCAGCTTTTTGAATGGGGCCATCTGCTTGTTGCGACAGAGGCACACCACTACTACTATAATAATAACAGCCACCGCTGCAGCGATCACCGATACCACAACTATCACAGTCATCTTGGTGTCCTCTTCACCAAGCGTGACGTAACCAACAACCTTTCTTATGTTGCCGACATTCACCTGCAAGCATTCAGTAGAAGCGTCAGATGGATATTAGAATTTCTGTCAAATACTGATGACCTGCGCAAGTCTATTTTGCATAGTGTAGTAACTTAGTAAGCATTGTAAAATCAACAAATCATGAAGTTTGATTATTGTAAATTAAGTCACTATCAATCTTCGTTCCTATAGCAACCCCAGCACTGCAATCATAGAGACCTCAGAGGCCTCAAACTTCTGCTATGCAATGCCGAATGTTGTATAACACTTTTTCAGCACTCAACCTCAGCATGAGAGAACACACATAACTCCAGCAAAGTTAGAATATGTTGCTATAGAATACAATTCAGAAACAGCATGTGGACCTGGAGATTGCGCTTTAGATTCGCTGTTGCAAAACATTTCGTTCTCTTTGATATGTCGGCCGCAAGCTGAATTGATGGGAATCAGGGTGTAGTTAAGACTTACAACCACAGCCGGGTAAGGTGCGCTATTGGGATCATCTGGATTGAGCTTGTAAATCTCATCCGATGCTTGAGGCAGTCCACCTGGTAGTTGGCAAGTTAGCTGGTTGTCAAAGACCGATGTGACTTTACAGCTTCCTACCCCAATTTCAACTTCATAATCATCCTTCTGAGCACCTGCAATTGTGTTTCATGTTATTCCGTCGGTTCCGCATTGCATCAGTATTAACGATAATCAATCAATCAATAATCAATCAATACAGTCAGCAGAGATGATTTTTCATCATTTGTACGAGATTACTGCAAAGTCAGCTCAACTAACCTCCCAGTAGATTAGAGCCCTTGATCTCCACTAGTTCAGCAGCGCTTGAGAGTCTCCGTGTCTCGTCTCCCTCGGTGAATACTGAAATCTCCGGGTTTGGTTTGATGGAGAGCTGACCATACTGCTCTAGCCATGGAACCGATGAAAGGTTGTTGAAAGCAGCATGACCATCCAAGTCGAATCCGACAAAGAAATCCACCACAGTTTCATAAGGATTTGCTGATCGTTTCCTCCTCTTAGTGCCTGTTATTGCGCAACGGGCATCAGACAAGATCCCAGTGAAGTCTGGAGTGTAGCAGAGCATTCTTTCCGGTGATTCCACTTCACAGACCTGTGAAAACAAGTTTCAATATCGCACTGCGCTTTCTGCTCCACCCTTATGCTGAGTATTGGAAGAATTCTCAAGCCGTGCTTTACCCCTTTCATCGTTGTTATCTCTTCGCCGCTGCTCTTGCAAATGGCGGTCACTGTTAGAGCTGGGTCCGCCACTGAGTCAAGGTTCTGTCCAGTGACAGGCACGACTAGTCCTCCACTATGAGAGTCAATAAGCTAACAGATTAGGCATCTCCACATCTATGGCTGATGATGTATTTACATGCTGCTAACGTTTCCTGCCTACCTGATGAAGACATCAGTTCTCAACAATCCTGTGATGTTAGGGTTTGGTTTGTAAGTGAAATTGAGCACTGGTACAGGACTGAAGACGAATATGTTCACCGTTGCTGGATCCTGTACAGACGGTGTGTCGCAGACAGCGATAGTCCCGTTACTCCTATGAGAGGTTTGCGTGATCAGTGATTATATGATTAAAGCTGCTAATCCATCATTTGTCTCCACAGCTGCCCTTACCTGATATCATCAACAGTGCACGATTTCTCTCCTATCATCAGTTGCTTAACTGATGTGAGCCACTCTCCCTCTACGGTGATTTTAGTACCTCCAGCTATCGGCCCAAATGATGGATGCACAGAGTACACATACGGATTCTACATAAATATACTACATACATGAAGTATTACCGTCAACTGCTTCAGTCCATAAATCGACTCATCACGAAAGTTATCTTACGCATTTGTCATCGAATTCTGCATCAGGTCTTGATGATAAGTCGCATGTACAGCGACCATTCAGATCACAAACATCAGCTGAGGAGCCATGCTCGCAAGCACAAGGCGCACAACCTTCATCTGACAGAAATGATCCCTCCTCGCATCGGTTGCACAGATCTCCCACAACATTCTCCACGCATTGACACCTGTAAATTTCAGCAGCAATTTTGTGATTGGATGATTTCTTCTGACCCATATATGGACTATGGCTGATATACCCATATATGGAACCAGTGAAGTTTCTACTCACGAAAATCCGTTCACATCCTGAAATGTGTACTCGAGATTCACTGCAGGATCGTTGCGCGGGAAGATGGGTATCTCAGGCGCTCTCTTCGCTCGAACTGGTGCGTCACCATAGATACACTCACTACCTTCGTGACAACCACAACTACAATTGTATTACATAAATCTCTGAAATTTGACAGCTTGTGATTCCCCATATGTTAAACAGCACGTAAAAAATGCTGATGCTGGAATTGTTAATCCATTTTTTCTGTACCTTCCATAAACAGCAATCTCATTGATGGCGTGTTGGGTAGCTCCAGCTTCAAAATCGTACAGATGAAAAGTTACAGCGTCAGTTTTGAGTATGCCGCTAGCCACTGCGTGCCGAACATTCTCCTCATCCATTATGAAGGTACTGGTACCGTTCGGATACATAAAGCTCAGTGTCCAGTCAAGCAGTAGCTCTCCTGTGTTGAGCTCTCCATCTCTGTAGGAAGATTTCTATGATTAGTTCACTGCTCTGTCGCATGTATTCACCAAACACGGAGAGCATCGTGTTATACCTATGAAATAGCTGGGTCTCTGTATGTGGAACACATGCTATTGGGGTCCCTTGAGGGAGGACGTCTGGCACAGGCGTGCCACAGTTTGGCGCAAGTTTGTAAAGCACAATCTCGTTTCCGTCGTCGTCCAGCTTAGTGACTACTAAGAACTTTGGCAGGGTCTGAAGCGTCATTTTCGCCATGATGACCTACAAGTGGGGAAATTGAAGTCAAGTCCAGAAACGTGATGTTGTCTATGCAGTGAGTGGTTTCACCAATTTTTTATTAAGCTCCTATGGACAAGGGCTCTCCACAGTTGATCTAACTCGAACCCCTTTTGAAAAATGATTGGCAACAATGGTCTTACGTTGTATTTTGTCTTCAGGTCGATTGTAAACTTGTTCAGTTTCTGACCATCAGACATCCAAAAGGACTCGGTGTTATTATCAGTGATGAATTGACGATGGTGTGTTGAAAGAGGCACCCTGTATCTCTCAGTCACCATGTCGATAGACTTGCAAATGTCCCCATACCATTCAACCAGCGGGAAGTGGGGTTGCCGGATAAGCACGGGATAGTTTGTGGGACAATTACAGTCACCTCGAGGTACGACATCCAATGTTTCGCCTCTCACAATCTGATACAATTCCCTGAAATGTAGAAGCTGAAAGTTTGACTATGTGATGTTGAAGCGAATCATTGGATTTACAACATCCAGTTGATACTGATACTTTTACAATTCCCATCCATAACAATCACCCCACCCCACCCGACCTGACCCATACTCAATGCCATCGAAAGCTAAGACCCCTCGTTGAGATGCTGGAGGTGCAGCTGAGGAGTAACCTTCTCTGAAAGTCAACAGGTCTAAACTAATTTTTATGCAAACGAAGCATAACAGCGGTCAGCGCTTCCTGCACACTCTGTCTGTCTCCCCATCTTTCTCTATTGTATCCATCACAAACAAGCGGCCAATAGTGTCGGCAAATGGCATAGTTGTGCATAAATTAGTCTCTCTCTGGTTTTCAGTGGTGCCTGGGTGCCATGTCTTGTGTCAATAATCACTAATGATCGATGGCATCTGCTTGATCTATTTCAATAGGGTTCCATACTTTATGCCACAAAAATGGTTTCTGCCCTTTACCAGCCAGGGCAGTTCTTTCCTAATCGAGTTCTCTCAGTGCATTACCATTTACTACTGTCCTTATACTCGCACTTCTCCATAACTGCATTGTTATGTAATTTCAGTATGGCAAATGTGGGATGTTGAATCAAGGACCCTTGTAGTAGATTTGAATTTTACATGTTTCATGGTAATCTGGCATCATCTCCCATGTACATGTAGTTCTTGTACCATGGCAGTAGCTCGGTTCTGCCTTTATATCAAAAGAGAAAAAATGTGATGTGATCTACTTATTTGAGGAATGTAGACATGTACGTGTTGGTGTACATGTTGATGGTGTTAATGTACGTACTGTGAGGTAAGAAATGTGTCATAGACATCCCATTTCTCAATGCTGTAACTGTAGGCTTCAGTTTGCGGTTCAAGACGGATTGACTTTAGTCTCTTGTTCGTGGAGTAGAGAAATATGCTGTTTACAAGTACGGCAACAGTTTCTACCTCTTCATCAACCTGAAATCGAGTCATGATCGTGATGGCTGAATATATCATACGGTACTCTAGTTTTAAACCCAGCTAGCTGCTCGTACCAGTATGGCGATTTGATTGTTCTTGGTAAGATCTAGTTTGGCCCTTATTCTCGGTGAACCAATTGGCTTTTGCACTTCTACCATGACTTCAGCCTCAACTTCCAGTTTCAATTTTATGGTGTCATCATCACCAGTGACCATCTCCAGGAATGGTACCTCCAGGAAGGTCAGGCTGTAGAGGAAACTCTGTGAATTACCACTGAGAACAAACAGACACAAGACAGTATTGACTAGCCTCTGTTCCAACCTGGTGCTTGCTGCCGAGATCTCCAGGACGTAAGTCGACTTGTCTAGACCCTGCTGCCTAACATTCTCTCTTGCTGTCAGTTTTGATTGGCTGTCCTGAGCAGTGACAGGTTGTGCCACTTGTCTAAAAGATGTGCATTCATCTGTGCACCGGATAGTCCGGTTGCAGTGGCCAAGCAGAGGCACTTCTGCTGGCATGTCTCCCACGCTATGAATACAATAGTCCACATCTTTGGTACAAGTTGATCCACTGTTGATTGTCACCGGTTTGAACATAGACGCGGGGATCAGCTTCGTGCTTAGAATTCCGTCGTACATCCGTGCTATGACCTTCTCCTCCAGCTGGTACCGGACTTTGGTGACATTGCTTGGCACTTTGGCGTACGACACGGAAAGGCTGACAATAATTAGTAGGTGGCTGATTGTCTGTACCTTTGTCATCTTAACTGTAAAATAAGTAAAACCTGATCACACAGCGACCACACAGCTGCTGGAACATGGCTGGTGTAATTGGGTCAGCTTATCAAGTGATCACGATAGGGTCCTCACAAAGGAGGATGTAAGTAGGTGTCGTTGACACGGGACAGCAGGTACTTGGATAATCATGGCAGAGTCAATCCATTCAGAGAAGGCAGTCAGCTTTGTCTCACCCATCCTTTTGACTGCAGCACAGCTATTCTGATGAAACTGATAGCAGGCTAGAACCAATGAAGCAGAAACAGCTGCTGAAGTCAGAGCTAACGCTCTATCTCAACTTATCACTGATTCACCCCCCCCCCTCTCCCCTCCAGCCATTACCACATGAAGGAACAAGTGTCTATAAGAGTGGTACAGTGATGTACAGAGAATCAGTGACAGCTCAACACAGTTGAAACCAGCTAATACTACCCCAAGTTTATTCCTTCCGTCATATCACGTAGCTTCCACCTCTTATTAAGTGATCAGCAGTTTTCCTATAAATCAATGATATTTATCTGGAATGAGTCAAAGTTGATTTCTTTTTGGGTTTTCAAAGCCTTTCAAATGTTCTCTGCAGCTGGTGAAGCTTGAACTGTGTGATTCACAAGAAGAATCGGCACAGTTATCTCCAGCGATCAGACTACAGAAATGTGATTGATTGCAGCGCCCAGTCGGTGTGCACATGTTTGAAAAATGGCATGATGAAACATAACCTTGCTGACCGAGTTAGGGGGTCACCATTCCCTGCATTAGTCAAGGCGGGAAAGTGATCCATCAACTCTTCAACCAGTCCGCCCTCCCTCTCAAACTTCCCGGCGGATAGGGGCTGGCCAACATAGCAGTGACATAGCTTTGCCTTCACGTGTCATACAAGTGAGGTTCAGCGCTCTGATGTCCCACACCAAGGGTCAAGGACAAATGAAACTTGCAGTTAGGTGATTAATCTTGACCCGCCTAGTCGCTGTTACAGGCTGGCACCGCCGCTGATTGCTAAGACTCTGAGCAGAGTCACTTGACGGATGCTTTGGATTAACGAGCAGTTATGGACCACATAATCCTGGCCATAAGATTGCTCACTCAGCTCTGTTGAAACATTTCAATCGTCTCTTAGTCAATGGTTCAAAAGCTTTGCTCCAATCGATTTGAGAGTCAATTTACTCCTCCACGGATCTCATTCATCACCCGTTTCCACCTACTAAGATTCTCTTGTCCTGTTTTCTGAGTAGGTTGATGTCTGAACCTATTTGACATCCATAGAGTACAGGTATCAGCATGGCGCTCCTCTATAGGGTGACAGTGCTGAATGCTAATTGATTTAAAACTCAGAAATCCGCAACCCATGGATGCATTGGTCTATGAAAAGAATAATCAATCACTGCTGTGACATAGACTTCTCATCAGGACAGTCATCTCCTCGTACAAACAATTTACGTCACACCGCCTTTGAGTCAGGGCGCAAAAACCCTTTGTTTCACAATGTCACTTGTATGAGGGGAAAATATGGACAGCAGATGAAAATATTCCCACGCCACACTGACAGTGCTGGTGAATTCAATGAACCAAGTGCACAGTGAAGTGCAATGCAACAGGGCAAAAACTTCGATAGGCTCTGACCGTGACATCAAACAGCACTCTGGCGTGGCATGCTTGGGAAGAGCATCTACCTACTTGGCACAGTCACCTCAGCAGACAGCCATGTGATTGAGCACAGATCCTCTGTGAATACAGGTCACATGATCGCAATTCGACAGCTGGTAGATATTCAAAGGAAAGCATACTGATTACTGATCCGATCAGTCGACTGAGACACTTCAGTACCGCGCACAAAAAGCCTAGAATGTTTTCTTAGCTTTATAATTTTATGAAGGTAATCGAATGGTTTCCGCTTTAGAGCGATAAGCAATGCGCATGGAGATAAACTCAAATGAAGAACGCATATTGCGTAGTCGGATAGCATTATTCAATACTGCCCCCAGTGCTCTGCTGATGGTATCTCTTCTTTGCATTCAGATGAGACATGTGAAGGGTTTCTGTAACTCACCTGGAGCTACTGTCAGATTTTTAGACATTTTCATGACGTGATATCAATCTTACTTCCTTCAGATGGGTCACCAGTCCGAGAACAGAGAATTAGTAGTCTTGATTCTACACTTCTCATGCGTTGACATGTCACATAGAGGATTAGATTTTCAGGATCACTGGGTTACTAGGCTGGCCAGATTATCCAGGCGAGGAACAGAATTCTAGCCTACAGAGAACTAGATTCCTGAACTTGACCCGATCAGCTCAAATCGAAACACCAACTTGTGTAAAACTGCTTTTGCTGTGTGAGGCACGAACATGGAGAAAATGGACAGAAGGTGCGGAAGTGCTGATTGATTATTGCGTAACTATGACTCCTATATGGATCACCATAGGGCTGGAGGTGACAATGTGGCTCATTATGTCTGTCAGCAAGGGGGAGGGAGGGAGAGAGAGATGAATGGAGCAAGGGAGAGAGAGAAAAGGAGCAATGGAGAAAATGACGGAGAGAGGGGGAAGAAAAGGAGAGAGGGAGGCAGGCAGGGAGAGGGACAGAGGGACAGAGAGACAGAGCAAGGGAGAGGAGAAGGAACAAAGTAGAGAAAGGGGAGATGGAGGGAGGAAGGAAGATGAGAGAGAGAGAGGGATGAGGATGAGAGGGAAGGGATGAGGATGAGAGGGATGAGGATGAGAGGGAGAGAGGGATGGATGGAGGAAGGGGGAGGAAGGCTTCATCAGATGTCTTGGAGAGGTTTGAAAACAAACAACCAAATGAATCGGCATGAATCATCCAAAGTTACGGTTATGGTTCCAATCTTGACAATGACATGAGGCTGAGGTGCTGACAGTGACAGTGGTACATGTGACTCACCTGTATGTGTGGAGAATCAATCCAACTCTTCCTCGACGGTGTGGCTGATTTCACCTCAGCTCCGAAGGCTTCCCTAAGCTATCATTGCTCCTCACCCGATTATTTTGTGTGAATGATTACCCAACTCTGACATCTACTACTAGCTGTGGAGTCAACAAGATGTCTTCTCTCTGCTTCCCACAATAATCTCGATATCCCCTGTCCAATCAGATCGCTTGCTGAAAATAATTGTGTTGCCATTTATCATGTAACCTAGAGACAAGTTGTTGCGGGCGTCCGCTCGGGTTGTGGACTTCCAATGAGCCCACCACATATTTCAAGAGCTCACGTTGACGGTAAAGATGCAAATTGAATGAAAACTCACATCACCTGCTGTCAGCGAGAGCGGGTACAAGTTTTTTGTTCTAGAATTAGCTTAGAGCCGACTAACTGGCTAACTGGGCAGGCGTTACCACCTTTGTCATTCATATAAAATGACGCTATTTACATAACTAAATCTCTCCCAGGATTCTCCACACCTTCTCTATATCTGATACTACCATTGGTGGCCAACACGGGAATGGGCTCAGAATTAGAATCACAAATTCAGTGAGGCAGGCGGGATGGGGGAGAGGATACCATCTATAACTGTCATTCTAATGATTAAGAGTCGACACTCGCCAGACACAAACCACTCGATTTCTCATAAACTCATCCCATCCTCAAGGTCGTATGGTAGAAATATCATCATTTTCATTTCTAATCTACTACAATTTAATACAGTTTGCTCAACTTGTTAACAAATTCCTGTTCTTTTTCAGAGTAAATACCGATAGCGTATGGATTGTGTTACGTAATGCTATTGGTACATGTATTGAAGATGTCTACGTTTATTGTGAATTAATATTTGCTCCAATTTCAGTGCTTGTCACCCTATTCCAGCAGCTGAAAATTGTTTGACTAGTGATGCTCACTGACAGCTGGTCAAATTGTTCCCTTTCTACACTAGCCTACATAGTCCAAGGCAACAACACTCCTTTCAGAGGTTTGATGGACACAAGGACACCGCCAGTCACTGCTGAGCTGATGGTGGCCTTGTTGCTACGAGTCTCTGGAGTAGTGTCAATATCTCACTAGTGTTTGCTTCCATTTAAGTCGATGTATTGGCTACGCTGATCACGGATAGTTTTGATTGCAGCTCATGATTTACTGCGAGGCTAGATTCATCACCGCAAGATATGATCTAAATAACGCAGTGCCTCTTCGACTACAGCAAAAACTTGTCAGCCTGCTTTTATTTATCCCGTGCTGAAGTATCATAGTTATCACAATTACTTCAATTCCTGGACTAGAGTCTTAATATTGGTGACAGCAGCCCACTGGTACTAGAGCCATAGAGAGAGACAGCCGATACTGGAACCGTAGAGGGAGACGGCTGGTACTAGAGCCATAGAGAGAGACGGCTGGTAGTAGAGCCCTGAAGAGAGACGGCCGGTAGTAGAGTCCTGGAGAGAGACGGCTCATACTAGAGCCGTAGAGGGAGACGGCTGGTACCAGAGCCGTAGAGGTTGAAGGCTGATCCTGTTTTCATTCTCAGTACTGTGGTGAAGGTCATCGAGAGATTTGTCCACGATTCAATCATGGCTAGGTGGGGGATTGTCTCAGCTCCTATACAGAGTTGGCGTACTTTGAAAAGCACGCAGTAACTAACTGTCACCAGCGGGTGTCCCCGGACCTGAGACGCATTTGCTGACATCATCCCCATCGGATATAGAAACATGAATCTCAGTGTCATCCATGGCTGACACTCGCACGCCCACCTACATCCTCGCCAACCATATTAGCCATATTACATATCTGCATTCCTTGCCAGCGAGCGGCTCCCCTCTCCAGTAATATTTCACACTCACTTACACATGTGGATGAAACACAGTCGGGATGATTTCGACATTTCTATTGAGTACAGGCGCTGACATGACAGAAATCTTGTGCACAGATTCCAATGAATATTTATAGTAGGTGAGCATCCTAAAGCTGAATGTACTCAGTGTTATGTCAATAGCATCTGAATAATGGCCTCTTTCTTATTCTGTTCAACACCATCACTTATCGCTGAAGTTAAGGTAAAGGCGGTGGACAAGCAAAAGCGGAAGGTCAATATGAGTGCCGATCAGATCCGTTCTAGTTGAGACTGTGAGGCAACGTTCTCTCCGGCGACCTGATGAGAAATCAGTCTGCCACACTAGTCCGGAATCGCAATTAAACATCCTACCTGGAAGTGACAAATGGGAGATTTTATGGACTGTGTCAGTGTCATCATGCATGTATCATTTGTCCATATAGCCCAATAACTATTAAGGAGGCTGGCATACAGACTAATCAGTATCAAACGCACGACCAAGAGAGCCTCGATTCGACTTTCACAGAAGCTGCATGGAACTAATCTATCAGACAATATTGCCATGATTATTTAGAACAAATTCCAGGCTGTTGCTCAGGGATGGTTGTTTGGCGTGGCTGAGGTACATGGTTGAGCTGTGTTACTGATGACCACAGGCTATAGCTCATGGTCTCACACCTACTCCATCCAGATGCACACATCCTTCTCCACAGATAATCCAGTGAGATTAAATCTTAGATCTCGGCTCAGCTGTTTGATAAACATCAAATGCTAAATGATTTAACCACTCAAATTATGACAGCTAGCCTAAAGCCCTCCCACCATCTTTGAATTATAGTGTGAATCATATGGACACAAACATCCCCCTCCTAGTTGGGGGTGTAACTCCTTCAACCCATCTAAATAAATTGTAACCGATGCAGTTACAATAAAAGTAACTGAGAGAGTTAGATTTAAACTACCAAAAAACTAACCACATCAACTGAGGCCAACATAAGTATACGTAACATTTAGTGTAGTACACACTGTAGTATATAGTATACATGTAGTAAATACCGTAGTATATAGTGTACATGTAGTACATACCGTAGTATATACTGTACATGTAGTAC
>ERZ1740065.605-NODE-605-length-19831-cov-11.036559_pt1 | contig 19831 bp, 15 predicted proteins | sample MGYA00581738_ERZ1740065 | MGnify/ENA primary metagenome ERZ1740065 (study PRJEB43018, sample SAMN04849749) | marine metagenome | isolation source: floating plastic debris | place: Pacific Ocean | collected 2008-09-01 | study: EMG produced TPA metagenomics...
CTAGCAGCGTCGGGACGACAAAATCGCCCATGCTGGTGATGAAAACTAGCAGACAACCCGCCGCAATGCCCGGTAGCGTTTGGGGTACTGTGACCTTCCAGAAGGTTTGGCGTGGAGTGGCCCCCAGATCGGCTGCTGCCTCTAACAAAGCAATATCGAGCTTTTCAAGTGAGGCATACAAAATCAGCACCATGTAGGGCAAGAAGTTGTAGGTGAGGCCAATCAGGACGGCGGCGGAGGTGTAGAGCCAGGCTTGCTCAGGCAGCTGCACGCCAGGCAGACCACCGCTCAGCCAACCAATGAAGCTGTTCAGCAGGCCCGAGGGACGCAAAATGCTGATCCAGGCGTAGGCCCGCAGCAGAGAAGAGGTCCACAGCGGCAGAATGAAGGCCACTACCAAAAAGTTACGCCAGCGGCGCGGGGCCATCAGCGCGAGCCAATAGGCCACCGGAAAACCCAGCAGCAGGCAGGCTAAAGTGGTGCCCGTCGCGTAATACAGCGATCGCCCAATCACCTGCAGATACACCGAGTCAAAGGCGGCATCAAACGGATTGAACACCCGCGAATAGTTGCCCAAACCATACCCGTCACCGCTTTCGCCGGGGCGTAGGCCGGGCACCAGGCTGATATCTAAAATCAACAGCGTCGGCAGCACCAGAAACAGGATGAGCCAGAGCCCCGGTGGAGCCAGCAGCGTCAGCGGCCCCAATAGCCGCTTAAAGCGCTGGCCCAGCTCTAGTTGGGCGAAGCTCCAACGCTTGGAGGTGGGAGAAGCGGTCATAAATCGGCCCCCTAGGCGCTGGTTACCCGCGTCCAAAACTCGTCATATAGGGCCGTCGCTTCGCCGACGGGGGCGATGCCTTCGCAGCGATCGAGCACCTCTTGCGGGGGGAACAGGTCGGTATTGGAGATCAGCTCTTCCGATAGGTTGTCAAAGGCCACCTTATTCGGCGTCGCATTGAATAACATCTCAGTGCTCATCTGCGAGATCGCTGGGTCGAGATTAAAGTTGATCCATTGGTAGGCGGCATCGACGTTGGGGGCACCCACGGGGATAATCATCGTGTCCGTCCATACGGAAGAGCCACTTTCCGGCACGAAGTATTCCATGCGCTCATCTTCCAGGGTCGCGGCGATCGCATCCACTGAGTAAGCCATCACGATATTGAGGTCACCGCCAAACAGAGCGTCTTCAAAACCGAAAGACATAAAGGAGGCGATCGCCGGTTTTAGCTCAATCAGACGCTCGAAGGCTTCTTCGATCTCTGCAGGATCAGTCGAATTGTAGGAATACCCCAGTGAACGGAGGACGGCTCCCATGGTTTCGCGGACATCATCCAGGAGCGTGATTCGCCGTGAAAGATCGCCTTGATTTTCCCAGAGGTAGTCCCAATCAGTAGGCGTACCTGAAACCGCCTCCTTGTTGTAGAGCAGACCGGTGGTGCCCCAGGCGTAGGGAATGCTGAAGGTATTGCCGGGGTCGTAGGCGGGGTCTTGCCACTTGTCGAAAATGTTGTCGAGCCCCTCAATGCGGTCTTTATCGATGCTGGTGAGCAGGCCCAGCTCGATCATCTGCTGCACCATGTAGTCAGACGGGTAGATGACGCTGTAAGCGTCGCCGCCACCGGCCTGCATTTTGGCCAACATGGTTTCATTCGAGTCATAGACGTCCACAATGACGTCGATGCCGGTTTTTTCTTTAAAGGCTTCTACCAACGCGTCGTTGGTGTAGTCCGCCCAGGTATAAACGTGTAGAACTCCCGCTTCTTCAACGCCGCCTTCTGTCGGGGCAGCATCCGTTGCTTCATCAGTGGCGGGCCCTTCGGCAATATTTTGACGACAGTTGGATAAGGTGACGCCCGCGATCGCGGCAGCTGACCCCTGTAAAAACCGGCGTCGGGTCGGGCCGAATTGACGAAACTGAGTGGAATAAAGCGATCGCTTCCGGGGCACGGCAGGAATCCTCCTTAATAAAATCGTGACTGCAAATCAAAGCCTATAAAACAGTGACCAACCACATTGTTCGACGAAGCACAGTTCAACCGCGATCGCTGGGCTTTGGCTAAGCTGCCAAGGCCAAACAATCACTCGGCAACCAAGAAACATAAACCGGGGTTTCTGGGGTGAGTGACTGCTCGGAGCGATTAGGCTGCATCACTGTCAGGCGTTCGCCAGTTTGAAGCTGCACTACACAGTGTAGGTGCGTTCCAAGATACATAATATGTTTGACGTAGCCAGAATAGCAGTTTCCCTCGTTGAGCGGGGCTTCTTGGCTCAAGCGAATATTTTCGGGGCGTACGCTCACTACGGCAGTTCTCAGATCCGGCGAGTTGCTCTCAGAACGATTAACCAGCACTGTCGTGCCCTCTGGGGTCAAAAGCCGCAAAATCTGACTGTCAGCAAACTCTACTTCACCCTGCAGCAGGTTGGTTTCGCCAATGAAGTCGGCCACAAAGGGCGTTTGAGGATAGTCGTAAATCTCGCTGGGGGTGCCAATCTGTTCAATATCGCCGTCCTTCATGACCGCAATCCGATTCGAGAGCGAGAGGGCTTCCTCTTGATCGTGGGTGACCATCACAAAGGTAATGCCCAACTGCTGATGAAGATTGGTTAGCTCTACCTGCATCTGCTTGCGCAGTTTCAGATCAAGGGCCCCCAGGGGTTCATCCAGTAGCATTACGGCGGGGCGATTGACCAGTGCCCGCGCCAAGGCTACTCGCTGCTTTTGACCGCCCGACAGCTGCTGTGGATAGCGATTGGCGAAGCTTTCCATTTTGACTAACTGCAGTGCATCCGCGACGCGCTGTTCTCGCTGCGATCGCCGCATGCGCTTGACTCGCAGACCAAAGGCAATGTTGTCTTTTACCGTCATGTGGTTAAACAGGGCATAGCTCTGAAAAACGGTATTCACCGAGCGGCGATGGGCCGGTATGCGGCTCATGTCACGCCCTTGAATCAATACCATCCCGGCACTGGGCTGCTCAAATCCGGCAATTAACCTGAGCGTGGTGGTTTTGCCGCAGCCCGATGGCCCCAAAATACTAAAAAATTCGCCCTCGCGAATTTTGAGATCAATATTCTGAATTGCAGCTTCTCCGCCAAAATATTTCGACACCTGCCGCAGCTCGACATCTAAAACCTGTTGAGTTTGCGGTAAGGCGATGGAAGGAGAAACTGTCTGTGACATGAAAGGTAATCCCCCGAACAGCAGCAGAATTGCCTAAGGACATCTCTACCAGAAGGATGCCCGACAGATGCTTAGACAGCATCATTGCATACTGACCCACTCTTTTACAGTCCTTTCCCTGCATCAATTGATTATCGATAGGGAAGGAATAAGGTATGGCAGTAACGAGAAAACGGTGATGCTCTAGATCTGTGGCCAGGGTCACTACCTTGCTCTGAGGACAAGAGCTTCAGAAAGAACATCCACAGATCTAGACACTAATAATCTTTTCCCCGTGGAGTACCTGAGACGTACAACGGCATCAATATCGAATAGCAGCGCTAAAGCGTACTCGTTTGTGAAGCGCAACTTCACGGTGTCGGATTTTACCGACTTCCACCAACAAGATTTCATGAATACGCTATCTAAATCACTTCTGACACTGAGTAAAGTTGCGCTATAAGCTTTCGCTCCTGCCCGTGCATCTACTTAGGCATGAGATGAATTCTTGTACCTTATCTTGGAGTTCAAAAAATATGATGAAACAAATCATGCTGGCGCTGGCTGGTGCAGCAGCTTTAGGGGTTGGATTTGCGGGCAGTGCTGAGGCGGGTACCCTCACATTGGATTTTGAAGAGTTCTCTGTCTCAGGTTCATCTGTTTCTATCTCAGAATCACAAGGATTCACGTTCACACCCGCTATTGGTGATGAAACCCTCGTCGTGGCAAATGAACAGTCGAATATCCCCAATACTGGCTCTAATACATTACTTGCTAACGGAAATTTTAGTGGTGATACTCCGACTGAATTCAGTCTGAGCAAATCTGACGGAGGGACATTTAATCTTATGAGCTTTCTGGGAGCAGAGGGACGAAACACAAATGGAGAGTTTTTCCCAGTGTTTGGATCAACAACTATTGAGGTGGTTGGAACATTCGGCGGCGGTGAAACAATAAGCCAGTTGTTCTCGCTAGATGGGTTTGCAGAGGAAAATGACGCTGAAGACTTTGAACTCTTTGAGTTGAATGATTTTAACAACTTAATTTCAGCTCAATTTATTGGCGGAGGTGCTGTAAGCGGATATGCTTTTTCCTTAGATGACATAGTTATTAGCCATTCCCCCGAATCGGTACCTGAACCCGCTTCTATGCTGGGTCTATTGGCTATTGGTGCCGTCGCTGCGGGTGGCGCACTGAAGAAGAAAGCTGCTGCTTAAGTTCAATGATCTTCCACTGAATGTCACGACCCCAGGTTCACCGCTTGGGGTTTTTTCTTGGTTATTCTGTCTTGCCACGAGTCTCGTGAGTCAGGCTGAATGCACGAATACCCTAACGCTCACCCTTCAGGATTCATTCTCAGGGCAAAATTAAGCTGCGATCGCAGTTAGGGTAGCGGTACGGCAGCGGCAGACAAAGGCTAGAATGCAGGTGTACGGGGGCTATCGGGGCAAGATGCAGGGTGCTTAGACCGCATCATTGCATACTGACCCGCGATCGCCACAATAAATCCACCGATTTTTTACGGTTTGATCGAGTTTGCGGCCCCGCAGTCGCTGCTGTCTCCGTTGAGGCCCGCTAGCCATGCTGTCTCAATGGGGATGAATGGCCTTCATTGTCAATATCAATTCAATTAATAGAGTGGGGGTGGCGGTTACTCAGAGTGGCTGCTGGCTGCCGCCATAAACTTCAATCGCCCGCTATTCTAGATGAGGTGTGATAGCACCCCCGGTGGGGGCGCGATCGGAGGGCATGATGACGCTAGAGATCCCTTCTCGGTTTCAATTCAGACTTAAAAAAGATAGCGATCGCACGGTCGGCAAGCATTTTCAGGCCGTTGTGGCGATGCTGCTAGTGTCAGGTGTCCTGTTTGGCGCGGTGGGCACGCGGCTTGCCCAACTGCAGCTGGTTGAGGGACCGCGCAATCGCCAGCGAGCGGAAACGAATCGCATTCGCCTCGTGCCCAAGCGTCCCGCTCGGGGGGCGTTGCTCGATCGCAACGGCAAGATTTTAGCCAGTAGCCGCCTCTCCCATGCCGTATCAATTTGGCCCATTGCGCTACCGCGATCGGAGTGGCCCTTGGTTGTCGATCGCCTGTCCCGTATTTTGAACGTCGAACCTGACAGCATTCGGCAACGACTAGAACAGGCTGGTTACGAGTCGATTGAGGCGATCACTATTGCTCGTGGCATCAGCCCGGCTCAGGCGACGGCGATCGCGGAATTTGGGGACGAACTGCCGGGCGTACGTCTCGAAGCTGAAGCCGTGCGCAACTACCCCAACGGTGATCTGGCGGCCCACGTGTTGGGCTACACGGGCGAAATCACCCAAGAGGAACTTGACAGCCCCACCTATGAAACCTATCGGCTAGGTGACATCATCGGGCAGATGGGGGCCGAAGCCGCCTTTGAGTCGCAGCTACAGGGGGAATGGGGCGGCCAGCAGGTCGAAGTTGACAGCTCCGGGCGAGTGATTAGCGTTTTAGGCAACAAGCCAGCGATCTCGGGCAACGACGTGCAGCTGACGCTTGACCTGGAACTGCAAAAGCTGGCTGAGCAGGCGCTGGGCAATACCAAGGGGGCGATCGTAGCACTTGATCCACGGTCTGGCGGCGTCTTAGCGATGGCCAGCCGCCCCACCTTTGACCCCAACATTTTTACGACCAACATTACCGATGCCCAATGGGCGCAGTTACAAGGGGCTGAGCATCCCTTCTTAAATCGATCGCTGCAGGGCTTTGCCCCCGCTAGCACCTTCAAAATTGTCACCACTGCCGCTGGCATTGAATCGGGCGAGTATTCTCCCAGTGCGGTGCTGCCAACGTTTCCGTTTCTACGCATCGGGGGCATTCAGTTTTGGGACTGGAACAATGCGGGCTTTGGTCCCCTGGGCTGGCGCGGGGCAATGGCAATGAGCAGCGATACGTTCTTCTATCAGGTGGGTAGAAAAGTCGGCGGCGAAACCTTAATTGACTGGACCCGCCGCTTTGGCTTTGGCACTAAGACAGGAATTGAGCTGGCGTCAGAAGAGAGTCCTGGCTTGGTGCCCGATGATGCCTGGAAGCAAGAAAACATGGGCTACGGCTGGTATGTCGGCGACACCATCAATATGTCGATTGGCCAAGGGTTTTTACAGACGACACCACTGCAGGTTGCGGTCATGTTTGCCGTTCCGGCAAATGGCGGCTACAAGGTGACGCCCCACCTGCTCAAAGACAGTCGCACTGAAGACGATTGGCGAGAGTCCGTTGGCTTGCAGCCCGTCACCGTCGAAGTTTTGCAAGAGGGTTTGCGCCAGGTGATTTCCAGTGGCACGGCGCGCTCGCTCAATTTGCCGAATCTGCCTCCCATTGCTGGCAAAACCGGCACGGCTGAAGCGCCCCCCTTTGAGAACCACGCCTGGTTTGGGGCCTACGCGCCCGCCCAGAACCCGGAAGTCTTGATCGTTGCCTTTGCTGAGCATTCTGGCGGCGGCGGCGGCTCAGTAGCAGCTCCGATGGTGAAGCAAATGTTGGAAGGGTATTACAAAGACTGGCAAAAGCCGTAGAGATTTGGTGATTAAGTCATCCTTCGTTCGTCCTTGGTCTCCCGAGCGGTTAGGCAGGGCCATAAATCTGCTGAAATAAGCCAGGTGTGTCATCCGTCCCGACGATCAGACCGCGCATTAACTCATAGGCCCAACCGTAGAGCGGTGCAGTTGTTTGGGTGGCGATGCGGCTCACCTGGCTAATCTGGTCAAGGTAAGCGGCAACGGTCTCTGGGTCGGCTTGGCACCAGCGACTCATCGGATGTTCCCACTGCTCAAAAAAGTCGGCCATCAGCATCTGATCGGCTTGACTGAGGGGGGGCTGGGCGCTGGTGACATGGTAAAGCTGATCATCGGCGATGCGAGTTGCGCGGGTCAGGGCCGCCGATCGCAGAGAAGACCATTGAGCGGCCAACAGCGGCGGTGCGATCGCCAGCGAATATTGCCGACCGGCGGCAAGTTTGACGCCACCAATTGCGGTCGCCCCTTGCCCCGTCACGAAGTGGTACAAATCTTCCAGCCAAGGCTGCACGACCTCGCGCTCGATGACGGTGCCCAAGCGTTTACCGGCGGCGCTATAGTCAGCGTTTGCCGACCCTGCCTCGGCCTCGGCGAGCATGAGTGCTACCTGCTTATAGGCGGCATACAGGTCTTTTTGGCTATCGGTTTGCAAACAAAACCAAATTTTGTCTCCCACCTCAGAGCGCACCGCTCGTTTAATGGCCTTGGGGTCGAGGGTGATGACGGGGCGAGTCATCGCTTGCTGCAGCGTCTCGATATGGGCCACCTGACTTTGCACCACCGTTTCTTGGGCTGCGACCTCAGCCTGCAGATGCTGAAACTGTTGCTTCTGCATCGACGAGAGCGGACTGCTCTGGGCCTGCAAAAACTCAATTTGCCGCATCAATGTTTCGATGTGCTGGTCTTTATCGGCCAGCAGCTCGTCTTTTTCCAACAGGAGATGTGTTTTTTGGCGAATTTCGAGGGCATCCAGTCCGGCCCGAACCAGGTTGAAATAGTGCGCTTCGGTGATGTCGATGGGCTGCGGCGACTGACCCGGCAGGCAAAGATAGCCCTGCTTTTCGGGCAGTAGCACGACTAAAACCTGACCTTCTGGATTGTGTACCTGGAGTTCTCGCGAAGCTCCCTTCTTGAGCGTGCAGGCCCGATAGCGCCGTTGAGCATAAAAGAAATCGACCTGATCGATGGCGGGCGTGGCTGCAGACTGGGCGGCTGGGGATGAGGGAGGCAGATCGTAGGCGGTGGGTGCTTCAGCTGTTTCTGGGCGGAGACTTGTGGATGAGGCAGTCGATGGCGAGGTGATCGGGGATGGACTGGTCGGGGACGGAGACGCGATCGCGGGCTGACTGTTACCCACTGCGTCTTCTTCAAAGGGCAGTTTTAGCGTGACCGCTGCGGCACTCTGGGGGGCACTGGCTGGTTGGGCCGTAGCTGCTTGGGGTCTGGCTGGGGTAGGAGAACCCGTCGGGGTGGCCGGTCGCACGCCGATCAGCTCTAACTGCAGCGTGATTTTGCCCTGCCATTCATTCAGCTTCAACTTATAGGCAATATCGACCCGATTCGGCAGCGGACAGTAGCTGCCCCAGCGCCAGGCGATCGCCTCCAGGGTGTCGCCGTTTTCTTCAGCGACGGCGAGCTTCAAATGGGCTTTAGTCTGACCGATGGGTCGCTGTTCCGTGATGCGGACGTTAGGGGTCCAAAAGACGGGGTCGGGGTTCTCAATGCCGCAGGGATGCAGTGTCTGCATCTGGTCGTAAAGCGAGTGTGTGAGCTGGTCGAGTGTGGCCCGCACATCAATCGTGACCAAAGGCTTCAAATGCTCAGGTTGCAGCGTTTGATTGGCAAAGTTGACCAGTCGCGATTTAATCTGGCGCAGATGTTTCGCCGCAAACGAAAAGCCGCCTGCGGCCCGGTGACCGCCAAATTTGGCCATCAGGTCGTGACAGCTCTGCAAGGCATCAAACACGTTGAATTCTGGAATGCTACGGGCGGAACCGCGAATCTCTTTGCGGTCTTTGTCTTCATAGGTGCAGATAAACACCGGTACACCATAGCGCTCGACCAGGCGCGAGGCGACGATGCCGATCACGCCGTGGTGCCAATCTGGTTGCACAATCAGCAGCACGCGATCGCGCAGCAAATCGACTTCGCCCTCGGCCATTTGGGCTTCTACCCAGGCGATCGCCTCTTCTTCAATGCGATCGCACATCTCGCGCCGCTGTTGATTCGCCTGCTCGCACTGCAAGGCCCGCTCCAAAGCGACATCCACGTCATCAGTGATCAACATTTCGATCACCACCTGCGGATCGCCAATGCGTCCCACGGCATTGATGCGCGGCCCCAGACGAAAGCCAATGTCTTCGGGTTTGAGCGTGTCGTTTTCGTTGCCTAGCCCCGCCACTTGAATTAACGCTTGCACACCAATCAGGCGCGATTTGGGCAACAGCCGCAGGCCCCGCCGCACCCAACGCCGGTTCACGCCCGTGAGGGGCGCCAGATCGGCGATCGTGCCCAGGGTAAACAGTTCAAGTAGGGGGGCTGTCAGATCTTGAATGCGTCCCATTGCCTGGGCCAAACAGACCGCCAAAATATAAGCGACGCCGACTCCCGCTACGCCGCGATAGGGTGAGGCTTCGGCAATTAGTTTCGGGTTGAGAATGGCATGGGCGGGGGGGATCTCTGGCGGTACGTCATGATGGTCAGTGACGATCACCGTTAGTCCCAGTTCGCGGGCGTAGGCGATGGGTTCCACCGCTGCGATGCCGTTATCCACCGTGAGAATGACGCTGACGCCATCGGTAAAAAAATCTTCCACGATGCGGCTGTTGATGCCATAGCCCTCTTGCATGCGGCTGGGAATGGCGTAGTCTACGTCTGCGCCTAAAAACCGCAGCGCTCGGATCAGCAGCGCCGTACTGGTCATGCCGTCGGCGTCATAGTCGCCACAAATGGCAATCTTTTCTTGTAGCTCGATCGCCTGCAGCAAAATCTCGATACTGGCTTCCAGATCGGGAAACTCATCCAAAGGCGATGGCAGCAGCAGCGCCTCAGGATTTAGAAATTCTTGAGCGGCTTCGGGTGTTTGAATGTCCCGGTTGAGCAAGACTTGGGTGAGCAGCGGCGACAGACCAATTTGGTGCGATAGCCATTGAGCTTCCCCTTTGAGCGCGGGGTGAATAAACCACCGCTGCTGGGGCATGGCCGATCGCGCCGCCGCTGGCTCAGTTGCCTCTGCATCGGGGCGTGGGGGAGCGCCCTTCGGTTTTGCCGGATTCCTTGCCAACGACCTTATCCAATCCTTGCTAAACTAGATCGCTTGCACTAATATATCGCTTCTCTCAGAATTCGATCAGGCGATCGCTGAGGCTGTCAAGCGCTGAGCCTCGGGTTTCCCATGCACTGAAGCGACGAAGGTTGAGTGCTGCGCTCGGCAGCGATCCTTCAGATTCTACTGATCTGAGTGAATATCGCCATACTCGCTACGATAGATTGCTGCGAATGCCTCGCCTCAGAGTGGGATCGCCTCAAGCGTGGTCAGGATGACAGGGCTCAGCGTTCACACCGCCTCTCTAATTACAATTGTCCCTTTGGATGGGCTACACCAACGCTGGAGCACGTCCCCACCTGACGCTAGAGACGTTTTCAGAGTCCAAGCTTGTTCTTAGAGGCGGGCGAACATCGTGGCGATCGCGCGCTGGGCTATCAGCAAATTTTCCCGGACTTCTCCATCCGGGTCTTATCTGTTTCGCGGGTGCACGAAAAAACGCGATATGAAGGAGAAGTTTTCAGACGGCCCAAACGTGAGGAAAACCTCGTTGGGTGGGCTTCCTAGCCTGCCCAACCCTACCGGCATGCTGCCCCAATCTCTAGGCCATAAAATAACGGCCAAGATGGTCATTAAACCAGCCAAGAATCTGATCGGGAGTTGAGCGGTGAGCATTCGCAAAAGGTTAAGAGCAAGCAGTCATCGTCAATGAGTAAAAGTGCTTATTTCCTCAGCAGTGGGGAGTCAGGGAAATTACAAGAGTCCCTTGTCCTCTTAGCTGATTTATGGCTACTCGTAAACGTCGCTCCAATCGGGATCATGCTCGCAAATTGCAGCGTCCCAGCGTCAGTGATGAAGTGATTGAAGCCGACTTGATGGCGTTACTGACACCCGCGATCGATGCCCAGCAAAGCTACTATCGTCAACTCGGATTGCGCAATCGCATCCTGACCTTGCCTTTGATGATGGCGGCGGTGTTAACGCTACTGTGGCGTCAAGTGCCCAGTGTGCAAGAGCTGACTCGCTTGCTAGCCCGTGAAGACTTGTTGTGGTGTAAGGCCACCAACGTCTCTCAGCCAGCCTTATCTCAGCGCTTCCTGGAATTTCCAGCGACGCTGTTTGAGCGGGTGTTCTTCGAGTTGTTGCCCCGACTACGACAACGGTGGACAGAGCGACACCAACGGCCTTTACCCGAAAGCATTATCCATGCTTGTGAGCACTTTGAGCATCTCTGGATTGCCGACGGTTCGACCTTGGAAGCTCTCTTTCGCAAACTGGGGTCTCTGCAAGCGTTGGAACGGGCACCACTGGCGGGCAAACTGGTCACCGTTATTGATTTAGTGACGCGCTTGCCGCTCCATATCTGGTTTTGTGAGAACCCCAAAGCCAGTGATACTCGCTTTGAACCGCAATTGCTGCAGGTCATCACCGCTCGCACCTTGCTGATCCTCGACCGGGGCTTTTATCACTTTCAGTTTTTGGCTGAGGTGATCGCTGCCCAGGCAGACTTCATCACTCGACTGAAAGCCAAGGCCCACTATGAGATTCAGCAAGTCTTCACGGAGACCAACACCTGTAAAGACTACCTGATTCGCTTGGGCACGAAACGGAAATCGACTCCTCAACTCACCGTGAGATTAATCCAAGTGCGCTTTGGTCGCACTTGGTATCACTACCTCACCTCCGTCACCGACCCCCAGCAATTACCACCCTTTGTCGTGGCTGACCTCTATCGTCGGCGCTGGCGCGTTGAGGAAGCCTTTGCCACCGTCAAGCGCTTGCTGGGACTCAGTTATCTCTGGACGGGGTCGCTCAACGGTATCCAACTGCAAATCTGGGCCACTTGGCTCTTTTATGCCGTTCTGGTAGACCTGGCTGATGCCGTCGCCGATGAAGTGGGCGTGCCGTTTCAACAGGTGTCGCTGGAAATGCTCTATCGAGGTCTCTATCACTTCACCGTGGCTCACCACAAGGGCCTGACAGACCATCCCGTGACCTACTTCGCCGCCCCTGAAAATCAAGACCTCGGCGTCATCAAACGTATTCGCAAACCGCCCGATGAACTCGATTTGTCTCCTTTTCCGAAGCCGACTTGACTTTTGAGCCTTGGGCTTAACCTTTCACAGATGAGCGGTGAGGACTGTGAGGCAGCAAGGTTTGTCGCATCAGAGGGGAGTATCAGCATCTCGCGGAAAAATTCTCCACCCTCCGTTTCGCCTTCAGGCCGCTTAGGTTTGGGCTAGGGTAGAGCCTGTCGGGCTGTTTACGTCACCATGCTCAAATCTATGCTTCGTCCCTTTCGGTTTGCCGTTATTAGCGATCTTCACGTCGCGTTACCCCACACAATTCATCACACGGCTAATCGCTTTCATTTGGTCGAAGTGAGCATTCCGGCCCTCGAACAGATTTTGCAACGCCTAGAGACGCAGCCCTTAGATTTTTTGCTGTTACCGGGAGATCTGACCCAGCATGGTGAGCGTGAAAATCACGACTGGCTGGTGCGCCGTCTGCAGGGGCTGCCGTTTCCGACCTATGTGGTGCCTGGCAACCATGACATCGTGACCCAGGCAGGCTGCGATCGTACCCTGAGCTTGCAGGAGTTTCCCCAGATCTATCAAGACTTTGGCTATGACGGTCCACTGCCCTACTATCACCGAGAAATTTTGCCGGACATCCATCTCATTGGCCTCAACTCCATTGCCTTTGATGGGGATGGCGAACAGCTATTTGCGGGCTGGGTAGACGATGCGCAATTAGCCTGGTTGTCTACCCAGTTAGAGGGCCTGAAAGATGAGTGGGTTATGGTCGCCATTCACCACAATGTGCTGGAGCATCTGCCTGGTCAAGCAAAGCACCCCATGGGCCGTCGCTATATTGTGCAAAACCGCGATCGCCTCATCCATCAGCTCCATGCCGGAGGGGTGAACCTGGTGTTTACTGGGCATTTGCATGTGCAAGATGTGATTCAGTCCAATGACCTGTGGGAAATTACCACCGGCTCATTGGTGAGCTATCCCCATCCCTATCGGCTGGTGACAGTGACGCCGCAGCCTGACGGCCACATGCAGGTGCAGGTCGAGAGCGATCGCGTCCGCGCCGTTGAGACTCATCCTGATTTACAGACCTTCTCGCAAGACTGGATGCGGGCTCACGCCTTGCCATTTATGACTAAATTTCTCACCTGTCCGCCCTTTGGGTTGGCCGCCGATAAAGCGGCTTTTTATGCGACTGATCTGGCGGACTTTTGGGCTAGCATCTCAGCCGGTGACCACGAATTTGACTATGCCCATTTTCCTGACGAGCTGAATCAGCGGCTTAAAACCTTTGGTGCAGTGAACGCGTCCGGCAGCTATGAACCCATTGATAATCACGTCACCCTCAATTTGCCGGTGCGATCGCGTCGCTGATATCTATTGCGCTCTAGCTCCCCGACGCCGCTGCTCCCCGGCCCCTAGCTCTCCACCCTCTACCCTGTACTCTCTGCCGCCTGCTCTCTCGCAATGTGAATCTCATACTCCAGCGTTGAAGATCCAGCAAATCCTGGCTTGAGATGACCAGAGACCGGGGCGGCGTTGGCGGGTTGGGCTGATGCTACCAGGGGAACGTGGCGATCGCTTACGGCTAGCCCATGGGTGGGGTCAAAGCCGCGCCAACCGCCACCAGGAATATAAACTTCGGGCCAGGCGTGCAGTTCGCGACCCTCTTGCTCTTCGTCGCCTTCTTGATAGCCGCTGACAAACCGAGCCGCCAGGCCGACCGCCTGACAGGCCACCATAAACAGTACGGCAAAGTCACGACAGGAACCCACCTTTTGAGCGAGCGTCACCCCAGCTAATTGCGGCTCTCCCACGGGACGATTGACATATTGAAAGTCTTCGTAGATGACTTGCGTCAGGCGAGAAAGAAACTGCCCTACCTGACCGGCCACCTCATGCAGCAACCCTTGGGCAAACTCCACTACGGCGGGATTCATCACCACTGCTGGCACCGGCTGCAGATACGGTCGCAGATGCGCAGCGACAGAGCTGGGATAATCAATTGGAGCCGAAATTGCCCAGGGTTCGCTGAGATAGTTGAAAGGATTGGTGCAAAACGTTTCGACCTGGGCCTCGGTGCGAATTTTGAGTGCCGTCGTGGATAAATCCGGAAACCATAGCCTTAGGCAAGCATTGCCTTCCATATCTAAAACGTCAGAAATCTGAGTTGGCTGGGGTTCAATCGCGATCGCAAAGTGCCGGAGCTGATGATGACCATCGCTGCGGGGACGCAGTCGGATCGTGTGAGCGCCCAACTGCACCGGCTGGTGGTAGCGATAAAGCGTCTGATGGGTGATGTGATACTGCACGGCGATCCGGAGAGGTTAAGAGGCTAGGGGTACAGCCATAAAGTCTTCATAGATGTGTTCACCCACGGTATTGAGCTGCGTCTGCAACTTGTCGAGAAACTCGTGGAGCCCTAACTCGAACACTTCGTCCATCGTCGTATATTCCAACTCCGATCGCAGACGACCCAACGTTCGCTCACTGTCGTGGGACCAGCTGCCTAGCGTGGTGCCCGTAATGCGATGCAGCGATCGCTCCGCCTGCAGCAAAGAAAACTGAATGGAGCGGGGAAACTCCGGATCGAGCAGCAAAAACTGGGCGATGCTGCGGGGGGTAACCCGGCGCTGGCGTTTGCGATACATCTCATAAGCACTCGCCGATTTCAACAGCGCAATCCACTGCAAATCGTCGAGCGGGGTGCCTACATCAGTGACGGCAGGCAGCAGAATGTAATACTTCACGTCTAAAATGCGGGCAGTTTTATCGGCTCGCTCCAGCAAGCGCCCCAACTGGCCAAAATGCCAGCCTTCGTTGTGGGCCATGGTGGCATCCATTACCCCGGCAAAGAGGTGGCTGGCCATCTTTACCTCGGGATAAAAGCGATAGAGATGTTCCTCTGTGGTTTCGGCCTGGGCCGCTTCCTGCACCCAGAGATAAAAGGTATTGACTTGCTCCCACATTTCTGAAGAGATGGTTTCGCGCACGGCGCGGGCATTTTCACGGGCGGATTTAACGCATGACAAAATCGAGTTGGGATACTCCTTATCAAAGGTCAAGAACTGCAGCACGTTTTGGGCACTGGCCTCGTCATAGCGTTCTTGAAACAGAGCCTTGTCGCCGGTGGTCATCATCACCGGTTCCCACTGCTCGGTAAAGCCGGTTACCGGTGTATCCAGCAGCAAATTGAGATTGACATCGACAAATCGGGCAACGTTTTCGGCCCGCTCAACGTAGCGATTGAGCCAGTAAATCGAATCAGCAACACGGCTTAACATGAGTTCTCCTTGACCACCCAGGTATCTTTGCTGCCGCCCCCTTGAGACGAATTGACCACCAACGAGCCCCGCCGCAGCGCCACTCGGGTTAATCCCCCCGGATTCACGTAGATATCTTGGCCGTTGAGGATGAACGGTCGCAAATCGACGTGGCAGCCCTCAAATTGACCGTCAATCAAGGTGGGTACCCGCGACAGGCTGAGGGTGGGCTGCGCAATGTAGTTGCGTGGCTTGGCCTTGATTTTTTCAGCAAAGGCGGCGCGCTCTTCGTCGGTGGCATGTAGCCCCATCAACATGCCGTAGCCGCCGGAGGCGTCAGTGGCTTTCACCACTAGCTCGTCTAAATGAGCCAGCACATACTCGCGCTGCTTGTCGTCTTCACAGAGATAGGTCGGCACGTTGGGCAACAGCTGCTCTTCATCCAGATAGTAGCGAATCATCTGGGGCACGTAGGCGTAGATCATTTTGTCATCGGCGACGCCAGTACCGGGGGCATTGGCGATCGCCACCCGCCCCTTACGATAGACCTCCATCAGCCCCGACACGCCTAGCATTGAGTCCGCTCGAAAGGCCATCGGGTCAAGAAAGTCATCGTCAATGCGGCGATAAATCACATCCACGCGGCGCAGCCCCTTCGTCGTGCGCATTTGCAAATACCCATCGGTGACGACCAGGTCGCGCCCTTCTACCAGTTGGGCTCCCATCTGCTGGGCTAAAAAGGAATGCTCAAAGTAAGCCGAATTGTGAATGCCCGGCGTCAGCACCACCACGCAGGGGTCGCTTAAGTTGGCTGGCGCTAAGTTCAGCAGCGTCTCTAATAGCTGGCTGGCATAATCATCCACCGGTTGAATATCCAGCGCATCAAAAAAGCGCGGAAACGAGCTTTTCATCACCCGGCGATTTTCGAGCACATAGGAAACTCCAGACGGACAGCGCAGGTTATCTTCCAAGACATACCAGCTACCATCACGATCTTTAATCAAGTCAGTGCCTGTAATATGACACCAAATATTTTGTGGTGGCTGCAATCCCATGCACGGCTTCAAAAACCCTGTCGCCGATTCGATCATCTCGCGGGGAATGACCTTGTCATTGAGAATCTTCTGGTCGTTGTAAATATCGTGAATAAAGCAGTTCAGCGCCTCAATCCGCTGCTTTAAGCCCCGCTCCAACAACTCCCATTCTTGGTAGGGCACAAAGCGTGGAATGACGTCGAAAGGGAAAATCCGCTCAGTGCCCTGGTTATCGCTGTAGACGTTGAACGTCACCCCCAGCTTAAACAGCATATTTTGCGCGGCTTGTTGCCGTCGCTGCAGTTCTTCTATCGATAGAGACTCAATGCGCTTGACCAGTTCGGCTGCCGCTGGGCGTGGGGTGCCCATCGCTATAAACAGCTCATCAAAAAAGTCGCCAGGATCATAACCGTCCAAGCAAGGCATGCATAACCTCCAAGCCAGTCGAAACACTCATACTTGTTTCTCGGGCCTGCAATCCGTAACACTCTATACGTTTGATTGGCTCAAGGGTGGCGGCAAGGCACGAAAAAAGGGGGCGCGATCGCCCCTCTCTTATCGTTGTTGTGACTCAGAAATTGGGCCTCTGGTCGGCTATTCCAGGGGGCTAGACCCCCAACATGTCATCAGTGCAAGTAACGGTGAACTCCGCGCCTAACGCAGAATTGCAGTGGCCTCTACGGTTCGGAAATATCGGTCAAATCTGGCCCATCCGGCACCGCTGTCGAATTCCACTCAATCGTGGGCATATTAGCCGCGGCCTCTCGCAGCGCCACTTCCCAATGTTTTCGCATCTTGATCAGATAAGGATCACCAGCATAAAACCGAGCTTTGTTGACGATTTCAAAGCTATCCGTTTCATACATGATCAGATTAATCGGCGGCCCCACGGATAGGTTGGAGCGCATGGTGGAGTCGATCGACAGCAGCGCATATTTGGCCACGTCTTCGATCGCCGATTCATAGGTCAAGGTGCGGTCCAAAATGGGCTTGCCGTATTTGGTTTCGCCGATTTGCAAAAAGGGCGTCTCGGGGGTGCTTTTGATGCAGTTGCCCTGGCTATAAATCATGTGCAGACCCGGTGCTTCTCCTTTCACTTGGCCGCCCAGCAAAAAGCTGCACTGAAAGTCGATCTTGTCTTTTTGCAGCCAGGGGCGATCGATTTCTTGGAGCTTGCGAATGCAGTTACCGATGTAGCGAGCAATGTCGTACAGCGTCGGCAAGGTATGTAAGTTGGCCTCGGCGTTAACAATCAGATCGCGCTCTAGGGCATGCAGCACCGCCTGCGTGATCGACAGGTTGCCCGAGGTGCAAAGAATGAGCGCCCGTTCGTGAGGCACTGAGAAATCGAACAGCTTGCGATAGGAAGAAATGTAATCGACGCCAGCATTGGTGCGGGAGTCAGCGGCGAGCAAGATACCCTGACGAACGTGAATACCTAAACAATAAGTCACGGGATGAGAAGTGATGAAACAACCTGTGTAGCGCCCTCAAAGACAGCCCCATGTTGGCTGTATCAATGATTACTCACGAGTCTAGCGGAATTGTGAGTAGGGCAAACCTTCTGTTTCGCGATGTCAACTCAATGTTTTGGAGCTATCGTCACTTCTCGATCTTTGCCCCGATTGAATCGCTGGCCACTGGCAAATTTGCGGAATTGTGAGTAGGGCAAACCTTCTGTTTCGCGATGTCAACTCAATGTTTTGGAGCTATCGTCACTTCTCGATCTTTGCCCCGATTGAATCGCTGGCCACTGGCAAATTTCTCGATATAAACTCTCACTGCCGTGCGGTTCCCAGAACACCGTGCCGATGCCAGAGGACTAAAGAGCGGTTATTCATCGTGTGATGCGGCTCAAACGGCACCCATGAATGAGGGCAGCAAAGGCTCTCGTCGCAGAGATGTCGCTAGGCCGAATCGCCTTCCTCTTCGACGGTAGCAATAAAGCGGATCAGTTCGTCGCTTTGATTGCCGTAAACCCCGGCGATTTGCTGTTCACAACAGTCGATCGCGAAGTCGTTCAACTCATCGGGGGTGATGCCAAACATGCGGCTAAAGGTATCAGGATGAACTCGACAAAAGTCAGGCCGAGTGTCGTAAATTTGGCAGCGACGACTGGCCTGGTCGTAATTGACGCACCAGCCATCTTCGCCCACCAAGCTGAGATAGTGCTCTAGCTCTTGAGCAGTGAGATATTGATCCAGATCGGGGCGATCGCTCGGATCTAGATGACAGCAGGCACCACAGCCTTGAATACATTGCCAATTCGCCATAGCGCTTGAGGATTGAGTTCCCTTAGAATTTTGTAACGTTAGTTAAACATGGGTTCCCAACTGCGGATAAAATAGCGCAGATAGCCTTTGTGCAAGGCCAACTTGTTGTCTGGGAGGATCCATGGAGTTTATTTCTAATTTATTCGGTGGCATCAGTTTTGAGCTGATTGCTCAGCTTACGATGCTAGCCATGATTGTCATTGCCGGACCTGTGATTGTCTTTTTGCTGGCTGCACGAGGGGGCGATCTTTAGGGGCTGTCATCATTTAGGGTGAATCTGTTCTGTGGTGCCTCGTTTCCAGCCCCTGTCTGTTGGCGTTGGTGCAGGTGCGGTAATGCCTAACCTCACAGGTCTTAGCCATTAAGACGACGCGCCCTAAAACTTCGTTTGATTTCGGGTGAAACCTTAGTCGCCTCGACGTTTCACTGAATATCATAAACAATCGAGCACCGATGCTGTCAGTCAGCATCGGTGCTCGATTGTTTATGGACTGCAATTACAACAGCTATTTGGCCGCTTTTATGAGAGCCGGTTGGAGCGAGAGGAAAACGAGAAGCGGAGGAGCAAAAGAAATTGCGTTGTGGCCTATGGGCGATCGCGCAAAATCATTTCCGCCACGTTGAGGTCTTCGGGAGTGGTGATTTTGAGATTGGTTTCTTCGCCGCGTACGATTTTGACTGGTAGGCTGCATTTTTCAAATAGAGCGGCATCATCCGTTACCGTCCATCCGGCGGCTTTGCCTTGGGCGTGGGCGGCTTTGAGCTTAGCGACGTGAAAACCTTGCGGGGTTTGGGCCGCCCACAAACGGCTGCGATCGGGGGTTTGCTGAATGATGCCGTCATCCCCCACGACCTTGATGGTGTCCTTGACGGGCACCGCCGCAATCAGGCCGGGACAGGTCTGCAGTGCCTGGGTACAGCGGTCAAACAGGTCGGGTGTGGCTAAACACCGTGCCCCATCATGAATCAAGACTTGCTCAGCCGCTGCTGGGAGTGCTTGCAAGCCGTTATAAACGGATTCTTGGCGGGTGCTGCCGCCGGGAATCAGCGTGACCGGCGTCTCCAGCTTGGTGGTCTGCAAGATATTGAGAATGTTGGGGCGATCGTCGGGCTGGCAAATGATGCCAATCCAAGCGATGGTTTGGCTAGCGTTGGCCGCCTGCAGTGTCCAGGCGAGAAGGGGTTGGCCATGCAGGGTGAGCAACAGCTTGTTGCGATCGCTGCCCATGCGTCGCCCTACCCCAGCGGCAGGAA